>Ga0316204_10007363_pt1 | contig 16152 bp, 14 predicted proteins | sample 6monrhotite_MG_2_FD_205661 | JGI IMG/M metagenome (GOLD analysis project Ga0316204, IMG submission 205661) | Microbial mat bacterial communities from mineral coupon in-situ incubated in ocean water Damariscotta River, Maine, United States -... | ecosystem: Environmental > Aquatic > Marine >... | reverse complement strand
TTTTAACTACTGTGTATGTGTTAAAAGTTAATAAAAAAATCCTTACTGCAAAAGAGTCACTACGAAAAGAGTCTGAAATTCGTAGTAAAGTCGAACAACAACTATGGCACTCACAACGAGTGGAATCTTTAGGTAAATTAACCGGTGGCGTTGCCCATAATTTTAATAATATGCTTGCAAGCATAGTTGGATTCACAGAGTTATCCATGATGACAGAAGCAGCTAAAAACGATAAAAAATTATCTGATTATTTGAATATGGTATTAGTCGCTAGTGACAGATGCATCCTATTGGTTGAACAAATGTTAGATTCAAGCCGTTCAGAATTAGGGGCAGACCATAATGAGAAAGTTTCTGTACGTACATTGATACATTCGGTTAGAGATTTAATTAGCCCTACATTACCCATTAGCCTTAAAATTACTATTAAAGATATTGATGATTCACTGTTTATGTATGTTAATCCCACTACTATAAACCAAGTGTTGATGAATATTTTCTTGAATTCAAAAGATGCGATTATTCATGAGCATGGTGAAATTACATTTTCCGCAAAAAAGGTAACAATTAAACCTGAAGATAGCATTCTTTGCGATTCATGTTACCAAAATGTATCGGGCGATTATATTGAAATTTCAGTACAGGATAATGGTATTGGCTTTGATGCAGATACAAAAACACATTTGTTTGATCCTTTTTTCTCGACGAAAGATGTCAGTAAAGGAGCGGGGATGGGTTTATCAATTGCTCATGGGATCACGCATAAGCATGGAGGTCATATATTAATAGATTCGGCTCTAAATAAAGGTACCACGATACGTTTATTGCTACCTGAATCTGATGTAAATACTTGAAGCCTTATAGAAGAGGTGCTGGACAATCGAGACTGATAGATACTGTTCGAAATAGCTCAATTCCTTTTTGAGTTTTATTATTATCTTCTAAGATGATAATCGCAATGGCTTTCAATATACGCTGTTTTAAAATTGGCTTTAATTGTTTTAATTCTGCTACTGCTTCATTTAAATCGTTTACATTGAAAGATTCTTTTTTCACTATATTAAATGCAGTCGCACCAATTTCTTTTATCCCTTGTTGAAATGAATGGCTAGCATTATTGATATCATCATTTTCTACATACGCTACTAATGACAGTAAAGTTTCTGCTGCTTTCTTAACTTCACCTAATAACGCGTATTTAGCTTTTGCTGGTTTTTTTAGTGCAAAATATTCATCTAGTTGCAAAAAGACTAAGTGTTGCAACATCCATTCATTAAGGTCGATAGATTTATCGTGAGTAATAATGATATGAGTTGTTTTTTTGAACATTGAATATTGCTTTAATGATAATTCTCGTAATGAATTCACACATACTTCGATTAGCGGAAGTATTAAGTGATCTTTCAACTGGCTGACACTTGGATACAATTCCTTACTAAGTTGATCTACACCGTTATCAGCATGTTCTTTTAATAGGATCCAGCATTGTTCTTGATTGATCTGTCGATTAATTAAAATAGCATAAAGGATAGCGCGTGCACTATAAGCATTCTTAGCCGTGTCATGTAAATGTATAGGAAGTTCAGCGACTATTTGTTGTGCTTTTAGAATACTCTCTTCTGATAAGTTACCTATTTGATTAACTATATTATCGGTTGCGGAAAGAATAGCTGCGCCGACAATAGCACTTGTAAAAGTATCTTTCGTTTGAACCTCGCTTGTTTTTTGATCAGAGACTGATTTTTTAGGCTTTGTATATAAACCATTCCAGTTTGGCTCTATTGATCTAATTCGCTGCTCTAGCGGAGGATGTGTCGCAAACAGTGATCGAACTAACGAGCGCACTCCATTTGCAAAATAAGCATGACTGTATTCTGAGGCTGCTGGGGTATAAAGAATCGAACTGTCACTTAAACCACCAATTTTTTTTAATGCTCCTGATATTGAGTTTTTATTGCGAGTAAATTGTACAGCAGAGGCATCTGCTAAAAATTCACGTTGCCGGCTTACAGATGCTTTTATCCATCTTCCAAAAAATGTGCCGGTATAGCCAATAATCATTAAGCCAAGACCAATAAAAATAATGGGTGCGCCACCTTTTCGACTGCTTCTACTCGAGCCATAGCGTATAGAGTTGAAAATATGTTCGCCAACGATACCAATTAATAATATGCCATGCAGTATTCCCATGAGCCTTAAATTTAGTTTCATATCACCATTTAATATATGGCTAAATTCATGTGCAATAACGCCTTGTAGTTCATCTCTTGAGAGTTGCTCAATGGTGCCGCGTGTCACACCAATGACAGCTGTATTATGTGATTGACCTGCAGCAAAAGCATTTATTGATTTTTCTTCAAGTAAATATACTGTAGGAATTGGCATGCCAGCAGCGATCGCCATCTCTTCAACGACATTCAGTAATTGTTTTTCTGTTGTGTTACTTGTGCTCTGTGGTACAAGTTGACCGCCAAGTAATTCTGCTATTGCACGACCACCTTTGGATAATGAAATGGTCTTATATAAACTACCTAAGAGTATGAGAAAACTAACGCCAATTGAAATGACTAAAATGGTATCTTGCTGAAAATTTTTCTGGAATACCACGGCGAACGGTACTGTTTCTGTTATTTCCATATAGGACAACGCACCTATAAATAATAGGTTCGTTAGGATGACCAATGCTATAACAGCAAAGCTAAACAAGATAATGAGGCGAGAAGTGTTTTTGCGCGCTCTATCTTGTGCTTGAAAAAAATTCATTCAAGTTGACAGCGTTAAAATGAAACCTTTGGCGCTGCTTGAAATTGTTCACTATCTTCAAACTCGAGTAAGCTCGCGTCTTTGTTATGTCCAAACATACCTGCAAATATATTTTGCGGAAATGATTGTTTGTAAGTATTGTATTCCATAACTTGATCGTTAAAAGCTTGGCGGGCAAATGATACTTTATTTTCTGTGCTAGTCAGCTCTTCAGTGAGTTGCATCATGTTTTCATTACCTTTTAAATCAGGATATGCCTCAACAACGACATTGAGTTTACCTAATGCACCAGCCAGGTTGCCTTCAGCTTGACTTAAACTTTGCATGCTTGATGCTTCGCCAGGTTGGTTATGTGCATTAGATAAGCTTGATGATGCTGTATTACGAGCTTGTATGACCGCATCTAAGGTTTCTTTTTCGTGTTTTAAATAACCCTTTGCTGTTTCTACTAAATTAGGTATAAGGTCGTAGCGTCGTTTCAGTTGCACTTCTATTTGCGCGAAAGCATTTTTAAATCTATTTTTTAACGCGACGAGGGTATTGAATATTGAAATAACATAGAGAATGATTGCGCCAATGATGAATAAAGTGATGATGCTTGAAATTTCCATGTTTTCTCCACTTTTAGTATAGGAATAAGAATTATTATTAAAACTATACAAGAAATCGTTCTAATAATATCGTTTTATAGCATATAATATTTTAGCGTAGTTTTCTCACCCGAAATTTTTTACCCTTGATTTTACCTTCTTCGAGTATTTTTAATGCTTGTTTAGCTAAGGGACGTTCGATAGCCACGTAAGCATGGTGGTCGAAAATATCAATTTTACCAATTTGATTACCGGTTATTTTAGCGCTTGCGGTTAAAGCACCGAGAATATCACCCGCGCGCATTTTGTTTTTTCTGCCAGCATTTATGCTCAAGGTAACCATTGGTGGAATTAACTTGAAGTTTTCACGTTTCTTTAATGTATTAATAGATGTAATAGTGAATGTGGTGTTTAAATATTCTTCAATTCGATTCACTTTATGTGCTTCTGAAGCGATAAATAAACTAAATGCTAAACCTTTATTTCCAGCACGTCCTGTACGGCCAATACGATGAACATGGATTTCAGGGTCAGGTGTTAATTCAAAATTAACAACCGCTTCAAGATCTTTAATATCCAAACCACGTGCCGCCACATCGGTTGCAATTAAAATAGAACTACTTTTATTCGAAAACTGTATTAGTACCTGGTCGCGGTCTTTTTGCTCTAAGTCACCGTGTAAGGCTAGAGCATGAAAACCTTCTTGCCATAATGCATCTGCAAGCTCTTGTGCTTGTTGTTTTCTATTACAAAAAACAACTGTGGATTCAGGTTTGTAATGTTCAATGATTGAAATTAGGGCTTTTGTCCGCTCTCCTTTTTCAATTTCAAAAAAGTGCTGGGTAATTGTCGTATTTTCCTCAGATGCTTCAATGCGAATATCGATAGGATTTGTTTGAATAGCGTCACTAATACTTTTTATTTCATCTGGATAGGTTGCAGAGAATAACAGTGTTTGTCTTTGTGATGGCGTGTTATGAATAATTTGCATTATGTCATCATAAAACCCCATATCTAACATTCTGTCAGCTTCATCTAACACTAGGGTTTCAAGACTATTTAAGTTTAATGATCGTTTATCAACTAAATGCTTAAGTATACGGCCCGGTGTACCGACAACTATGTGAGGACTGTGTTCGAGCGAAGCGAGTTGAGGTGCTAAGGGCTTACCGCCACAGAGTGTCAAAATTTTTGTATTAGGAATAGCTCGTGCCAATGCACGAATATCTTTACTCACTTGGTCGGCGAGTTCTCGAGTAGGGCACAAGACTAAAGCTTGAGTCTGGTAATTCGAAATATCGAGTTTATTTAAAAGACCAATAGCAAAGGCAGCTGTTTTACCGCTTCCTGTTTTGGCTTGAGCTAGAAGGTCTGCGCCTTCCAGAACATCAGGTAAGCTTTGAGCTTGTATCGGTGTCATTTTTTCAAATCCGAGAGATTTAATGTTTGCGATGATTTCTTTTGGAAGAGATAAAGAAGAAAAATCTGTATTTGTCACGTGTTTTGGCCATTTTGACGAGTATAAAAGCCGTATGATAGCAGTTTTGAATGAGTATTAGATAAAACTTATCTCTCGTAGTAGTGATAATTATTATTAAGAAAAAGCATTAAGTTATTGAAATATAGTTAATTAATTTTATTTTTATCTATAGAATAAACCTTAATACTTACAAGAATACTAGACTATATAAGGAAATGCTGATATAGTAGACAACTTTGTCTTTACAGCAGTTTAAGGCAAAAGACATCGCTTTTACATTAACAGCCTTGTATCTCTAGTATCTGACTATTTATTGATGAATTTCCCGTTGCATATCCTTAGCAACACATAAACTAAAGTGAAATTATGAATTTAAAACAATTTCTTCCATTTTTAAGTTGGTTTAACCTTGTAAATAAGGAATCGATAAAAGCAGATTTAATTGCCGGCTTTACGGGCGCCGTAATTGTATTACCTCAAGGTGTCGCATTTGCCGTTATTGCAGGGCTACCGCCAGAATATGGTCTATATACAGCTATGGTAACGCCCATTATTGCGGCTTTATTTGGCTCATCACGACACCTTATTTCTGGACCCACTACCGCAATATCGATAGTCGTTTTTGCCGCTGTTAGTAATCATGCAACACCAGGTTCACCCGAATTCATATCACTTGTTCTAACATTAACCTTCCTCGCCGGCATATATCAGCTAGCCTTTGGCTTGGCGCGATTAGGCTCGCTAGTTAATTTTGTTTCTCACACTGTTGTTATTGGCTTTACAGCTGGAGCAGCAATTTTGATTGTATCGAGTCAAATGAAAAACATATTAGGTATTGACTTGCCAAAAGGTGAATCATTTTTACACACTTGGATTTATATAGGGCAGGAAATAGGTACAACGAACGGCTATATTTTTACTGTCGCAATGGTAACGCTTGTTTCAGCGCTAGTAATTAAACGCTTTATACCAAAAGTCCCCAACTTATTGATTGCCTTAGTAATAGGCAGTGTCGCTGCTATACTCTTAGGTGGAACAGAGAACAATATACAATTGGTGGGTCAAATACCCGCGCAATTGCCGCCACTTTCAATGCCGGACTTTTCATTAGCAGCAATCAAAATGTTAGCGCCAGAAGCGTTCGCTGTTGCCTTATTAGGTTTAATAGAAGCGGTTTCGATAAGTCGTTCTATTGCAACCAAATCAAATCAGCGCATAAATTCAAGTCAAGAATTTGTTGGCCAAGGTTTATCAAACATAGCAGGTAGCTTTTTCTCTAGTTATGCTGGCTCGGGTTCTTTCACTCGCTCAGGATTAAACTATTCATCAGGCGCTAAAACACCATTGTCAGCTATCTTTGCTGCGTTGATTCTAATGGTAATTGTCTTACTAATAGCACCACTCACCGCTTATCTGCCTGTTGCTGCGATGGGTGGCGTGATATTACTAGTGGCTTACAACTTAATAGACACTCATCACATTAAACAAATTTTAAAACACAGCAAGTCTGAGTCGTCTATTCTTCTTACCACATTTTTCGCAACATTATTTTTAGAACTTGAGTTTGCTATTTATCTTGGTGTATTACTCTCTTTAGTACTTTTTCTTGCGCGTACATCAACACCTGAAATTGTGACCTTAGCGCCTGATGTTGATCAAAAAACAGGTCAGAAAAAATTAATAAATATTAGCAAGAAACCTTTAAACCAATGCCCGCAATTAAAAATTATTCGCATTGATATGTCGATATATTTTGGCTCTATAAATCATATTCAAAATAGATTACATAATATAATTGAACAAGAAAATGTTAAGCACATTTTAATCGTTGGTACGGGTATAAATTTTATCGATCTTAGTGGTGCAGAAGCATTAGTTTCAGACGCGAATAGATTAAAGCAGCAAGGTGGCGGACTATACTTTGCTGAACTAAAAGCCAGTGTGTATGAATATATTAGTAAAAATTGCTTCGTCGCCAAAGTAGGTAACAAGCACTTTTTCGATTCAAAAAAAGATGCTATTAAAACTATATATAAGAAGCTTGATGAAGAGACATGCAATAATTGCATGACGCATGTTTTCTCAGAATGTAAATGATTTTATAGTTATTCAGCTGCGACGTTTTAATAACTAATAAGCCTGATATTTAGTTATCTATATTTCTATGTTAAAGTCGATACCGTATCTACGATAACTTGAACTATATTTAATCTCGGGTAATAATAAAAAGAACATTAAACAGGGCATAGTCATGAGTAAATATAAACTTTCATTTAGCTTAATTACTTTATTAATCACATTACAGCTTTCTGGTTGTAGTTCAGTTCAGGTCGGGCGTGATTTTGATGTTCAAATATTCAATAGTTCTGTAAAAGCGAATGTCACAACGAAAAATCAGGTTAAAAGCTGGTTAGGTGAGCCAGGTAGTACCGGAATTTCATTAGATAAAGATGGTGAGTTTTCAACTGAGTGGATGTACTTTTATGGCGCAGGCTCATTATCGAACATGACAAATGCTAAAATAAAGATACTGCAAATCCGTTTTAATAAAAATGGAATAATAAATAGTTATAACTGGTCTGACAGTAAATAAAAACATTCTTTATTTAAAGATTATTACTGTTTGAATTAAATAATGGGGCTTTCAGGGGTAGGAAAAGATATCTCTTCAGGAGAATGCTCTTCTTGAAAATTATCAACTTTGGCCTCGACTTCTTTCATGTCTTCGAAACGAGCGATATGATAAAGTGCGTCACCCTCATTAACCAAAGGAAGATTTGTTCTTCCTATGACGATACCGTTACATGTCGACATGACATTAACTTCTTTTTCACCAAAGGGATCGGCAACCACACCTAATAAGGTGTCTTTTTTTACTCTGGCACCTAATGGAATCATTGCTCTTAGAATACCACTGTCAGGTGCCCGCACCCATGAACTAGAGCGGGCAACAACCGGCTCCATATGTTTTTTTGATTGCCTTTTACTCGGCGGTAACATTCCTAAGCTGCGCATTACATTGATAATACCTTGTACACCTGCTCGTATAGAAACCTCATCAAAGCGCAGAGCTTCACCTGCTTCATATAACAACATAGGGATGCCATATTCAGCTGCGGCTTCTCGCAATGATCCATCTCGTAAATTTGAAGAAATTATAACAGGCACATCAAAGGCAACAGCCAGGTCCTTTGTTTTTTCGTCATCAAGATTAGCGCGGATCTGCGGTAGATTACTTCGATGGATAGCACCTGTGTGGAGATCAATGCCATGAGTACATTTCTCAACAATTTCTTTCATGAACAGGTTGGCCAACCTTAAAGCTAATGGCCCTTTATCTGAGCCAGGGAATGAACGGTTCAGATCACGGCGGTCTGGTAAATAACGTGAATGATTAATGATACCGTGAATATTGACCATAGGTATTGCAATTAGAGTGCCTTGCAATCTTTTAAGAGCGGGTAATTTTAATAAACGACGAATAATTTCTATGCCATTGATCTCATCACCATGTATAGCTGCACTCAAAAATAAACGCGGGCCATTTTTTTTACCGTTAATAATTTGAACCGGGATACTCATGGGTGCATGTGTATACATGCGCCCAAAGGGTAGGTCGATGGTTATACGTGTTCCTGCCTTAATCGTTGTTCCATTAATAACAAAATCTTCAGACGGCATGTTGGTTAGCCTTTGCCTTTTGTTTTTGTTTTATTTGGCTTTGCCGTTTTTTCAATAAATTCAATAATCATCGCAGCAACATCTTTACCCGTTGCTTCTTCAATGCCTCTAAGACCAGGTGAAGAGTTCACTTCCATAACCAGTGGTCCACGCTCAGAGCGAAGTAAATCTACACCAGCTACATTGAGCCCCATTACTTTAGCCGCTTTTACTGCTGTAGCACGTTCAGCAGGGGTGATCTTAATGAGTGATGCACTTCCACCTCGATGTAGATTTGAACGAAATTCACCCGCTTGGGCTTGTCGTTTCATTGCAGCAACGACTTTTCCACCAATAACAAGGCAGCGAATATCTGCACCACTGGCTTCTTTAATATACTCCTGGACAAGAATGTTCGCTTTTAAACCCATGAAAGCCTCAATAACACTTTCTGCCGCTTTTTGAGTTTCAGCGAGTACAACACCTATACCTTGAGTGCCTTCTAATAACTTAACCACGACAGGCGCGCCACCAGTCATTTTAAGCAAATCTTTTACATCATCGGGACTGTTAGCAAAGCCTGTATTAGGTAAGCCAACGCCTTTGCGTGAAAGTAGCTGTAATGAACGCAGCTTGTCTCGTGAGCGAGAAATTGCGACAGATTCATTAAGAGGGAAGGTTCCCATCATTTCAAATTGCCTAAGGACAGCTGTTCCATAAAAAGTGACTGATGCGCCAATACGCGGAATCACAGCATCAAATTTAGGGAGTATTTTGCCCTTAAAATGTGCTTCTGGTTTACTGGAGACAACATCCATATAAGTGCGCAAAGCATCGATAACCATAGGCTCATGTCCACGTTGCTCACATGCTTCTATCAGTCTTCGAGTTGAGTAGAGTTTGCTGTTTCGAGATAAAATGGCAATTTTCATTTGATTAAACCTATGTTTATTATGAGGAAAATCTCATATTTTCAGGAAGAATAAGTGATAATAATCAACATAGCTATATGTTTTTTTGCTGATATTAAAAAACAATTTATGAAAAAGCGATAGCCAATGATATTTATGTTGGTTATTTTGGCATGTTCTCATACAATCTTTGTTCCAAACTTGACTTATTTTGAGTGGTTGTAATAAATGTTGCAGTTAATTGATGGTCTTTTAAAGAGTGTTGCTATAAAGCGGCTAATAAAATGGGGCTTAATAATAAACCTTATTTTATTTACAGCGGTGTCAAACGCCGACAACGGAATAAAAAATGAATCTTTAACCAATTATGCTAAAACTTTAGACGACATTGAAAGTAGTTTAAAACGTAACCGTTATGTTGAAGATGATATCCCTAAAGCAACAAAACAAGTTGCCCCCATAAAACTTGCTGCATCCCAATGTATCAATGATCAGACTACGATTGTTGAAAAATTAAAAGCCGATCTTGAGTTGTTAGGTAAATCATCTAAATCTGAACCTGCAAATGTTAGGCAAAAACGCTCTGAATTAAACAAAGAAATTATAAATGCTGAAGTGTTATTAGCAAGCTGTCAACTCTTTGTCTTAAGGAGCGAGGAAATACTAAAAGCGTTATCTGCAGAAAAGGAAAATTTATTATCCGCTCGATTATTTGCAAAAAGTCCAAATATACAAGTATTAATTGTTGAGAACTGGAATAAGCCTTCTTTATGGTTGAAAGCGACGCAATCATTCTTGTTAAATAATACTGGTATTTCACTTTTATCGATCTCAAATCTCGTAACAATATTAGCGGTTATCTTTTTATCATTGATAACTGGTTTAATTGTTCGCAAACAACTATGCCGATATATCAGTGAAAAAATGATGCATGACTCGTTTTCGAATCATTTTGCGCGTTCTTTTCTTGCAGTTTCTGCCTTTTATGCACCACATTTGTTGGTTAGTTTAGCTGCAGCCACATTCTTTTATATAATGACTTCAACTGTCACACCTGTACCGTTTATTAGTGTCATCGCATACGGTTTACCAATTTATTTTTCACTTATCGCTATAGTTGAAATTTTCTAAAACCGCGTAATCCTGCGATCTCTTTTCATAATTTGCCTGATGACGTGGCCACAGCGTTAGCACAAAGATTAAAGCTATTCATATTACTTTTATTTATTGGTTATTTGCTTTTTACGACGTTATTAGCACAAAGCTTACCTGCTGAAACGTTACTTTTGTCTCGTGGTGTATTTGTTTTTATATTTGTATTAAATCTTATTTGGGCAGTACAGTTACTTGGCAATATTCCGCGTTTTGAAAACACATTATTCATAAGGCTTGGCTTAAATTTAATTTTAGTCTCAGTATTGATTGCTGAGTTATTAGGTTATCGTAATCTTTCGAGTTACGTGATTGTATCGGTCTTTGCGAGTCTATTTATCATTGGTCTTTTCTTAATTATATCGCGTTTGCTTAATGAGCTATTTGATGGCCTGCAAAAAGGTCGACGTAAATGGCAACGTTATGTCCGTAATTCTTTAGGAGTAAAGGCGAGAAAAAAATTACCTGAATTAAACTGGATTCGTTTTATTATTAATACAGGTTTATGGCTTGTTTTGGTAGCGGGTATTTTGAGTGTTTGGGGTTTGTCAGAAACAGGTTTTCAACAAATTCATCTTTTGCTAGTCGATGGTTTTATGATTGGCTCATTGAAAATTATTCCTGCACGTATTTTGTTAGCAATCATTGTATTAACAGTATTACTCGCTGTTAATAGCTGGTTGCGAGCACAACTTGAGCGTAGCTGGCTTTTACGTACAAATATTGAACGAGGTGCTAGAGAAGCGGTTGCAACGATTAGTGGTTATGTCGGTATTGCACTGGCACTAATTATTTCTTTGTCAATTACCGGAGTTGAGTTTGGTAACCTGGCAATCATTGCTGGTGCACTTTCAGTCGGTATTGGTTTTGGTCTTCAGAATATCGTTAATAATTTTGTTTCAGGTTTGATAATATTATTTGAACGCCCTATTAAAACTGGCGACTGGATTGTTGTGGGAAATACAGAAGGTTTTGTTAAACGTATTAGTATTCGTTCAACACAAATTCAAACATTTGATCAAGCTGATGTTATTGTTCCAAACTCAGATCTTATTTCTGGTCAGGTAACCAACTGGATGTTGCGTGATGAAACTGGGCGTATCCGAGTATCTGTTGGTGTTGCTTATGGAAGTGATACTTTTTTAGTTCATAGTTTATTAATGGAGGTTGCGCAGAAAAATCCTTTTGTGGTGACTGATGGCAGTGTACCTGAACCAAAAGTCCTATTTATGGCATTTGGCGATAGTGCGCTTTTATTTGAATTACGTGTTTTTATCAAAAACATTCCCGATCAATTTCAAGCAACCAGTGATCTTAATTTTGCGATTGACGCTACATTCCGCGAACACAATATTCAAATCCCGTTCCCACAAAGAGATGTGCATATTATAAATAATTCAAAAAATGAAGGATCGAAAGATTCGGATTGAATAGACTCAGTGAAGAGATTTTAAATATCAGGATACATTATGGATAACACTAACAGTTTATTAGCAGGCTATATTCTTAATGGTCAAGGTGGAGGTATATCAGTAGGGTGGGATGGCATCAATAATTGGTCTGAAGAAGAAGGCTTGTTATGGGTACATCTTGATTATACTACTCCAGAGAGTGATAAATGGCTTCGTGAAGATAGTGGGCTGGATGAATTAGTTGTTTCTGCATTAATCAGTGATGACCCAAGGCCACGTAGTGCGGTTATGAAAGATGGCTTATTAGTTGTCTTGCGCGGTGTTAACCTCAACCCCGGAGCTGATCCTGAAGATATGGTGTCCATTCGTTTATGGATAAATAAAAATCGTATTGTTAGTACAAGACGAAGGAAACTTCTTTCTATAACCGATCTAAGACAATCTATTGACCAAGGCATCGGCCCTAAAACGACTGGCGAGTTCTTGGTTGAATTATCAAGCCGCTTAGTGAGACGTATGGCAGACGTTGTTGATGGCATTGATGATAAAGCCGATTTGCTTGAAGAAGAAGTCTTATTAGTACAAGGTTATCAGCTGAGACCGAAAATATCAGAGCTTAGACGTGAGGCTATTAGTTTAAGACGATATCTAGCTCCACAAAGAGAAGCAATGTCACGCTTATATAATGAGCGTGCACCTTGGTTAAATGATATAGAACGATTGAGATTGCGAGAAATTGCAGATAGTACAATGCGTTATATAGAAGATCTTGATGCCGCACGTGAAAGAGCTATTGTGATTCAAGAGGAGTTAATGAGTCGAATATCAGAACAAATGGACAAACGAATGTATGTTTTATCGATGGTTGCAGCAATATTTTTACCTTTGGGTTTTTTGACAGGTTTATTAGGTATTAATGTAGGTGGTATACCGGGTGCTGAATACAAAGGTTCTTTCTTTATTTTTTGTGGTATTTTAGTCTCAGTATCTTTTTTTCAAATATATATATTTAAAAAATTAAAATGGATGTAATTGGATTAATTTTATAATGCATCTGATATTAATCAGGAGAGCTTAAATGAGAAATATTATGCTTATATTTATTCTTATTTTTATCTCGGCTAATGCCTATTCAGACACTGATTTGGATACGTATTATTGTTATAAAACAGAAAACTGCAAAGCTGGCGATATTATCATTCTAGAATTCAATACTATGACAAAATTAAACGTTGTCAAGCGTGTGGCAGAAGTGTGTAATTTTGATAAAACGATATATCAATATGAAAACACGATGAATAAAATGAATGTTTCTTGTGTATACTTGGGCAAAAAACGTTTAAAAAGAAAAAAATAATAATAAAAGTTTACTAAAGATAATGAATCACGAATTTTTTGATGCTTTAGGTTCCGATAGAAATTTTACAATAGGTAAACTTATCAAATGCTTACCTTTGTAAAGTGATATTAATAAAAACAATGCCAAAGTCATTAAATGGACTTCTGGAAATTGGAGAATGAGATGTCCAAGTGATTCAAATTGAATCACCGGTAAACATAATAAAGCAATAACAACAGTCCATATCATTCTTATAACAGCAGTTTTCATTCCATTATCTTCGATTGTATTGTAAAAGCGGTCAACCAAAGAGGTCAAGATGATGATTGGCAGTAATATTATTTTACCCCCTTGGTCAATATTAAAATAACTTAAAACTGAAACTGACATTGTTAATATAACGGCTATCAAAGTGAAGATAATAGATAGCCTTGGAATTCTTGTTAATGAAGAGGGGAAAAAGCTTCTTCCTGCGATAGCCAAAGAACTAACTACAAGAAAGACAATTAACGTTGTAGCAAGGTTTGCATATACAATGGCGAGTGCAAGCAAGGTTGGGGTAAAAACTCCATAACTATGGACGCCGATAAAATGCCGAAATAGGGCCGTTATTAATGCACCGAGTGGTAATAATAATAACAGAGCAAGTTCATATCTTACATCTAAGGGTAATCGAGTTAGGTCAAAGATTGACGATAAATGTTCTTTTTGTTTTTTGCGAAGGTATGGATGATTAAATTCAGGCTCTAATACATAGTCAATTTTATTATGTTTACCATTTATAATTTGTACAATTTCTTTGTCATTTCGACGTAGTGGTAAATAGTTAATTGGTACAGACTTTTCATAGCCAAAGTGAATATCATACGAATACCAGTAGTTATCATGAAAAATTTCTACCCAGTAATGCGGCTGTGGTTCAATGTCATCTTTTAATATTAAGCCACTCACTATACGTGCAGGGATGCCGCTGGCACGAGATAGTGAAACCATAGTAATAGCACAGTCATATACGGTTACCTTTTTTCTAGCTAATACCTCGGGAACATTTAATGCATCTTTCCCTGAATAGATAGGGAAAGTTTTGAGAAATGAGTATATATGGCTAACAAGTACATTCTGACTTGGTTCGTTTTTTAATAGACTGGTTAACGTTTTTTTAACGGCATAGCTTTTAAATTGTAAGACTTCATCATCCAGAAGGTATCGTTCTCTTCTTTGTGTTGTTAATTCTGTATTCTTGATTGGCGATATGAATGATGTTTGGCTAAGATGTAATAGGTATTCTGCATATATCTCCTGAGCGCCATTCTCATTCGCCGTAATAAAGACATTTCTTCTGTATTTTTGTTCATCAGTTGACTTACGAACTTTAAATCCTGGATAACTAAGGTTTCGTTCGATTGTACGGATATTCATAGTATCAAACGGAGGGTGTATTTTAAGTGTTGTTTTATCAGGTATTGATGAGGTTGTAATATTAATACTAAGCCGCCATAACTGGTCGCCACTCGCTAAAGTATCTGTTCCTATAAAGAATAAGCGGCTAGCTATGACTACCATAGCAAACAGAATCAGTAACCCACTAAGTAACCATATTGGCTTTCGAGGCGTTATGGTTATATTCCCAGAGACCTGTTTAGATGTTTTTTTAGACATATATGAAAATGTACTTGATTAATACAATGACGTCTATTATAAGACAACATTTATCAGGTATTTAATACAGGTATAATACTGTGGAACAGATGCGAATGAGAGCAACACTATTATTACTATTTTCCTTATTTCAAGCATCGAGTGCTTTTGCCGTTGATAAGCAAGTTATTGGTTGGTTGGAAGAGGTTACAGTTGATAAAAGTAATTTTAAGCTAAAAGCAAAAATTGATACTGGAGCAACGACGTCCTCATTAAATGCCGCTATTGTCAAAACCTACATCAAAGATAGTGATGATTGGATCCGTTTTAGCGTACAAAATAAAGATGGCCAACAAATCAACTTTGAACGAAAAGTTTTACGTTATACAAAAATAAAACGAAAAAGTGCTAAGTCACTTGAAAGACCAGTTATTAAACTTGGTGTATGTATCTCTGAAGTATATAGAGAATTAGAAGTCAATCTGGCAGACCGAACTAACTTTGAATATCATATGTTAATAGGTAGGAATTACTTGGGGGGCTACTTTTTAGTCGACTCAGAACTCGTTTATCAGTCTTCACCATCTTGTCGTTAATGAATTTACCTATTTAGGAGTAGTTTATAAAAAATGAAAAGAATATCCTACAGTGATAAGTTGCACCATATATACCTTCGAGCAGTTGATATTGTTTTTGCGATCATTCTTGGTTTTATTAGTCTTGGAATTGCGATTGGAGCAGTTCAATTATTTTTTTCGACATGGGAACTACTCAAATTTGAGGGCGTCACGGGTCACTATATTGATTTGATTTCAGATGTTTTAACTTTATATGTGTTAGTTGAATTATCACGTTCACTAGTAGAGTACTTTAAAACCCATAAACTTCGATTAACTTTCATTATCGATGCAGCTATCGTATTTACAGTGAGAGAAATACTTATTGGGTTATTTAAGCATCAGTTAGAGGCTAACATGATTTATGCTCTGTCTGTGTTCTTACTGGTGCTTGGTATAATTCGTACGAGTGCTGTAATCGTTTACCAAAGAGAAAAAGTTATTTCGCATGATTGATACACTTACTGCTAATATATAAGGCCATATTACTATGAAATATATCATGTTTACCTTGTTATTTCTTTTCTCTGGTTTGGTATTTTCTCAAGCTAACAATACTTGCTATAATCTAGACTGTGTTGATGAAGAAT
>Ga0316204_10007362_pt1 | contig 16154 bp, 12 predicted proteins | sample 6monrhotite_MG_2_FD_205661 | JGI IMG/M metagenome (GOLD analysis project Ga0316204, IMG submission 205661) | Microbial mat bacterial communities from mineral coupon in-situ incubated in ocean water Damariscotta River, Maine, United States -... | ecosystem: Environmental > Aquatic > Marine >... | reverse complement strand
CTTGGTTTTTCAAAGATTGCGTTTGAGCGACTCGTTGCAATGATACAGGCTCATCAACACTCTTCCCAAGGTGCTGGCCAACAACCTCGATTCAAATCTATTGATGATGCATACGCCATGTTAGGCATTGAATCATCAGCAACAGACAGCGAAGTAAAAAAATCTTATCGAAAACTGATGAGCCAACACCACCCTGATAAGCTAGTGGCGAGAGGCTTGCCTGAAGAAATGATAAAATTGGCGACTGAAAAAACGCAGGATATAAAAGCTGCCTATGAAGAGATTAAAAAAACACGAGATATGCGATAAACCAACAAACCAAATAGTTTTCTCACTTGATTCCTAAACAATCCTCAGGAGATAAAGATTGAATATAGCATCACACCCGAGTTTCATTAAACGTGATGAAAAGGTAATACCTTCATTAAATTTGACCATTGAATCCTTTGAGCATGAGGGGACAGGCGCACAACACTTCCATCTGCATGCCGATAACAATGAAAATGTTTTTCTTGTAGGTTTAAAGACTGTACCGACAGACTCCAAAGGTGTCGCGCATATTCTTGAGCACACAGCTCTGTGTGGCAGTAAAAAGTACCCGGTGCGTGATCCGTTTTTTATGATGATTCGCCGCTCGTTAAATACGTTCATGAATGCTTTCACCAGCAGTGATTGGACAGCTTATCCTTTTGCGAGTCAGAATAAGAAAGATTTTTCCAACTTGTTGGATGTCTATCTTGATGCAGTGTTTTTTTCCAACCTCGATAAACTTGACTTTGCGCAGGAAGGACATCGACTTGAATTTTCAGAAATGGAAAATTCTGAATCGGATTTAACCTTCAAAGGTGTTGTCTTTAACGAAATGAAAGGTGCTATGAGCTCACCTATCAGCGTCCTTTGGCAAACTCTGACTCAATATGTTTTCCCTACCACAACTTATCACTATAACAGTGGTGGTGAGCCCGTTGATATTCCTAATCTGAGTTACGAAGAACTAACTGATTTTTACAAAACCCATTATCATCCATCGAATGCAGTATTTTTTACCTATGGCGATATTCCGGCGATTGAGCATCAAACACGATTTCATGATCAAGTGTTGCAGCACTTTTCAAATTCCGATAAAAAAATTATCGTGCCTAAAGAGCAGCGTTATAGTGAGCCAAAATATTTCACTGAATTTTATGCGCTGGATGATGATTCGTCAGTAGAAAACAAAACACATGTTGTCATAGGGTGGTTGCTCGGTGAAAGTGTAGACCTTGAAACCTGCTTGAAAGCAACCTTGTTATCGAGTGTGTTACTCGATAATGGTTCATCGCCACTACGTTATGCACTGGAAAATACCAAACTTGGTAGCGCACCATCGCCATTATGCGGATTGGAAGATACTAATCGAGAAATGATTTTCATGTGTGGGCTAGAAGGTGCACATGATGATTCTACACAAGACATCGAAACAATGATTCTCAACGTGTTAACTGAAGTGGCCGAGAAAGGGGTGGAACAATCTCGCCTTGATGCTGCCTTGCATCAACTGGAACTCGCACAAAAAGAGATCACTGGAGGTGGCTATCCCTATGGGCTACAGTTGATTCTCGATATGCTGTCAGTATCAATTCATGAAGGTGATACGATCAATAGTCTAGATATCGGGGATATTCTTGAAAAATTACGCGAACAAGTAAAAGCCCCCGATTTTTTTGGCTCACTCGTAAAAACATTACTCATTGATAATAAGCATCGTGTTTGTTTGACCTTAAAACCTGACCAGGCGCTCAATGAGAAAAAAGAAACAGACGAAAAAGACAGGCTCGAAGCGATAAAAGCAAAACTTTCCGCAGAGCAGAAACAAACTATCATCGAACAATCAGTGGCGTTAAAAGCACGACAAGAGCAGATTGATGACGAAAGCATATTGCCGAAAGTTGGGGTTGAAGATGTCCCTGATGAAATGCATATCGCAGAAGGGAAAACACGCTCCATCGGTGGAATGAAAGTCGATGTTTTTGAACAAGGTACTAATGGCATCGTCTATGAACAGCTAGTGGTAGAGTTACCAGAGCTGGAAGAAAAGCAATTTGAAATATTGCCCATCTATACACGATTGTTAACTGAGCTGGGATCTAATGGTCGTACATATCTCGAAACACAATCCTTAATGGATGAAGTGACAGGCGGAATTTCGGCCTACAGCTCAACACGAAGTGATATCGACGACATTCAAAAAAGCAAAGCGTTTATGGTCGTGTCAGGGAAAGCACTGGTGCGTAACCAAAGTGAATTAGGCGATCTCCTTCAGGAAACTTTATTGAAAGTCAGTTTTGAAGAAAAATCTCGCATCCGAGAAATTATCGCTCAGCAACGTGCTGCAAAAGAAAATAGTATTACTGGTAACGGCCACGGCCTGGTCATGATGGCAGCTAGTGCTGGAATGAGCCCGGTTGCTAGTCTCAAGCATAAAACAGTCGGGCTTGAAGGTATCAAAAAACTGAAAGCGCTGGATGACGCAATCAATGATGAAACGAAGCTGGATGAATTAGTAGAAGTTTTCAAAGCTATGCATGCCAAAATTATCCAGTCCCCTATTAAAAGTTTATTGATAGGGGAGAAATCGAGCATAGGTGGCATGTTTGAATATCGTATGTTCAAATGGATGTCATTTGATAACAATGCTGAACTTGTGCAAAAATTTAATTTGCCTGGGATTAATGAGAGCAGATCACAGTTTTGGGTGACAAATACACAAGTTAACTTTTGTTCAAAATCATTCCAAGCTGTCTCAGTAAACCATGAAGATGCCGCGCCACTAATGGTGCTTGGAGGTTTTCTGAAAAACGGATTCCTGCATCGCGCTATTCGAGAGCAAGGTGGCGCTTATGGCGGCGGCGCAGGGTATGACTCTGATGCTGCGGCATTCCGATTCTACTCCTATCGTGATCCACGTTTGCTTGAAACACTGGCTGATTACGATAAATCGATCGATTGGATGTTGAGCGAAAATCATGAATCACAAAAACTGGAAGAAGCAATACTGGGTGTAATCGGTGCATTTGATAAACCTTCTTCCCCGTCTGGTGAGGCTAAGAATGCATTCCACAACCGTTTATTCGATCGTACTCCGGCGCAACGACAAGCATTCCGTAAAAAAGTATTAGAAGTGACATTAGAAGATCTCAAACGTGTTACCAAAAAATATCTGAAAACCGACAAACATAGCGTAGCCGTACTTTCAAACCAGGCAACACTCGATAGCGTGGGTGACCTGGGATTGGAAGTCCATCACTTATAGTAAAGAGGGAGAAGCATGATTATCGCTTTTTTAATTCGTCTGGCGATCACAGCCATGAGTTTATGGGTTGCCGCCGGCATCATACCGGGGATAGAGATCGAAGGCACAGGTAACATATTCCTAGCTGCGTTGTTACTAGGGATTGTGAACGCTTTTGTGCGACCTATTGCAGTAATACTGACATTGCCCATCTCAGCACTAACGTTGGGATTTTTTCTGCTAGTCATTAATGCTGCGATGTTGGGGCTTGTCGCTTATTTAATGGACGATTTTGCAATAGCAGGCTTTTTCTCCGCATTATTGGGTAGTGTTATAATCAGCGTGGTTAGTGCTTGGGCACTCTGGACGATTGGCCCAAGAGATGATCTAAACTTGATCATTATGAAAAATAAAAAGTTTGACCGTTGATATTTGAAATTTCACCCCGATATATAAGAGTATAGCTTGGTGCATGAATGTGCTTTTGCTATACTCCACGGAATCCTGTATTACGGGGACGACTTGGCTTCGACGTGGGTTGCGAAGCTGGAGGTGCATGTCGAGCGTGCAGAATGCGCTCGTAAATATTGTTCTGCAATTAAAGTATTCGCAAACGACGAAAACTACGCTCTAGCTGCTTAGTCAGCTGGACTCTTGGCAGTTACTTGCTTGTGAGGGCTGAGTTTACTTAGGTAGACACCCAAGAGTCATTTATCACAAGATCGCGGATTTTGATTGTCTGGTTCATTATCCACTAAAACCTTACAGAATCGCTGTACGCTTTCCCTGCCAGTCGGGTAACGTCCAGTTAAACTAATAGACTTGGATAAGCATGTAGATCCGATAGTAGAGTACTTGCGGACGCGGGTTCGATTCCCGCCGTCTCCACCAATTTTAAGGCTGCTGACAAACCATAGCAGACCATCACAAACCACTAATAATCAGTCAGTTACGATAAATTTCTGACTGATTATTTTTTCTTTCTCTTGTCTCTGATTGTCTCTCAATGTCTACTTTTCTGCACTGAAACTGCACGCAGACTGCACTCAATCTTAGGTGGGAATGTACAAAAAACGTTCACTTACTGTTTTCCTACTTATTCTTGAAGCTATTTGTATGTCTGCTCGCTGACAACTCACACTAGGCTTTCGTTTTCGTAAAGTAGCTTTCGTCTGTTCGACAGCTTTCGCAAAGTTGGATTTTTGATCGTCATTGCCCTGTGATTTATCTTTTCGTACAGAAACGGGAGTGCGCACGTTGTTTTCTTTATATTCGTCAGCAATCTTACCCAGGCCATATTGGCAAATGCGACGCTTTGTATTTCGATAAAGGTTTCTATGAGATAGCAGCGTATCTCTTTATAGTATCGGTTTCAATTTATGCCAAGGTAGAAAGGCGCGTCTTTTAGTCTAATAAATCGTGGACGCAATGTGATTTCACTTGTTCTCATATTGGGCTACAATGTTTAATATATATTTGTTAAGAATTGAAACCACGTTCTAAGGTTGCAGATTCAGTTCGTGGTTTAGGTTCTAATAATCGACTCTGCTGAAGTATTCTAACGCATGACTTTCGGTTAGGAGAAACTCATCTCATACTGTTGCGATATTGCCATATGTTAGCCTTTATTAAAGAAATTTTTTGAAAAATGCCATATGAAGCCGTGTAGTGATGCCAACAGCCAGCAAAAAAGGAGGAATGAGGTATTTGGGATCTAGCGGGATAGGTGGGACGAGATAAATGAACCAAAGAAGAAGAAATGACCACGCCAGTCCACGTTTGGCCCGGTGATAGATAAAACCGGATTCTCGTTCGCCGCCCGTGCGACGTAAAAACCAGCCCATAAAACCATCGGCTATAGCAGCAACGATGACCAACATTAAAAAGGGCAACGCTAGAATCAACACGCCAATGCGTAAAGCGAACAATTGTAGTCCGACCATGGCGGTTTCAATGACAGGACGTAGCGTCTCTGTGAAATCGAGTGCGGTTTGTGGGGCCTGGTCGGTCGGCGGCAAGTTGCTTGAATAGTGCATCATGCCATCGATTCCGCTGGATACGAATACGGTGCTGTAAAATGACTGAATGACTTCGGCAAGAAACGTGATGTCGGATTGAGACACGCCAAGTAGCGCTATCTCTTGGTGTAATACATTCTTTAGATGCCATAAACCATCGGGTGACCACAGCACAAACACACAGAAAATATCCACGATCAGGACTAATAGGCTGATCAGGACAAGCCATTTGATAAGCCATAACAAGCCCGTCAAGCGGCGATTATCAGGCATGGTCAGCACCGTAATGCGTTAATCGCTCACGACTAATTTCTTCAATATCCTTCGGCAAAAGGGGATCACTGCCCGGAAGTGGTAGACGAAGTTTGTAAAGCTGTCCACCTTCCAGCAATGCGAAGGCTTGACCTTTAGGTAACTGAATAAGATCGGCGGGGATGAGCATATCCATCTCAGTTTCGGTTACACGGTCTTCGCTGCGAGTGGTGAAATCGATGTCCGTGCCAGGGTCATTGTTATCGGTGACTTGTGTTGCCGCCAGTTTAGTGTAAATACGTGCTTTTGGAATCTGGTCCGTGAGTATTCGAGCGGTAATCTCGTTTTTTACCCTCAGCATGATCAGTGTATTTAGGTTGCCAGTGATTTGTCCCGCTTTGGCAAGATCGCCGATCCCGGCTTCAATGTCACTTGCGGTTTGTGTATAGGCCGTCACCTGAAAACCGGCACCACCGGCTTTGTTGAGCAAGGGAATGAATTCATTGCCGATCAACTCATTAAATTCATCGGCGTGAATGGTTTTATGCACTGTCTTATGTTCAGGCAGTGTAGGAAGCCCTTGCGTGTCGCCCTGTTTATAGAGCTGACCAGCAATCGAAGTCAGGTCAGCAAACATCGAGTTGCCCACAGCGCCAGCGACCTCGGAATCAGTTAACGCATCAAGGCCGACGTAGACGATGCCTTGTTCCCGGATAATGCGCATCCAGTCGAGAATGGGCCGGTGATCGCAGCTGTTAGCATAATCTGGAGAGAGTAATTTGCCGATTCGACCCGTGGTCAGTTTTTCAAGCAACGGAAGTAAACTAGCGGTGAGCTTATCGAAATAAGTTTTGTCATATTCAAAGGCGCTTCGCAGCCCGTCTGCTACGGGATCAAACAGCCCATGCTCTTTGGCATAGCGTGTTAAGGCGATGGCGTGAAAATCTCGTCCTCGCAACGCCATGGGTAGGGTTTTTTCATTTAACGTTCCCTCGATACGTTGCACAGCTTGCTTCCATCCCTCCGGCCCCTCTTTGTTCAGCCAAAGGTGGTAATAGTCGGTTAACAAGGGTTCGATGCTGGTGACGTAACGCGCAATCGTGTTGTAATCCGGTCGGCGACCAAGCCCCACCAGCGCTCTAGCGACAATGTTAGTGAATCGCCACGCAAACTCCCGAAATGCGGCTGAGTTACCTTCCGATGGGAGCTGGGTAGAGATGCGGGAAGCAACTTCGGTAATACGGGCAAAGTCGCCCACGGGATTGTAGCGTTCCGATATATCTGGAAATCCCAAATGAAAGATATGAAACTGATCCAACCGACCGGCTCGTTTTGCTTCTGCATGCATCCGTCGCAGGAGATCGATATCCCCCTTGGGATCGAAGACAATTACGATGTCGCCGCGTCGGATATCCTGACTGACCAAAATCTCCAATAACCGGGTCTTACCAACTCGCGTGGTTCCCAATACCAGCTTATGGCCAACTCGTTCGCCGATATCCATCCAGACATTGGATTCATCCTCGCTGCCCACGCCATGCAGTGGCGGGAACCCTCCAACCCGAGGTAGTGGGCGAACAGGATTCCAACGGCTATCACGCTTCGTTAAACGCGGTAACCAAGAAAGCAGGGGAGAATGCTCCAGACCGATCTCGATCTTTCTTGCCAGTTGGTAAATCTTGCCCTGTTCCAGATAGTGCTGTGATTTTGGGTCTCTTGCTTCAACGAGCCGTTGGGTATGGCGTTGATCCCATTTAAAGCCGCGCCCCAAAAATAATTTGTGGAATGAGAGAGGAACCTCATCCGCATCCAACGTATATCGTGGAAGTGCCCGCAAGTGAGCCTGATAACGACAAACGCTTCCAGCTTGCCACAATCGCCAGCAACCCAAACAAAAAAAAGCGATAGCGGTGACGATGGCAACGCCGGGCAACATAGGAAAGAAAAATTCGGGTTGAAACGCCAAGTGTGCCGCACTTGTGATAAACACGGCAGCGGGTAGAAACTCAACGACTGGTCGCAATCGATTATCAAAGGCGTTGGACATAAATTACTGCTCCGCCAATTTAAGGAACGGATTCGCTGGTGGGAAAGCAACGCCTTCAAATGTTTTTTCTGGCTCTTCGATCAAAAAGCCTTTGATGCGGCTACGGCTTCGTTTGCCGGTGACTTGATACGTGTAAATGTTGGTGCCTTGCGTTGTCTTACGATGTAGCTTCAATTTTTGAAAACGTTTCTGCGCCTTTTGCCAATTTTCCCTATCGTAATCTTTGAAAATGCCAGGACTGACTAACAACAAGCCTTCTTCGACACGATGGATACGAGCATTAACCGAATTGGTTTCAAACTTGTTTTTAAGCAGGCCATCATGCAACCAAGCGTGGAATAACTTGCCAGGGTCTTCTTCATCATTTAGCGCTTCAACAAGCGTGGAATTGTTAAGTATTGATGATTGACCTTCGCTAACAACGTGACTTGTTTCAGATGGTGGCGTTTCAGCTTGTGAGCCAGAAAAAAAAGCGACAGGATCAAAACCAGTAGTCTCATTTTCTGTTTCATTGCTTGGTTGGGTAACGGTAGCGGTTGGTGTTCTTGATTCAACATTTTTTGATTCTTCTGTTTCATCACTCTCGATCACTGCACCAGCTTCCGCTGGCGTGATAGTACCGGAAAATGTATCAGGACGAGAATTAGGATCAGGCCAAATTCGTGAAGCTGAAAAGCACAAACAGGTCAGTGTATGAGACCAATCTTCACCAGTAACAGTCGCTTTCCAAATTGAACGATCTCCGTTAGGAACAAGAACACCGTTCTGCTGTAACTCGTCGAAGATTCTGTCGTTACGGGTGGGGATACCTGCATGACCCTCTTGAGTGAGATGTTCCCGCAACGCATCGATGCCTCGCTTGCTGACCAACCAAAGGTGCTCGCCATCAAACCAGGCGGCTGCACCGTTGCGGTTGAGAGGAATCTGGTTTTCTTTCAGCAGGAAACGAAGACCGGTGAGTAGACGTTCGTGCAATGGAGTACGTGCGCCAGGTAATTGAGTTGTTATATCAGAGGCTCCTAGACTTTCTGCCACCGACAGCCCATCGGCTTGTTGAAAAATTTCGCCGATGACCCCGGCGTCTTCGTATATACCACTGACCGTCGCCATCCATGCTGCTAGTACCGTGCGGTCACTCGCCAGCCAGTTAAGTGCAGGGGCGGGTAGAATTAACCTTGATAGCAGCAATGCCGTCCGTTCGTGGAGGCGGTATTGGCGTTCTTTTCGGTATCGAATGCGATACCATCCATCGCTAATCATCGGAGTTGTTAGCGCATCCCAGTGCCCCAGGTCATGGCCTTGTTTATCATAAAGCGTCACCACCTGATCCATGAGGGGCTTACCCACATCGTGTAGCAGTGCTGAACTGAAAACCGCATAAGTCCAAACATCTTTTTTTGCGGTGATCTCTTCAGCGTCAGCGCCATGGGGTAGTAAGTGGCCGCGACGAATCCGTAGCGCGTGAGTGACCACTTCCAACGTGTGGTCTAACAATCCACCTGCACTTGGATGGTGGTGTGCTTCCGAGGCGGGGAGTTGCTGAACGTAACCTGCAAACGCCAGCAGTGCATCCATATACAATGTGCGCCAATGGGCTTTGGGTACGCCAGCCAACTGTTGAATTGTTTTAACCTGCTTTGCGCGTTGCCCCAGGAGATCCAGTGGCAGCAGCACATGCAAACAATCCGGATGCGGGGGATTTTGTTTACGCCGTGTGCCGAACATTGCCGGATTCCAGTAGGTTGGTATAAAGCCAATTTTTTATATCATTACTTGAAAGCTTTGGTGTCCATGCCTGCCAGATGACAACGTTGCCGATGCGGCTCTCAAACTGTCGGAAAGTTTCATTGTCAGGAATCCAAGTGGTTTGGTTTCCGGCTGCACGGTAGTAAAATAACGGCATTGTTACGATTGCCTCGATGAAGTGTTGTTCACGATAATTGGTGGGTGTATCAATAATGTTCAGCAATTTTTCAGCAAGGTAGTCAAGTGCTCGCTCGATGCCATCATAGTGCTTTAACAGACGCATTATCGCCGGTATCCAGCGAGCTAAACCGGCGGTAAGTAACCGTTGGTAAGTTAGTGGTAAACGATTCGTAGTCATCGCTGTCAGTTGTAGCACTTCACTATTTACGTTGACTACGATTAATTATTTTCAGTGGCTGCGCATTTTTTGTTGACTTGAAACCGGGTGGATCGTTAGCCTTTTTCGCCACATTCCCCATCAAGAATTTTGATATAACGAAAATTAAGAAATTTCAATGGAGTCGATAGTTCAAAATGGCCGGTTAGTGATTACCCGCCGCTTTAACGAATCATTCATTATTCGGCCAGATGCAAAAGTACCAGCACTGCTCCCCGTGGAGGTTTTGTTTCGTACCCCCATTGTTGTCACGATACTGGAAGGTGATGGGGATAATCAGTTTTAAGTTTGTGTTGAAGCAGATAAGCGCCTCAATATCGTCCGTTCTGAATTGGTGAATAAAGCAGAGTTACATGAGCGTATTTCACTGTTCTATCAAGATGATATTGACCTTGCTGCTCACCAACAATGGCTTAAAGACGAATTGTTGGAGGTTGATGATGAGCGGCGTGTACTGAAAGATCACCTTCACAGAAGAAGGTGAGGCTGCGAAGCGCGAACGCCGAAATGCCGATAGGAGAAAAATCAATCGATGGAAACGTCGTGGTGAGGAATTGTTGGCGTACAGAACTGAGATTGGAAATAAGCTGGGTGATCTCAAAGAGGTGATCAAGCAAAGAAGTACTGCCATCGCAGAGAGTGATATTTTAGCGATAGCATTCATGGAAGTTGCGCAGGCGATGTTATCAGAGACATAGTATCACCAGATAATGCAAATGGCAGAAGGACGGGGAAAAGGAAATTCGTAATGTGTATTGACTCAAGTTTGAACTGACAGACAGTGTTTGAAATTTCTGTAAACAATGCAAAGCTGACATTCACAACTTTCACGTGAACGTTGCAATTCGGCAAAAACGGACCTTTAGAAATCACTAATATAGACTTATAAAAATATTAAAAGCGGACTTGCAGATTGAAAGAAAAAATCAATTAATGGGATATCTATTAAGTCTTCAATCAATAAAATCTTAAACACATTTTTCTATTCATTCAGTTGATATTTGTTAATTGAGTTTCATCCTTCCACCATATTAATGAAAGATGGTCGTAACCATTTGAAAAAACACTTTCTAAAACTGTAAAATTTTCTGCCCCATCGTTATTTATCCATTTGTCAGCGTCAACTTCTAATCCATTTGAAGAGACAAAGGTACCCTGTAGTCGAGAAATTCTTTCATAGGGCCAAATATCCTCTGGCACTATTGTATTTCTTTTAAACCACCGCCTGTTACCATCCTTTCCCCAGCAAACAAGCATACAAGGTTTGTTACTTACTTCGACTAACCGAATAGCAGAGCTTGTTATAGATGTTTGAAATATATCTGCTACATATTTAACAGTTTCAGTAGTAAGATCACGGTCATTTAAATATTTGCGATAAATATATGAAGGCATAATTAATTCAGCGGAAAACTGATTAGCACGAACTTCTACATTTTGCCTAAAGTTGTTTTTCCGAATAACACGTTGTCTCATATCGTTAGTGTCACAGCGATAAGTCAGGTTTTTTCCTCGATCATTTACCCAATGTCCAATTTCATGCCCAAGTGAAAATCGTTGTCTTGATAAGCGGGCGTCTTTGTTAATTGTTATAATAGCTTTATTATCAGTTCCGATGATACTTCCTTCACAGTAGGACAATGGACTTCGTTTTACTTCTGCACCGAGTGAAAATGCGACTAGATCCAAGTCAATATCGCCGGGCTCATAAATCCCTAATTCTTTTAAAATATCATCAGGCTGTCTTTTAAATGGCATAGTTACTGTTCATCGTCACTTATTTCAATAAGGCCTAGTTCCACTAGTGTTTGCCATAATTCTTTAATGTCATCTTCATCACCATTTTGCCCCTGATTTCTAAAGGCAACCAGTAAACCTTTAGGTACACTGTCTTTATCTTGCATTGCAGCAACTATATCTGAAAGCATTTCTGTAACGGTTTTTGTCGTGTTTGCAAGCTTATGTAAATGTCCTAGATCTTCTTTGGCATCTAAATAAATAACCCTATTTTTTTCTAGTCGCTGCTGCCTTTTGTTCTTTATAGCCGTTAAAATTAAGTCTTGTACGGAATGAATATCTTCCCAAGTAGGGTAATTAGCATGACCAATTGTAGATAAAACTTCGTCATCACTCGCCTCCATAGTAGCTTCAATGACATAATCATTTATTTGTTTTATGAAATTTATGTTCATGACTCTATTTCCCCCCAAGGAAGACCATTTGGAAATCGTTTTCTCACTTTATCTTTAATTCTCTTTTCAACGTTTCTATAAATTTGATCACTAAACTCACAAATAATAAGAATTTTAGACTTTTTCTTTTCAGCTATCTTCTGCTCAATAAAACAACTAGCTTCCTTATCCTCTCCAAATAACTGTTGGATTTTTTCTATCCACTCCTTAATGATACTTGATGACTGAGCAGACTCTAAACCAGATTGTGGAGCGGGATGAGAAAACCTAGCTACTGCGCTCGTATGAGCAACTGCATTATCTTCATTAAATACAACCTCATCAATTGTTGGCGACACAAGTAGTCTAGATCTTTTTTCCTCTTCATTGCTAATGGTGCTTCGCCCTGATTGCGTCAAATAGCTAATTACACTTACACCTTTTGGCCAGGGCCGCTCATTAGCTAAAGCCTGCATAATTGCCTGATGAAGAACATCATGCCCCGACATACCTGCTCTATTCGAGCTACCGAAAACAGAAAAAATCTGTACTAACCTAGCTATATCAGCTTGAGTTAGGCATTCAAAATACTCTTCAACTTCAATCTCTGAGTAATGGCTATCAGTATCCATGTTATCCGTTTTCTTATTCCATTATTGATAATTACTGATGATATTAAAAAAGTGGCGAAAAAGATCGGCACTTTTTTCTATTCGCTAGCATATATAGGTAACGAGCAAATTAACACCCGTATTCGTTAAACCGTACCATTATTCATATAACATGTAAGATTGAAGGAGTAAAAATGAGCAAAAAATCAACTGTTAGCCATTTTCCCGTCGGAAATGGCGACATGACACTTTTAAAAGTCGCATCAGACAACAAGTATTACTATGTTCTCATAGACATGCACATTCGCCAGAATGGAAATTTGGACGATGATAAATGTGATGCTTTAGAAAAACTTTATGAAATGCTAGAAAAAGACGGCGATGGACGCCCCTATGTTGATGTCCTTATCCTTACTCATCCAGACGAAGACCACATAAAGGGTTTCAATGAACATTTTCACCAAGGGGCCCCTAATGAATACATATCTCCCAAAGATGACGAGAAGGGTAAGATTTTTACTAGGGAGATATGGTCATCTCCTTTGATTTTTCGTCGTAAAAACAAAAATAATAGCTTGTGCAGTGATGCCATTGCTTTTAATACCGAGGCAAAACGTCGTGTAAACATTTACAAAGAAAAGAAAGTTATAGGCGAGGAAGGTAATCGTATTCGCTTAATTGGCAAGGACGTTGATGGTAAAACTGATGAGATCATGAATATTGTCTACCAGAACGAAGATGTTATTAACACACTTAACGAAGTTTACGTTAAAGAACTTAAAGCGTCAGTTTTAGGGCCAATTCCAGACGATGAATTTGAGGATGGTACCAGCCCAGATAAAAATCGCTCAAGTATCATTATTCAATGGGGATTAGCTAGCCATGGTTACACATCTATCTCCAACTATATTTTGTTGGCTGGTGACGCAGGCGTAGAGGTCTGGGACCTTATGTGGGACAAGTACAAAAATAATACTGACAAATTGCAATATGATATCTTGTTAGCTCCTCATCATTGTTCCTGGCACACCTTGTCGCACGACAGTTTTAGTAAAGTAAATAATCCCCAGGTGTCTTCCAATGCAAAATCAGCGCTAAGCCAACCTCGTCATGGTGGGGTTATCATTTCAAGCAGTGACAAAATTAAAAATGATGATAGAGACCCACCAAACTACCAGGCGATGAAAGAGTATGAAAGCATAGTTGATGATGTAGATGGAACATTTAAGTGCATTGAAGATAACAAGCCTTCAAAAGGCAAGGCACCTGAAGTGCTTACTTATAAGTTAACAAATGGTGGGCCACAAGAAGAAATTGCAACTTCCCAAGGAACCTCTAAGAACACTAGACGCACTGCTGCTACTGGGTCTGTGTTCGCTGGAGTAGGAGATGCAATTGGTCATGGATGATGATTTACAAAAAATCACTCCAATTATTCAAATTGCCATAGAAGAGATAAAAACTCATCAAGCTGTTAAACATATGAGTAATATTTCGGTCATAGATAATATTGTTTTTATAAAAACTGAGTGGGCGGTTACACTGCCCAATACAGCTCTTAAAAAAGGGATATCGGCGACTGGCGTAAAGAAAATAGAGGACGTCTACTGGCAAATACCTTTGGATTATCCGCAGCGCGCACCTTCACCTAGGTTAAGAAAAGACTTTCCCACCAACCTTCCGCACATCAATCCATATACACCGGGTAATTTAGTTTACCCTTGTATAACAGAAGTGCCGATAGAAGATTTACTCCATAGTCGCGGATTACAAGCAATTCTAAATGCAATGACTCAATGGCTGGACAATGCAGCGGTTGGCGAATTGCATTGCCCTATTCAGGGTTGGGAATATGTTCGTCGGGACAATACAACTGGCATGGTAGTTGTGGACGTACATTGCATTCGTGAAGAGTTACATGATAATAATAACACTGTACGATTTTATAATTTTCGATATAGCTACTGGAAGAATTCAAACGAATTTTTACTTGGTAATTTGCAAACACCTCACTTGGGATCGGCGAATACATCATATAAGAAATCATATGTAGGTATTTCTGTTAAGTCAGATGTGCGTCAATCGCCTGGAATTTTATTTCAAACACATAAAGATAAAATTGTGGGCGAGTATCGGCCAGAGATGGTTACAGATATGAAAACTCTCCGAGAATTTGCAAATTACCTAGGATTAGGAGAAGCTTTTGACGCGCGCATAAAGTACATAGTTTCAATTTTAGCACCTCAATCTGTACGAAAAGGCGAGAAAATTCCTGTAGAGGAATTTATGGTTACATTCGCCGTAAAAAGACCTTTTAATTTAATTGGAAGTCATAGCTCATGGGAATTGCTTCCATACCTTGTTAGCTACACTCCAGAGACAAATAACCTTCTGACAAGTAACACTGTTGTTCGTCCAACCCATTTCATAGAACGTTGTTGCTCTAAACTGTTACAAGCGGCATCTGCCGAAAATGTTGTAACACCAATAAAAATTGCCTCACTAGGATGCGGAAGTTTAGGATCTAAAATTACTCTTCACCTAGCAAAAACCGGTTGTTATGAATTTGAACTCATTGATAAAGACGTTTTTAGCAGCCACAATAATGCCAGGCACGGGTTAATTGTCGGCGATTTTGACTCCCTTATTGCCAGCAAATCTCACTTATTAAGTAGAGAAATATCACGCCTCAATATCTCATCTAAACCAATATTTAAAGATATTCGTGAAATTGGCAAAACGAATGGTTTTTCCCTAAGCGTAAAAACAGACTATGTAATAGATTCAACAGCATCTTTACCTATAAGACATTTTTTGTCACACAACTGTAAAAAAATACAGGGACAACTCATTCATTGTGTACTTTACGGAAAATCTACAATGGGAGTTGTCGCTATTGAAGGGCTTGAGCGTTCTGTTCGAATTGATGATCTTATGGCATTTGCAAATACCACTTGTATTGAAAATAATTTAATTCAAACTGCTATGTACGGAACTCCCGGCCCTGAGCGTAATTATTATGGCGAAGGGTGTGGATCTGTTACTACAACCATGAACGACATCGATATATCATTGATGTCAACCGCAATCACATCAAAAATTAGTAGCCATATTACTCAAGAGAAAAAATCGACAACTGGATTTCTTCATGTTGGCACTATTAATAAAAAATCACTTAATATGCAATGGGAGGCTTTTCAATTCCCATCTACATTTGTAATCCCTCGAGATAATACTTTTGTATGGGATGTCCGAGTCTTGGGTAGTGTTTCTCATGAAATTGAACAACTCAGTAACAAGGATACTACTGTAGAAAATGGCGGCATAATAGCTGGTCAAATATGTTTTTTAACAAATACAATTTATGTCACGTATTTACTCGACGCGCCCGAAGATAGTATACGTTCTGTTAGCAAGTTTGAATTAAGCACTAAGGGCTTGCCGGAAAAATTTGAAGAAATCCATAAAAAAACGAATGGACAAGTCACTTTTTTGGGAACTTGGCATAGTCATACCCAGGCAACTCCACCATCATTAAAAGACAAAGAATCACTAAAACAATTACAAGTTAATTATGATTTACCGATAGTAATGCTTACCTATACAGGAGGGCGCATTGTGCGCGTTTAACATTGAAAGAA
>Ga0316204_10007361_pt1 | contig 16164 bp, 14 predicted proteins | sample 6monrhotite_MG_2_FD_205661 | JGI IMG/M metagenome (GOLD analysis project Ga0316204, IMG submission 205661) | Microbial mat bacterial communities from mineral coupon in-situ incubated in ocean water Damariscotta River, Maine, United States -... | ecosystem: Environmental > Aquatic > Marine >... | reverse complement strand
GCGAAGCCGCGGGTAAATTGCGTCATTGTCATGGTGATCTGCATCTCGCGAATATTTGCCTGTTCGAGAATAAACCGACCTTGTTCGACGCATTGGAATTTAACGCCGCTATGGCTGAAATCGATGTGTTCTACGATCTCGCGTTTTTACTCATGGACTTCGATCACTATGGCCTGCGGGCTCTGGCCAATATCACGCTCAACCGCTACCTGGATCTGACCAACGACCTCCAGGGACTGGCTCTGTTGCCGCTGTTCTTGTCCATGCGCGCTGCGGTGCGCTCACATGTCAGCCTCGCTCAGACGAAGACGACCCACGTGACGGATCGGGATTTGCGTAAAGACGCAAAGACGTTTTATCAAATGGCATGCGATTATCTATCCCCCCCCTCGCCCTGCTTAATTGCGATTGGCGGGTTTTCCGGAGCCGGTAAATCATGTGTCGCCAGGGCCATGGCACCGGAACTGGGCGCGTCTCCCGGCGCTCGTATTGTTCGTACGGATGCGGTTCGTAAACGTCTTGCCAAAGTTGACCTCTATACCGCACTGCCAAAGTCCGGATATCGAAACTCGCAATCTGAACGCACTTATGGCGTCATGTTTGAGGAGGCTAAAATCGCAATAAAGGCAGGTCACTCGGTGATTTGTGACGGGGTATTCGCGAGGCCTGAAGACCGCCGGCAAGTTCGATCTCTAGCCAAGGATTTGAACGTACCGTTTAGCGGAATTTGGCTAACAGCTTCGGAACAAATCCTGCTCGAACGCGTAGCAACCCGCGTCAACGATATTTCTGATGCGACACAGCAGGTTGTTCACTGCCAGTACGCTTTAGGCTCGGGGGCCCTGGACTGGGATCGGGTGGACGCGTCAGCGGACCTTGCAACCACTGTCGGACGGGCCCGCAGGTGCCTGGAACGAAATCTGGATCACGCCCCGAAACCAAGTGATTGAAAACCTGACGATTTTGGATCAGGCAGTGTCCGAGGTCTCGAGCTTTTTAATTATCGGCAATTCGTCAGCCGTTAGCGTTTCTTTCTCGAGCAGCTCAAGGGCTGTACCCGCCAATTTTTCCTGATGGGTCATTAATATGTTGGTCGCACTGTAAAGGGCGCTTTCAACCAGATTTTGAACAGCACGGTCAATGTGGGCAGCCGTTTCTTCACTCAGTCGTCGCCCGGCAAGGCCGGGACTGGGAACATCGCCCAAAAATTGGGACGGTTGATCGTCGTAGGTCACCGGACCTAGCCCTTCGTCCATACCATAACGCATGACCATGTTGCGGGCTATGTCGCTAGCCTTATCGAGATCATCCGCTGCTCCCGTCGATACTTCGTGGAAGACCAGCTGTTCTGCTGCTCGACCACCGAGCAGTACTGCCATTTTGTTTTTCAGTTCCGTCTCAGTCATCAGGTAGCGGTCTTCAGTGGGACGCTGGATGGTATAACCCAAGGCGCTGATCCCCCGCGGAATGATTGATACCTTATGAATGGAATCGGAACCTGGAAGGGCGAGCGCGACAAACGCGTGGCCCAGTTCATGGTAGGCAACCACTTCGCGTTCGTGGGGATTGATCAGGCGCGATTTTTTTTCGAGGCCAGCAATCACACGCTCAATGGCCAGGGTAAAGTCTGCCATGGCTACAGTTTGGCCGTCACGGCGGGTCGCCATAATCGCCGCTTCATTGACAATGTTCGCCAGATCAGCCCCAGTGAATCCGGGTGTCAGAGCCGCGACTTGATCTACCGATAGGTCCGGGTCTAACTGAATTTTTTTCACATGCACACGCAGGATCGCTTCCCGACCCTTTTTATCGGGGCGGTCAACCAGGACCTGGCGGTCAAAGCGGCCAGCTCGCAATAGAGCCGGGTCAAGAATCTCCGGACGGTTGGTTGCCGCGAGTAGGACCACGCCGCTACTGGCATCGAAACCGTCCATTTCGCTTAACAACTGATTGAGGGTTTGTTCCTTTTCATCGGAGCCACCGCTTTGCATAGAGGCAATGCTCCGGGCTCGGCCAAGGGCATCGAGTTCATCAATGAAGATGATGCACGGTGCTTTTTTACGGGCTTGTTCAAAAAGATCACGAACCCGGGCAGCACCCACGCCGACAAACATTTCTACAAACTCAGAGCCGCTGATGGAAAAGAACGGTACGCCAGCCTGCCCGGCAATCGCCCGGGCCAGCAGAGTTTTGCCCGTTCCAGGTGGTCCGACCAGCAGTACCCCTTTGGGTATTCGGGCGCCAAGGCGCCCATAGGTGCCAGCGTTCTTTAGAAACTGAACAACTTCCTGTAGTTCCTGTTTGGCTTCATCGACGCCGGCGACATCATCGAAGGTGACGGCTGTTTCTTTTTCCATATAGATTTTTGCTTTGCTTTTGCCAACAGACATGAACCCTCCAAGGCCTTGATTGTTGGCAAATCGCCTGATGAAAAAAACCCACAGGGCAAAGAACAAGGCAATTGGTACCATCCAGGACAAGAGATGCGACAGCCATTTACTTTCAACGATCCCCATAAAGGTTACATCATAGGCGGCCAGGTCCCGGGCCAGGTCCGGCTCGACGCGGAGGGCATAAATCTCCCGAGGCCCCCCTGGATCGGGTGTACTCAGGGTCGCACGGATATACTGCTCGGCAACTACGACCTGCGACAGTTGACCATCCTTAAGCAGGGTCTGGAACTGGCTGTAAGGCACCGTCTCCACCTGCTGGCTGGCTCCCCACCATTGCTGTAGCAGAATAACCATCCAGAATGACAAGAGAATGTACCAAAAATTAATATGTGTTTTCTTTTCCATTCTGTTCTCCCAAGAAATGCTGCTGTAGGCCACCGTACTTATTGCGATTTGATCGCGTTCTTAACCTGTTGAAGTGCGTCCAACAGGGTTTGTTTGGCCGGTTGATCGCCGAGAGACAGGGCTCATTGGTTCGGAATATCGGCCAGTAAATGATGATGCAGGTAAATTTCCACTTTCCATTTTTCGCCACCGGCACCAATGAGCTTTATAATTAGGCCATCAATTTCAATTCGTACCTCAAGTTTTGAGTCTCGGGACAGCGACCCCATATACATTTGTCAGGAAAATCGATAACGACCTGCCCCTTATCCTGAATTGTATGGTTTTGCTGTTTGGTCATTGGCATTCTTTCTTTACTCACATGGGGCAGCGACGCGAACGGCCCAACAAAAACCAAGGCTATTGAACCACGACCGGCGCCGATTATCTTTGATGCAAGTCAATAGTGTGCCGATCAACTGTCGCGACGCTCTTAAACCATTGACCGAGATCAAGGATTTTTCTGCTCAAGAGTGCTTTTGTGGAACTGCCGATAGAGCCGCACCGGCTTGTGGTTCTTATAGGCGCGCTGGAAAACTCGCGCAGAACTTAGAGTATTTCTGGCGAACACATATTGGGCTGGCGGAGTTAATTAGTGGCAAAAGATTTATATAAAATTCTCAATCTGGATAAAACAGCGACGGCTGCGGACGTTCGCAAAGCCTATCGGTCCCTGGCCAAAAAATTTCACCCCGATTTAAATCCTGGTGACAAAGCCGCGGCAGCAACCTTTCGCGAGCTCCAGGCTGCTCATGAAATCTTGTCTGATGACAGCAAAAGACATCAATACGACGCTGGCGAAATTGATGCAGAAGGTAAGGAAACGGCACGTCCTTATTATCATGACTTTGCAACCCATGATCATCCCTACGCATCAAGCGCAGGTTATGAAGACATCGGCGACATGTTTTCTGATTTGTTTAGGGCCCAGCAGCAAGCGAAGCACGCTGGCTCGAACCAGCGAGGATTCCCGGGCGGCGATGTGCGATATCAGATGGACATATCTTTCTGCGAAGCGGCTACTGGAACGAAGAAACAGATCCAGTTGCCCGACGGAAAGGCTCTGAATTTGACCATACCTGCAGGTCATGCGGACGGTCACCAGCTGCGTCTCAAAGGTAAAGGGATGCCGGGCTTGGGGGATGGTCCGAGCGGCGACGCCTACATCGACGTTCACGTGCGGCCGGATCGTATCTTCAAGCGCCAGGACAGAGACATTCTTTTGGATATAAACATAGCCCTCAACGAGGCTGTATTAGGGGGCCGCGTTCAGGTGCCCACCATCCACGGATCGGTGACCATGACCTTGCCTCCGGGCTCAAACACGGGTGATACCTTACGCCTCAAAGGCAAAGGCATATCTGGCCGCGGTCGTCAGAAAGATGGCGATCAACGAGTTCGGTTGCAGGTGGTTCTACCGAAAACCAGCGACCCATCATTAACCGAATTTGTTAAAGAATGGGCCACGGATCACGCCTATGATCCACGTCCTTCGGACTGGGGAGATAACCATGCTCAGTGAAAATGATGTCGTTGGGCAATTTACCGGCCTGGGTCGGGAGACGCTGAGAATCTGGATCAAACGCGGTTGGGTTACGCCAGATCAGATGGGAACCCGCTACCAGTTCCGTGAAATAGATATCGCCCGGGTTGGCCTGATCCATGAGTTTTCCAGGGACCTGGCTCTGGATGATGATACCCTCGATTTGGTCCTACCTTTGTTGGATCAGGTCCATGGGTTGCGCAACCAACTGCGACGTCTGGCGAGAGCGGTCAATGCACAACCAGACGCGGTGCGTCGACAAATCGCCCGAGATCTGGCTGTATCGGATGCCAAGCAACCGGGCGAAGGAGAAAGCTGAGTAGCGAATTCATTTCATGTTGCGAAGTAAATGCCCTGCGTCGCGGTTCAATTGGCGGTGTTGGCACTCGTTTGTATTGTCGGACGCAGCAACATCGCGAAAATGATCAATAAACTTTGTGTATAACGGCTCAATGCAGGCAAATAGGGCATTTCCGGCGATTTTTGAATCGCCTGAAATGCCCTAACTCATTGATTTTACCGCAAAGCCACGTTCGCGAATGAACCTGTTCGCTCCGGTTTTGCCCTAGATCAACTCAAAAAGTAACGGTTTCAATCGGACGTACTCAATAGAGGATACTTTCCGCCTGTTTATAATCCGAACGTGTTAATCGATTTTCTTTAAACTGCCCGTGATCTGGCGCATGATTTTGCCGTTTTGGACGCGGGAGAAAATCAGGTCCATTCCGCCTTCTACCAGAGTTCTCTCGTAACTTTGAATTTCGTAGCCGCCGTCTTCGGCTACCAGCAGCGAGTGAACAGTCATTGTTTTGCCATCAATCTGCGCCCACACAAATGGATCGCCCTTCAAAGGATCAAGCGGTCTTTCATGGCCAAAAACGTCCTTGCTCATTGCGGAGCCATAAACACCGACTTCTTTGCTGGGTTTAAAATTGATGGTGAAGGTTGATTTTTTGACATTGTCTTTTGAGCGAAAGGACGTGGTGCTCCAGGTGACATTAAACCCATTTTTATAGGGTTTAATTGTCACGTCCATTTTCCGGCCTGGAAGCTCATTGTCCACGTCGTTAATGGCGGTACCTGTGAAGTGCCCAAAGAATGGCTCAGCCTCAGTGCTTGCAAAACTGGAACCCGTCGAAAACACAAAGAGCTGAATAAAAACGATCGAATATATAGCTGCTGATTTCATGATTTACCTCAACTTGGTTCGTGAACTCATTCACATTAGATATATAGTCTCTTTCGACGAAACCAAGCCCGGTTCAACTAAATGTTAACAGATGTGCCAAACCGTTTCGGCTTGCTATGGGGGAGACGCGCATGTCAGACACCCAGTTCGGTCGCAACGTCCTCTATGCTTGATGCGACAATATCCCAGTTTTCTTCTGCTTTTAGATCTTTTGTTTGTGCCGGACCGTATTCCAGTGGGCGATTAACATAGGCTGTTTGCATACCATGTGACCTGGCATGCGCGAGATCATCATTATGCGCCGCGCACAACATCACGGACTCCGGTACGCCCCCAAGCAACTCAATGGCCCCTAAGTAGGTTTCTTTTTCAGGTTTGAAGGCGCGAAATACATCGGCACAGAGAATTCCATCCCAGGCAATTCCAGCATTTTTCGCCATATTCACCAGCAAATGAAAACTTCCGTTTGAAAACGTCGACACAATAAATTTTCTTTTTAAACGCGTGATCCCGGCGACAGAGTCCGGCCAGGGAGTCAGTCGATGCCATGCCTGATTTAAATGGATGCGCGCCTCTTCGTCCATTGCTGAAAGACCAAATTCTGGAATGATGTCATCCAGCCTTTCTCTGTGAAGAACATCGTTTGTGGTCCATGGCCTTTTTTTGGAACTGACTTCCAGCATTTTTGGTTTATACCCGGCTCGCCAAGCGTCAGCGAAAGCCTTACCATCAAGATCGGATACACCTATCATTTCAGCCGCATTCCTGACCTCAACAGCGACGGATGACCGCCAATCTACGACGGTCCCGTACGTGTCAAATATGACAGCTTTCAAAGCCTTTTTGTTCAACATGTTGAATACCCTCCCCTATGGCTTAGAGTTACGCACCGCCGCTTCGCGGTGAAAGATATAGATACCTGTAATCGTGATAATTGTTGCACCCACCAGCGTCGTCCAGGCGGGCACGACACCCCAGATCGCCAGATCGAAGCCAACGGCCCACAAGATTCCGGTGTAGTTAAAAGGGCTGACCACCGATGCTTTTGCCAACTTGAGCGCTGAGCTCATGAGGATTTGCCCGAGCGCACCGGTAATTCCAATGCCTAAGAATAACCAGAATACGTCAGGGTCTATTTCGTGCCAATACCAGGGCTGAAAACAGGCGGTGACGAGTGATCCGGTTAACATATAGTAAAAGGCGACGGTATAGGGGCTTTCGGTGGTTCCAAGACGCCTCATTAGCAAAATGGTCGTCGCCCACAACGCTGTCGCGATGACCGCAATCAGTGACATATAGGCAAACTCGCCGGCCGGATTAACCGCGACGATGACGCCGGCAAATCCGAACGTTGTTGCGAGCCAGCGGCGTATTCCGACCTTCTCACTCAAGAAGATGACGGCAAAAATGGTTACGAACAAAGGAACGGCTTGCGAAATGACAATCACGTCTCCGACGGTCATGTGCTGAAATGCGAAGAAAAACAGCACATTTCCCGTGGTCCCGGCGATGGATCTCGCGAAATGTAACCCCGGTCTATTTGTCTTGAGAATACCAAGGCCGCCTGACTTAAAGAGAAACGGCAGAATTACGATCATCGCAATGGAATTTCTCACAAAAGTGATTTGTGTCGGGTGGTATTCGGTACCGATCAACTTTACGAAGACGTTCATCGTTGTCAGGAGCGCCACGGCAGCAATCATCATTAGGATGCCAACGGTGGCTTTATTCTGGATCAAAAGTCGATACCACTTAAGTGCTGATCATAGGGGTAAGAGGATCAATAAACGGGGTCAGGATTCAGTGTCGCGGGTGCCCATCAAATGGGTCGCGGACTGGTTGTATAGGATGGAGTTATTTTTAACGTTGGCTTTGCCACGATTTTGATCTCCTTTGTAGAGATTGATCGCAGCGATTACCGCCGCCCGCTCTTTTATGCGCCCCCGCCAGGCCGCAACATTGGGGAATTCAGCTAAGGATGCGGTGAGAGGTTTCGCGATAAACGCCCATGGGAAGGCGATCATATCGCAAATCGAGTAATCGCCCAGGATGTAGGATTGTCCTTCCAGACGTTTTTCCAGTACCGCCAGATTTCTTTCGTACTCTCCTCCATAACGCTTGCGTCCATAAGCCTGATCTTCTTCAGGGGCATAGTTGACAAAATGGCTGAGTTGACCCGCCATCGGTCCTTGATTACCGACTTGCCAGAACATCCATTCCATCATTTCTTTTCGCTGCAAACGGTTTTCAGGTATAAACCGCCCGGTCTTTTCCGCCAAATAGAGCATAATAGCGCCTGATTCGAAGACACTGACTGGTTTTTCGCCGAAATCGGCTGGTGGATCATGGTCTAGTATCGCGGGCATTTTCGCATTCGGGCTGAGTTTCAAAAACGCCGGCTCAAATTGATCACCAGCCGCCAGTTTCATAAGATGCGTTGTGAACGCGAGCCCACATTCTTCAAGCATGATGGCGACTTTCCAGCCATTTGGCGTCGGCGCGTAGTAAAATTCAATCATTGTCATGTTCCCCAGCCTGCCGGGCGCCACCGTTGCTTAGGAGCGTTTCAATTTCTGGCGCATCCAGGCCGACTTCCTGCAAGACTTCTCTCGTGTGCTCGCCGAGCACCGGCGCGCCAAATCTCAGTTCGGTCTGGGTTTGTGAGAACACCGCCGCCGGGCGCGTGTGTCTGATGCACCCCGCCTCAGGATGGTTTGATTCTACAATGATTTCATTTGCAGCAATCTGCGGATGTGTGCGCATCTCCTTACGTGTGAGGACAGGTGCGCAAGGGACATCTTCGGCTTCGAGCAGGCGCAACACGTCTTTTGTCGCATGCGGTTTCAGACCTTCCTGGGTTAGGTTTAGCCGATCTTGTTTGTTGATTTCGCGGAGTTCCGGCGTCGAAAAGCGCGGGTCTGTGAGAAAATCAGGGCGCTTGAGAGCTCTCGACAGTCCTTCCCAGTGTTTGTCATGCATGGCGGCGACGCTGATGTAACCGTCTGCGGTCTCGTAGATCAGGTCGATGAAGGATTGTGCCGTCTCAGTATCGGTTTCGTCACCAACAAACGTGTGGCCTCCCATATCGGAGCTCCATAGAAACGAGACAAGGGTATCGAGCATGGATAATCGAATGTGCTGCCCGCCTCCACCGCGTTCCCGCGCAAAAAGTGCTGCCGTTATGGCTTGCGACGCCTGAATGCCGGTTAGTTTGTCTGGTAAAATCGTTCGAACCAGGCGCGGACGCAGATCATCAGCGCCAGCTTGGACCGTCGTCAAGCCTGACAGGGCCTGTATGAGCGGGTCAAACACGGGTTTTTGCGCGTAGGGGCCGTCAAATCCAAAGCCGCTGATTGATACGTAAATGAGGGACGGATTTAGGGCTCTCAATGCATCTTCGCCGACCCCGATCCGCTCAGCAACGCCGGGCCGAAAGTTTTGAATAACCACATCGGCATCCTCAACCAGCTTCATAAACGCAGCTAATCCAACCGGTTTTTTCAGATTCAGAACGATGGAGCGCTTGTTGCGGTTGTTGTTCACAAAAGAAGCTGAAAACCCATTTCGATGGGTAGCAACCTTGCGGGCAAAATCACCACCGTTTGGCGCTTCGACTTTGATAACGTCAGCACCCTGGTCTGCGAGAATGAGCGTCGCCATCGGTCCGGAAATCATTGACGTTAAATCAATAACGCGAACACCGCTCATTGGCCCAGTCATCTCGTGTTCCTTCTGTTTTGATGTCAAAAGATATAAACGCATTGCCATTGGAGGCTCAATTGGCAATTTGGCTAAGGTGTCGTGAATTTCTGGCATTGGCCAGGTAATTTCAACGCAATATATCTAGGTCTTTATGTCTGACCCGTATGGACGTAAAATCTAGCCCCTCCTTGGAAGACAGTATTCATGCATCCTGATCAAACCGGTCCCGGTTTTAAAGAATTCGTTATCTTGATGGCGTTGTTGACTTCGTTGGTCGCAATGACGATTGACAGTATGTTGCCTGCCCTTTCGCAAATTGCTCGCGAGTTGGGGGCCGAGCAGAATGAACAACAATTTGTCGTCTCGTCGTTCTTGTTGGCGTTTGGCGTCGCGCAAATGTTTTTCGGCCCCCTGTCAGACGCCATCGGGCGCAGACCTGTCATCTTTATTGGGATTTCTATCTATGTGGTGGGCAGTGTTTTTTGCGTCTTCGCCGCAAGCTTCGACGAGATGTTGATCGGTCGCGCGATGCAAGGCGTTGGTGTGGCTGGTCCCCGTGTAGCGACGATGGCATTGGTTCGTGATAAATTTGAAGGTGATGCCATGGCGCGGGTGATGTCACTGATTATGATGATCTTCATCCTGGTTCCGGTTTTTGCGCCCGCCATCGGTCAGGGCATTATGTTTATCGCTGATTGGCGGGCCATTTTTTCCGTCCTGATCGGAATGGCGGTAATTGCATTTGCCTGGTTGGCCCTACGTCAACCGGAAACGCTTCCCCTGGATCGACGTCGTCCGTTTTCGGCCGTAAGAATTGGTGGCGCCGTCTTGGAAATATTTAAAACCCGGGCATCCATCGGTTACATCTTCATGTCTGGTCTAATTTTTAGTGCGTTCGTAGGTTACCTGAGTTCATCTCAACAGATTTTTCAGGAGGTCTACGGACTAGGCGAGTTGTTTCCCCTGTATTTTGGTATTCTTGCCTTAGCCCTGGGTGCCGCATCCTATATGAATTCAAAATTGGTTATGCGATTTGGTATGCGTCGACTTTGTCGGACTTCGTTAATCTCCGTTAGTTGTTTGTCGATCATCTTCATAATCGCGGCCTATGCAATGGATGGACGGCCTCCGTTGATCCTTTTCATGGCCTATATGTTGCCGGCTTTCTTTTGCTTTGGCGTTCTATTTGGGAACTTCGTTGCACTTGCCATGGAACCGTTGGGTCACATTGCGGGCGTGGGGGCCTCAGCCGTCGGCTCCATATCTTCGCTGATTTCGGTACCATTAGGCGCAACAATTGGTCAGCAGTTTAATGGGACGGTTCTGCCACTCCTCGCTGGGTTTACGTTTTTCTCTCTGGCCGGTTCTTCCTCATGCAGTGGGTCGAATACAAGAAGTCTGGCATTTCGGAGTAGTTCGTTTCTCTGTGCGCCCAGTCACAGCTGCCCATGGCAATAACAGCTAGGGTCTTCTTCACACGTAAAATTGATAGCCAGCCTCCTCATAAGAACGCGCCAAGCGTTTTATTCGGCGATATTGGACAATATTGGAGAACGCGTTGAACACTGAGAAACAGACAGGATCTCCAAAGAAGCCCGATGGTACAACAGATTGGGATATTGTTTTTGACGATCCGGATGTGGGTTTGATCGCACTCATAGGACGGGTCACATCAACTGACGCCTTGCAGGCGTGCGGCCTGTTGATGATCAGGCGGTTGTTTACGCGAAAGAATGATGAACTCGACGTTGCTCGATTTACCAACGAGTTGAACGAAACGATCTCCTATGCGGGCGCGGTCGGAGATATTGAGGCCATCAAAGCTGAAGTGATTGTTATGCTTCGCCGGATTAAGGACATTCGTGTTGCCAAGGCGCGTGTCTATCTGGAAGAAAAAACAAAGAAAAATGTAGCCAATCGCAGATCATCAGGCTCAACGGCTGCCAATACCTATAAACTGGTAAATAGTTCGAGGTTGACACTGGTTGCCTTGGTAGCGGGATTACTTATGGCTACGGGGGTAATCGGTTCAGCATACTGGTATCTGGTCGCGAGCGCACCCGAGGATCTGGTATCGGATCGCGAGAAGCAAGCCGTGGTAGAGCACGCTGAACGCGCCCGAGAGCGAGAGAAGCAGCGTGCTGCTGACGGTCTTAAAACACAGAAAGCCAGCGAGACTAAAAAACAGGAAGCACAAATTGCGCTGGAAAAAAAACAGCAAGCTGAACGCATCATGCCTCCTGCCATTGTGTTTCCAGGTGTATACGTTCATCAAAAAACGGCGGGTCAGAACAAAAACACCCGGCCAATCATGCCAATTTTTGTTCTTGAGAATAAAAAGCAGTTGTCTCAACTCTGCGAAACGCGGCCAAAAATCATTGATATTATTAACATCTCACTTAATAGAACTCTCGCGCCCGGCGCGAAAGCCGACGCGGCGAATTATGTCCGGATCGCGGAGAGTGTGCGTCTTCAGGTGAATACAGCATTACGTTCAGAATTGGTTATGAAAGTGTTGCTGGTATCGGATGGAAAATTAAGCGATATGGGAACTGCAGGCGACAGATGCACGTTCGCATCTGAGCGTTATTTTGATTATATTTACCCGCAACACAGCAAATAATGGATGACCCATGCCGCCGAAGAAAAACCCGCTCAAGCTAAACAAGCTCCAACTGCGTACGTTAACTCTTGTGCAGGTCCTCGCCAAAGATGAGCGATCTGGCGACCGTGACCCGGAAACTGGCGAAGTCACGATCAATCACATGCCACATGCCCATGGCAATCATGTTCATATTGGCGCTTTTACGGTTTCGGCTAAAGATGCCAGTGGCCTTAACAATCCAGCCGTCTGGACGGCCTTGAGCCGGAAAGGCCTGGTGAACATTGGTATGGGTACAGCGATCACCCTGACCAGTGAAGGCCTCGCCTATGACACGGGATTAAGTGAGCAATTTGTCGAAGAGTCCGACCATTAAATCCATCGGTCGCCGATCACGATCAGAATTATGCCAGGCACAATCAGGGCGACCGTCGCCATGGTCTGCCAAGTAATGGTTTCTCGTTTGAAGACCCAGAACCCCAATGCAATCGTAAATATCGGTGAACAAGCGACAATTGGTGCGACGGTCAGCAACTTTCCATGCTGAAGGGCCGTATTTAACGAATAGATCGATAATCCGTTTAAAATTCCCGCGACAACAAACCATCCGTAACCACGGTTCATCTTTGGAATTACTCGGCCTTCTGCCTTGTAGGCAGCAAAAGCAACGATGCTTGATACGCTGTATGAAATAAGGCCTACATAAAGTGGGCTTGGCACCGTCGCCATACCGATGATGGTTAGCGGGTGGCCAAGGGCACGAAAAAACGCAGCCCCCAAGGGCAAAGATAAAGCCCAAAGCGGCCAACCCCGTTTAACGCCACCCCTTCGCACGCTAGACGCTACGACCCCGGCAACGACTGCACAGGTTCCCAAGGCGATCGCTGGTGTCAGGCTTTCTCCGAGCAGAAGGATCGCGAAGGCCGCAGCAAATAATGGATTTGTTGCCGTCAAACCGCTGGTCAGGCTGGGTCCCATCGTTTTAATGCTGGTGATTGCAAGGCTGGCTGACAGGACTGGCCTGAACAATCCAACGGCGGCAAACATCAGAGTTCCCGTCGTCAACCAGTACGATGCCTCCACATATAACGGTGACGCCAACCAATAAACAATTGTTGTTGCGGAGATCGAAACCAAGCTCGCTGTTCGGGGATCTGCTGACTGCAGGCCCAGGCTTTGAATTTGCACGGATAGTGCAAAAAGAAATGCGGAAAGCACAGCAAGCAACGCCGGAAGCGTATCGGCATTAACGCTCAAGGGGACGTCCCGCGTTTAAAAGTTGGCAAAATAAGTCGCCATTTAAAGAGTTTTCCCCACATTTTGTGTGCTTTGGTTTCTCAGTCTACCCAGCAAAGCCGCTAAAATGACCCGCACGACTGCGTCCGTTTTCTCAAGAATTTTTGCAAATACTGCCTTGGGGATGACGATGAGCGTTGTCTTACGCGCGGCCCTTGCAGTGGCCATTCGGGGTGACGAGTCAATCAAGGCCATTTCACCGATGACTTCACCTGGGTCTAATACACTTAAGATCAATTCGGCATTGCCGTCAGTTTTCGATATTTCGACCGCGCCCTGTTCGATGATATAAGCTTCTGATCCGGATTCACCTTCGGCAAATATAACTTCTCCCGGCCGGAATGACTTTCTTAGCAAGTCTTCTTCCGTCATGTGCGATCCCCCTTCTCGTGTGGATGGTTGTTACATTTTTGAACGCCTTAGCAGCTAGGCGGAATGCTCATAGCTGTATTGTCGAGATGGCGTTCGTAAGAACCCGCTTCTTCCGTTATCTACCGATTCAATTCGAAATACAATCCATTGAAGGAAATCACAAATGAACTACAATTCGTCTTATATCAACGCTCTTCGCGCAGTTGCCGGATGGCTACCGGTAATTTTGGTCATCGGTTCATTCGCCCTGTTTACATAACTGACAACCGCCATTAGTTAGAAATTTGATTGGTTTTTAAAAGCAGCGAATTGGGGGTAGGATCGGTTCCCACATCCAATTTGGCGGTATCCGTTCGTGTCTGTTATTCCTGAAGACCTAGACGACAATGCCCTGCTTGTGCTGGCAAAGCGATCATTGGAGCAAAACAATCCAGATAAATCAGAAGCCATCTATCGAAAGCTTATTGAAAAATTTCCAAATGTTGTCGAATTACGGGTCAATCTGGGGGCCACACATCGACGTCAAAACCGATTAGAAGCGGCCATTGACGTATTGGGAGAAGCCTTGCGTTTATCGCCCTCTCACCCAGGCGCGCTGTTTAATCTTGCGAACGCGCTGCGCGAAAATGGAGACAGCGCGCAGGCGGAGATTCGATATCTCGAATGTATAGATATCGCATCCGGTTTTGTTGACGCTTATCTTAATCTGTCGGACCTGTATGGCGATCTGGATCGATACGATGAGGCGAAATACCTCCTCACAAAAGCCACTGAGTTTGCTCCTGATGACACCCGGATATGGAATAATCTGGGAAATACATGCAAAGAACTTGGAGAATTCGAGCGGGCGGAAACCCATTTGTCGCTTGCTATCGAACTGGCACCCGATGTGTCTGACTATTACCGCAATCTTGCGGGCGTTCATTTTTCTGCGGGAAATGATCGGGCTGCACTCGAAACAATAAACCAAACGCTGAAACGGGCACCCGAAGACCCTGAAGCACACTGCCTGCGCGCGTTCATCGACCTCTCAATGGGAGAATTTCAGTCAGGCTGGCGCGAATACGCGTGGCGCTGGAAATCCAAAGAGCATCAGGCCCCCCGCCCATTTCCGTTTCCTGTTTGGGACGGCACGGACCTTGTTGGTAAATCTATTTTGATCTGGGGGGAACAGGGCATTGGCGATGAAATTATGTACGCATCAATTTTGCCGGACCTGCTAGAAACCGGTGCCCGGGTTTTGCTTGAGTGTGATCCCCGACTGGTTGCTTTGTTATCCCGATCCTTCCCTGAAGTTGAGGTCTTTGCGCGACAATCCTCCGTCTCGAAAGTGGTTACATCGAGCGGCTGTGATTTTCAAATGCCAATTGGCGACTTAGCTGCGCATTTTCGCAACAAACGCTCAGATTTCATCGTGCAAGCGCCTTTTCTAACCGCCGCATCTGCACGAAAGATAAACTTGCGAAATGGTTATCGAGTGCTGGCGCATCAGCGTGTTCTGGTGGGAATTGCCTGGAAAAGTGGTGCCGGAAGGACCGGCAAAGCGCGCAGTCTTGCTATTGAAGAACTGCTTCCAATCCTCAGGCTAGAAAACGCTTGTTTCATCAATTTGCAATATGGGGATATCGACGATGATCTTCAGGCAATCAAGGACCGTTGCGGCATCCATATCCATGTCGATCCGACAATTGATCAAATGACAGATATAGATGGTTTTGCTGCTCAAATCGCAGCGCTTGATCTCATCATCACCGCAGCCAATACGACAGTCCATGTGGCGGGTGGACTGGGTGTGCAGACGGAAGTTCTTGTTCCCGGCGTCGCGGATTGGAGGTGGTTGCGCAAATCTTGTAAAAGCATCTGGTATCCATCCGTTCGGCTGCATCGACGCGACACCTCAACAGATCCGTCGGAATATCTGAATGAGCTTGTTGAAATAGTTAATTCAAAATATAAGGTATAGTCTATAATATTTTGTTTTTATTATATTAATTTGGTGTGTTGAATTAATGAAATATGACTACGTGATTATAGGCGCGGGTTCCGCTGGATGTGTGTTAGCCAATCGATTGACGGCGGATGGCCGGTTTCGCGTTCTATTGCTTGAAGCGGGCGGAGAGGACACAAATCCGTGGATACAGGTGCCGGCTGGATTCCAAAAACTCATCAATCATCGTACGCTGAATTGGGGGTTCGAGACAGAACCCGAAGATAACATTGGCGGCAGAAAGCTCCCTATTCCCAGGGGCAAGGTGGTTGGTGGTTCCTCTTCCATCAATGGAATGTTGTACGTTCGCGGCCAGCCGCAGGACTACGATACATGGGCCCAACTGGGAAACAGAGGCTGGTCGTTTCAAGATGTACTTCCTTATTTTAAAAAAACCGAGCGGTTCGAGCGAGGGGGTGATGAATTGCGCGGCGGAGACGGGATGTTTAACGTCGCCGATATGTGTGAACGTCATGAAATTGTGGATGCTTTTGTTGATGCAGCCGTTGAAGCCGGATTTGAGCGCAACCCGGACTACAACGGGCCCAAGCAGGAAGGTTTTGGCTATTATCAGGTGAGCCAGCGCAATGGTCGGCGGGTCAGTGCTGCCACGGCTTATCTAGACCCTGCTAGAAA
>Ga0316204_10007359_pt1 | contig 16173 bp, 13 predicted proteins | sample 6monrhotite_MG_2_FD_205661 | JGI IMG/M metagenome (GOLD analysis project Ga0316204, IMG submission 205661) | Microbial mat bacterial communities from mineral coupon in-situ incubated in ocean water Damariscotta River, Maine, United States -... | ecosystem: Environmental > Aquatic > Marine >... | reverse complement strand
GGACCCGTTCCGGCAGATATCGATCTTGAAATTCGGCCGGTTGCTGCCAACAAAGCATTTGTTCTGTTTGTCGATCGCTTCAATGCCCTGATGGAAGAGATGAAGCCCGTGAAAAAGCGGCGGTCAACATGAGCCTTCCGCCCGTAGCCGTCGGCCTGAATGCTGTGGTCATGGCGGCCGGCGAAGATGGCCCGCAAGTACTTGTCGTCCCGCGCAGGGGCCGCGAACCGGCCCTCCCTTTCGGGCCGTTCGATCCGGCCCGGCACCGGACGTTCGAGATCGGGCTGCGTGAATGGGTAAGCGAGCAGGCGCATTTCCAGCTTGGCTATGTCGAACAACTTTATACGTTCGGGGATCGTGGCCGCGAAGCGCCACTGGCGGATCTACCGTCCTCAAAAGAGGCCCGGATCATCTCCATCGGTTATCTGGCACTGACACAGGAGGCCACCGACCTGCCTTCGGGCGGCGGCGTTTGGCAGAGCTGGTATAGTTTCTTTCCTTGGGAAGATTGGCGAAATGGTCGCCCCAGAATCCTGAGCGATGAAATCGAACCTGCCCTGCGGCGCTGGATCGCCGAAGCGGAGTCCGAGGAACGCCGCGCCAGCCGCCGTGACCGGGCGCGGATCACTTTCGGTCTCGATGGCCGCGGCTGGAATGAAGAACGCTGTCTGGATCGGTATGAATTGCTCTACAGCTCGGGCCTGATCGCCGAGGCCGCACGCGACAGAAAAGAATCCCAGCGCATGGCGACTATCAGCCGCGCCATGGCCTCGGACCATCGCCGGATCGTGGCCACCGCCATCAGTCGATTGCGTGGGAAAATCAAATACCGGCCGGTGGTTTTCGAACTCATGCCCGACACTTTTACCCTCTCCAGCCTTCAATATGTTGTTGAAAGCATTGTCGGGTTTCCGTTGCACAAACAGAATTTCAGACGTGCCCTTGATCGGACAGGGTTTGTTGAAGGTACCGGCAAAATGCAATCCCAAACCGGCGGACGACCGGCCGAATTATACCGGCACCGCCGTGAGGCCTTGCGCGAAATACAAGCGACGGGAATCTCTATTCCGCGCTTGAAATAAATCCCGCTGCCCTGAATATTTCCTTTGACTTATACGTAGCGTTCACCTATTTAGGCTCAATAAGAGCAAAAGGCAGCTTCGGCAACGGACTGCCTTTCTCTGACGACAATTAATGCTCAATTTGAGCATAAACGGAGTGGCGACTATGGACCGTCTGGACTGGACCCGCCCGAACTGGCGTTGCGACGCCGAGCCCACCTACACATCGCCCGGTGAACCCCTCGTTTATGACGACGCCGTCAAGGCCGAAACCGATCATCTCTATGAGCGGGTAAAAGACGTCATATTGCCCGAGGAATGGCCGCTTCATGCGCCGCTCATCGCCGCCATCAATCGACTGAAAAAGGAACGCGGCGCCATTATCCTCGCCCACAATTACATGACGCCGGAAATTTTCGCCTGCGTCGGCGATCTCAGTGGTGACAGTCTCGCGCTCGCCCGCATGGCGGCAGACGTTGATGAAGACATTATCGTGCAAGCCGGAGTGCATTTCATGGCGGAAACCGCCAAAATCATGTCGCCTGAGAAAACTGTCCTTATCCCCGACATGCGCGCCGGGTGTTCGCTCGCGGAAAGTATCACCGGGGCGGATGTCGCCGCAATAAAGGCGAAGTATCCGGATTATCCGATTGTTACCTATGTCAACACATCTGCAGAGGTGAAGGCCGAGGCCGATGTCTGCTGCACGTCCGGCAATGCGGTGCAAGTTACCGAATGGGCAGCAAAGGAATGGAATACCGATACCGTCATCCTCATCCCCGACGAATTCCTGGCAAAGAATGTCGCGGCCAATACGGATATTCGCATTCTGACATGGAAAGGCGCGTGTGAAGTCCATGAACGCTTCACTCCCGAGGATGTCGCGGCGCTCCGCGAGGGGCATCCCGGCGTTGTCGTCCTCACTCACCCGGAAAGCCCGGAAGATGTTGTGAAAGCTGCAGACTATACCGGCTCGACTGCGGGCATGGCCGCCTTCGTTAAAAACAACCGGCCGAAAAAAGTCGTCCTCCTCACCGAATGTTCGATGAGCGACAATGTGGCCATCGAAAACCCGGGCATGAAATTTGTTCGCCCCTGCAATCTTTGCCCGCATATGAAACGGATCACGCTGCAGAAAATCTATGATGCGTTGCGCTATAACCGGTTTGAAATCGAGGTCGATGAAGCGGTTGCCGAGCGTGCGCGGCTCTCGATCCAGCGCATGCTTGATTTGCCAAAACCGGACAGCCCCGGACAATTCGACAAGGATCGCGCGCCGGTCGAGGTGGAGTTGGTCTAGTCAGAATGACCGCCCCCACTCTCATCATCGGCGCCGGCATTGCCGGGCTGTGGACGGCGCTGAAAATGGCACCGCGCCCGGTCATCCTGTTGACCGGCGCGCCGCTTGGCATGGGGGCCGCAACAGGTTGGGCGCAGGGCGGCGTTGCGGTTTCGGCCAACCCGTCCGACAGCGTTGATTCGCATACGAAGGACACGATCTCGGCCGGCGCCGGGCTCGTTCACGCTCAAACGGCGCACGCACTCGCATCCGGCATTCGCGGTGAAATCGCGGCATTGCAAAATCTGGGCGTACCTTTCGAAACCGATTCAAGTGGCGCGCTCTCCATGGCGCTCGAAGCGGCACACAGCCATCCGCGCATTGCCCATGTCAGCGGGGATCAGGCCGGAGCGTTGATTCTGGATATCCTGATCCGGGTGGTCAGACAGGCCGGCCATATCGACATCCGGAATGGCTGGCGCGCCACGGCACTGATCCCGGCCAATGATGGCGGGTGCGCCGGTATTATCGCACGCGATTCAGACGGCTGCCGTCATGGAATTCTCGCAGAAAATACCGTGCTCGCCATGGGCGGTTATGGCGGCCTGTTTGCCGACACGACCAGCCCGCGCGGCGCGACCGGTCAGGCGATGGCGATGGCCGCGCGTCTGGGTGCCGATATTCGCAATCCGGAATTTGTCCAGTTTCACCCCACGGCAATCCAGACCGGCGCAGACCCTTTACCGCTGGCAACCGAAGCCCTGCGCGGTGAGGGCGCGACGCTGGTGGATGACCAGGGCCATGCCATTACGGCGGGACAGGATCTCGCCGCTCGGGACGTTGTGGCACGCTGCGTTCACCGGGCAATACATTCTGGCAGAAGTGTCTTTCTCGATGCGCGCGACGCCGTCGGGGATGCCTTCCCCCAGGCATTTCCCGGCGTATTCGCAAGCTGTATGGCAGCCGGTATTGATCCCCGCCACCAGCCTATTCCGGTCGTCGCGGCGGCGCATTACACGATGGGCGGTGTCGCAACCGATCTGGATGGACGCACGGCATTGAAAGGCTTGTGGGCGGTCGGCGAGTGCGGCAGCAATGGCCTGCATGGCGGAAACCGTCTGGCGTCCAATTCGCTGGCGGAAGGCCTGGTCTTTGGCCACCGGGCCGCAAGTGCGATCAAACGCGCAAAATCGCGATCAATTCGCGCCCTCCCCGTTCGTGAGCCTGACATATTGCCGCCTGTCGTTTTGCATGGTCTGCGGCGGGCCATGAGCGAGCTTGCGGGCGTCGTGCGGTCCGAGGCCAGCCTTCGCGAATTGTTGTGCCGGCTGGACCGGCTGAGAATGCGCTTCGGTGATACCAACGAAATTCGTACTGCCCTTATGGTCGCCGAAGCCGCACTTGGCCGGCAGGAAAGTCGCGGTGCGCATTTCCGTGAAGACTATCCTGCCCTTGCCGATCATGCGATCGATACGCAAATCAATATCCGCCCGGAAAACGAATTGGTGGCCGCAGAATGATCCCTCCATTACCCACCGACATGGTAAGCGACAGCGTCCGTCGCGCTCTCGCCGAAGACGTCTCCGGCGCGGGCGATATCACCTCGCTGGCAGTCATTTCGGAAAACGCCACGCGCCAGTTTGAAATTCGCGCGCGCGAAAGCGGAATTCTCTGCGGCCTGCAGCCAGCGCTGGAAACCTTCATTCAGGCCGGTCCCGGGCTTTCGCTGGATGTTCTGGCCAATGACGGTGATGCCGTCGAGCCCGGCGAGACCATCCTCAAAATTGACGGACCGGTTCGCGAAACCCTGCTGGCTGAACGTACAGTCCTCAATTTTCTGGGTCGGCTCAGCGGCGTGGCAACGCTCACGCAGCGATATGTCGACACGATTGTCGGCACAAAGGCGAAAATCGTCCACACGCGCAAGACGACGCCGGGCCTGCGGGCCTTCGAGATTCAGGCGGTCCGCGCTGGCGGCGGTCATCCGCATCGCTACCATCTTTCCGACGCTGTACTGATAAAGGACAACCATGTCGCCGCCGCTGGCAGCGCCGCAAAAGCCGTCAGACTGGCCCGCGAAAACACCGGGCATATGACGCGGATATCCTGCGAGATTGACCGGCTGGAAGACCTGTCAGCCGTCATGAAAGCGGGAGCCGATGTGGTCCTGCTCGACAATTTTACGCTCGACGATCTTCGCGCGGCCGTCGTACAGGGCGCGGGTCGTGTGATTCTGGAAGCTTCCGGCGGGGTAAATCTGGAAACCGTGCGCGACATCGCGGAAACCGGCGTCGACATCATCTCGGTCGGTGCCCTGACACATTCCGCGCCCAATTTCGATTTCGGACTGGACGCCATTTAGCCTTTGGCGTCACGTCGAGCGCGAACAAGGATTATGTCTGGTCCAGCGCAATCGGCCCGGCTGCGCCTTTCGCTTCGATTTCGGCATCGCTCAGCCCGCATAGTTCATGCGGGAATACCAGCCAGTCTTCGCGTTCATGCACAAAATAATCGGGCACCATTTCGGTGCGATTGCGCGAGGGTTTGTAATAGACCGTGGCTACCCGCACATCGCCTGGAAAATTACGCCGGCATTTGGCACGCAGCACTTTGAGCACCGCTTCGATGGACCGACCGCTGTCGAAGACATCGTCTACAATCAACAAACGATCTCCAGAGTTGAGCGTATCCACGAGATACCCTTCGCCAAAGACGTGGACGTCGCGGTTCAGCTCGTCGATGCCGGAATAAGCGGACGTGCGGATCGCGATATGGTCCGAATCGATGCCGCGCCAGGCGAGATATTCCTGCACCGCAATTCCGACCGGCGCACCGCCGCGCCAGATGCCGACAATATGCGTCGGCTCAAAACCACTGTCATAGATTGCGCGCGCCAGCCGGAAACTGTCGGCGAGCAAGGCATCGGCGGTAATATAGTGCTTGTCCATACGGCAGACTTGCCTGCTTTTCATCCAAGCTCAAGCGTCGACAATCAGACAAAGCGAATTGGGCCTAGAGTGCGCGTTCACGGATTTCGCGGCGTTCCCGGCTGTTCGGGAAGCGATAGAAAACATGCGTGCCGATCTGGCCGGTTTGCACCAGCGATCCGCTCCAGTGCGGATTGACAGCCGTCGTATGATAATGCGTGGCACGGCGGGTGCGCGGCGGGGCAAATCCGATGGCGACATGTTCCGCCACAAGTTGGGATCGCCTCCAGGCGCGGCCGCGCGGCGACCGGTTCAATGACCCGTCACAGGTGAAGCTGAACTGACAACCCGTCGTCCGTTCCGACCCCTCATAGACGACGCCGCAAATCGTATCCGGGTAAACGCGGTGATTGACCCGATTCATGATCACTTCGGCCACAGCGGACTGGCCGGCAAAGGTTTCACCGCGCGATTCGTAATAAACCGCCTCGGCCAGGCAGTTGATCTCGGCGGCGTCAAACCGCGCACGGTTGATATGGGTCGAATCGAATGTGCGTAAATCCTCGCCAACAGGACGCATCAGGACGCGCGCGCCCTCAACCTCATCGGCAGCCAAACGCAGCGAGGCCGCCTGCAAACCATAGGGCACCGACCAGCCAAGCAAATCGTCCGAAGCAACATGACGCACCGCCAGCTCATGCCAGTAGGCCGCCTCATCCTGCCGATCCGCCTGAATGGCAGCCATAGGCAGAATCGCGGCGCTCATCGCAATGACGGCAACAACCGAACCGATCCGCGACAGGCGCGCGATCAGCGCGGAATTTTCAATCAGTCTGGCGATCATCTAGGCCCCGACAAAAACGTTCCGGCACAATCATCTATTCTATGCGATTAGCTGAATAATCACTGAATAAAGCCCGGCTGGAAAGCGCGCTCGATTATAGCGCCCACCAGTCAGCGTCAAGCATCCGGCTTGATTACAAATGGGTCATTCATACTGAAACTTCAATGAAAGCAAGTCTTCCACAAGTAGATTCAGAGGCTTAGTTGCGAGACTTCAGGGCCGCCTGTGCCGCCGCCAGGCGCGCAATCGGCACGCGGTATGGCGAACAGGACACATAGTCCAGCCCCACCGAATCACAGAAATGGATGGATGCGGGATCGCCGCCATGTTCACCGCAAATGCCAAGTTTCAGGCCGGGGCGGGCTGCACGTCCGCGCTCGGCAGCAATGCTGACGAGATTGCCAACGCCCGTCTGGTCCAGCGTCACGAACGGATCTTTCTCGAAAATACCCTGCGCAATGTAATCCGGCATGAACTTGCCGGCATCATCACGCGACAGACCAAATGTCGTCTGAGTCAGGTCATTGGTCCCGAAGGAGAAGAATTCGGCTTCTTCCGCAATATCGCCGGCCCGCAAGGCGGCGCGCGGCAATTCGATCATCGTCCCGATCAGATAGACCGGCGCCTTGCCGCTTTCCGATTCAACATCCGAGGCGATGCGGGATACGGCAGCTTTAAGAATGGCCAGCTCTTTCGCGGTCGCGACCAGCGGAATCATGACTTCGGCGACCGGGCGCACACCGGTTTTCTTCTCGACATTTACCTGCGCTTCGAAAATCGCGCGCGCCTGCATTTCATAGATTTCCGGGAAGGTGATCCCCAGACGGCAACCGCGATGTCCCAGCATCGGATTGGATTCCGACAAGGCCTCTGCCCGTTGCATCAACAGGGCCGCCGACAGGCCGGTGGCTTCGGCTACGGCATGCACGTCTTCCTCGGTATGCGGCAGAAATTCGTGAAGCGGTGGGTCCAGCAAGCGGATCGTGCACGGCAGATCGCCCATGATTTCGAAAATCGCTTCGAAATCCGCGCGCTGCATGGGCAGGATTTTGGCCAGCGCCGCGACCCGGCCCGCCTTGTCATCCGACAGGATCATTTCCCGTACCGCCGCAATGCGGTCGGCATCAAAGAACATGTGTTCGGTCCGGCAAAGGCCAATGCCTTCCGCGCCGAAATCCTTTGCGGTCTGCACATCCGCGGGCGTTTCCGCATTGGTGCGCACCTTCATGCGCCGCACCTTGTCGGCCCATTCCATCAGGCGTCCGAAATCACCGCTGAGCTCCGGCTTGATCATGTCGATCGCGCCCGACATGACTTCCCCGGTCGAGCCATCAATGGTGACAAAATCACCCTCTTTGACCGTCCGCCCACCAGCGACGAATTCCCTGGCCGCATAATCAATCCGGATACCGCCCGCACCGGAGACGCAAGGCCGGCCCATGCCGCGTGCCACGACAGCCGCGTGAGACGTCATACCGCCGCGTGCAGTGACAATACCTTCGGCGGCATGCATTCCATGAATATCTTCCGGGCTGGTTTCGATCCGCACCAGAATGACCGGGTCGCCCTTTTTGGCGCGCGCCTCGGCATCATCGGAATCAAAGACCACAACACCCGCCGCCGCGCCCGGCGAGGCCGGCAGACCGGTCGCCAGCACATCACGCTTCGCATTGTCGGCAATGGTCGGGTGCAGCAATTGATCCAGCTGCGCCGGATCGACCCGCAAAATCGCTTCTTCTTCCGTGATCAGGCCGGATTCCGCCATATCGACGGCAATTTTCAGCGCCGCCTTGGCGGTGCGTTTGCCATTGCGGGTTTGCAGCATCCACAAACGGCCGCGCTCGACCGTAAATTCGATGTCCTGCATGTCGCGATAATGCCGCTCCAGCACATCGAAAACGGCGGCCAGCTCGGCATAACTCTCCGGCAGAGCTTCCTGCATGGAAGGCTGGGTATCGCCCATTTCCTCGCGCATCTCCTGCGTCAGACATTGTGGCGTGCGAATGCCGGCCACCACGTCCTCGCCTTGCGCATTGATCAGGAATTCGCCGTAATAGGCATTGCGACCCGTGGATGGATCACGGGTGAAGGCCACGCCGGTCGCCGAGGTCTCGCCCATATTGCCGAAGACCATGGCCTGCACATTTACCGCCGTGCCCCAGCTTTCGGGAATATCGTGCAGCTCGCGATACTTGATCGCGCGCGCGGTCATCCAGCTGTCAAAGACGGCGCCAATGGCACCCTGCAATTGTTCGCGCGGATCGGTCGGGAAATCCCGGCCCAGCTCGTCTGCTGCGGCCCGCTTGTAATCCTCGACGATTTCGACCCAGTCATCGGCTGACAATTCGGTATCGAGGGAATAATCGCGCTCTTCCTTGAACGTCTCCAGGATTTCTTCGAAAATCGAATGATCGAGCCCCAGAACGACATCGGAATACATCTGGATGAAGCGGCGATAGCTGTCATAGGCAAAGCGTTTATCGCCCGACAATTTCGCCAGCCCTTCGGCGGTTTGATCATTCAGGCCGAGATTGAGGACGGTATCCATCATCCCCGGCATGGAAGCGCGCGCGCCGGATCGCACAGAGACCAGCAGCGGGTTGGCCGGGTCGCCAAACGCCTTGCCGGTCACGCTTTCCAGATTCTTCAGCGCCGCATCCATCTGGCCGTCCAGCTCGGCAGGATAGGCCTTGTTGTTTTCATAATAGGCCACGCAGACCGCAGTGGTGATGGTAAAGCCCGGTGGCACGGGCAGGCCCAGCTTGGCCATTTCCGCAAGGTTCGCGCCCTTGCCGCCCAACAGTTCGCGCTGGCTGGCATCGCCCTCGCTGGAACCGCCACCGAATGCATAGACCCACTTTGTCACGCTCATCGCGTTGTCCCTTTTGTCTTCCCCCCTTCGAGGCATTCGTTCCGAATGCACCTCAGGGTGAGGTAGAGCTAAACTTCCTTTTCACCTCATCCTGAGGTGCCCGCGCAAGCGGGCCTCGAAGGACGAGGGGAAAATTATCCCTCGATGCGACCGAAATCGGCCACGGTGTGCGCCGCCGCCCGGATCGACGCCAGAAGGCGCAATCTGTTGCGGCGCAACATGTCGTCTTTATCGTTCACAGTGACTTTGTCAAAGAAGGCATCAACCGGTCCGCGCAAGTGCGACAGGGCGGTCATCGCCCCATCAAAATCCTCGGCAGCAACGGCCTTTTCAGTCGCAGGGCGCACGTCGTTCAATGCCGCGATCAGCGCTTTTTCTTGCGATTCCTGGGGCGAATAGTCGCTGTCCAGCGCGCCGTCGAATGCACCCTCACCGTCCGATTTCTCTTCCGCTTTCAGAATATTCGCCGCGCGCTTGTATCCGGCGTGCAGCGCCTTGCCGTCTTCGGTGTCGAGAAAACCCTGCAGGGCCCGCGCTCGGTTCGTCACGCGCACCACATCATCATCACCCAGGGCAAACACCGCATCGATCACATCATGCGAAATGCCATCATCCTTGAGGTGGACTTTCAGCCGGTCCGCGAAAAAGGCGAGGAGATCAGAAGCAGTCTCCGTTGCTTTTGCGATCTCGACAATATCTCCCAAAGTCCGAGGGAAAATTGTGATGTACTCGTACTTAGCCTCCGCTTCAGGAGACTGGTATTCCATCAGCGAGAAATGCGGCTTGAATTTTTCTGTGTCATTCCAGAAATTAATTCCACCGGAGCCTTCCTTATAGGACTGAGCACACAATGCTCGATGCGACGCCAACGTCGCTGAAGTGAGGGACAATCTTGTCAATGTTGTAAGCAAAATCCGGATCACGCCAAGCGCCGCGCGGCGCAGGGCGAACGGGTCTTTTGACCCCGTCGGTTTTTCGTCAATCGCCCAGAAGCCGACGAGCGTATCCAGCTTGTCGGCGAGCGCGACGGCGGCGCTGACCGGCGCTGTCGGCACGGCATCGGACGGGCCTTGCGGCTTGTAGTGATCGCGGATCGCATCAGCGATCTGTTGCGCTTCGGATTTGGATAGGCCTTCCAGAACCTCGCCCTTCGAGGCTCCCTCCGGTCGCACCTCAGGGTGAGGTTCTTTTTTTGCACCACCGGATTGAGAGCCTTTATCCAATCCCCCCACCTCATCCTGAGGTGCCCGCGCAGCGGGCCTCGAAGGATCGGAGGGAGGATTGCGCCATTGTTCCAGCGTATAATACCGGCCCATCGCGCCCTGCAATTCAGGAAACTCATAGACCATTTCCGACACCAGGTCGGCCTTCGAAAGACGCGCCGCTTTCTCCGCCAGATCAGCATTAGCGCCCACGGCCGACGCGAGCTCGCGCGCCAGCGCCGCAACGCGCTCCACCTTGTCAGCCACACTTCCCAGCTTCTGGTGGAAGGTCACCTTGTCGAGCTCACCCGCCATATCCGAAAGCGGCGTCTTGCGATCATTATCCCAGAAATGCCGGGCATCGGAGAGGCGCGCGGACAGCACGCGCGCATTACCCGCCGCAATCGCCTGGCCGCCATCGGGCGCGGCCTGATTGGCGACGACCACGAAATTGGGGGCCAGTGCGCCGGTCTTCGGATCGCGCACCGCGAAATATTTCTGATGCGTCTTCATCGACAGCTGGATGACTTCCGGCGGCAGGTCGAGGAAATCCGTATCCATCTGACCGAGCAGCGGAATCGGGCGCTCGGCCAGACCGGCCACTTCGGTCAGAAGCCCCGCATCCTCGATCAATTCCAGCCCCGCCTCGGCACAGACGGTTTTGGCCCCTTCGAGGATCAGCTTTTCGCGATCCGCGCGATGAATGAGGACATGGCCCTCGCCTTCCAGCTGGCGCTGATAATCCGCAAAATCCGTGACCGTAAATGGCCCCGACCCATGCATGCGATGGCCTTCGGTGACATTGCTGGCCGTGAGGCCGAACACCGCGACCGGCACCACCTCGCCGCCAAACACGCAGACAATGCGTTGCAGCGGGCGCACCCAGCGCTGGGTTCTAGCGTCTTCGCCAAACTTCATTGATTTCGGCCAGGGGAAATTCTTCACCAGATCCGGTATCGCCGTCGCAATGACGTCGGCGGTCGAAACACCCGGCTTTTCAAGAATAGCGACATAGAATTCGCCCTTCTTGTCCTGCCGCTTTTCGCATTGATCCAGACTGGAAATCCCGGCACCGCGCATGAAGCCTTCAAGTGCCTTTTCCGGCGCATCGGTGCGCGGACCCTTGCGCTCTTCGCGGACATCCTCGGTCTTTTCCGGCAAGCCTTCGATCACGCAGCCCAGACGGCGCGGTCCGGCAAATGTCCGGAATGACGTCCAGCCCAGCCCCGCCGCTTTCAGCGCCGCCGATAACAGCCGCTCAAGATCGGCTTCCGCGCGGGGTTGCATCCGCGCGGGGATCTCTTCGGAAAAGATTTCAAGCAGCAGCTGGCGCACGTGTGATTATTCCTGACCGGCAAAGACTTTTTGGAAGGCCGGGCGCGCTTGCACCGCTTTGAGATAGTTTTCAAAGCCCGGCCGCATTTCGAACATGCCGAATTGTATCGCCCAGCCCAGCGCGCCGCCGATCAACACATCCGCCGCGGTGAACCAGTCACCAAAGAGATAGGGGTCGGCCTTTGCCAGACGCTGATCGAGCACATCCATAACGAGTTCGACATTTCCCCAACCTGCCTGCTGGCGTTTGGTCTCGAATTTCAGCCCGGCCTGCATCATCGCCGGGTCGATACAGGCGCTCTGATAGGCAATCCAGCGCAGATATTCGCCGCGACGCAGATCATCAATGGCGGGGGCCAGATCGTTCGGGGATTTGTATTTATCCGCCAGATAGATGGCGATAGCGGTCGTCTCGGTCACGATCGTATCGCCATCCCTGATCGCCGGGATTTTACCCATCGGATTGATCGCCAGAAATTCCGGCGTGCGCATGGAGCCGTCCTCATAAGCGACCGGTTTGATTGTGTAGTCGCAACCAATCTCTTCCAGCAGCCAGTGCGTCATCGCCGCCCGCGATTGCGGATTATGGTAGAATTCGAGACTCATGCCGCTTCTCCTTTCTGCATTTTGGACCGAAATAGCCTTGGCTAATCCGCCCGATAAAATTTCCAAACACACCACATCACCATGGTTATCGATACAACCAAGGCGGCAGATGCCGCTAATCCCAAATCATCGCGCCCTATCCAAACTGAAAAAGCGACAGCGGGCGATGTAACCAATACATACTCTCCAATCGACTTCCATGCTGGCGTTAAGGGCATAGATCGCGCGTAAAGAGCGCCAAGGCACCAGGGCGCAGAAATCAAGATCAGTCCTGCATCTCTGTTGAAGTATGGAATGGATACCAATCCAAACAGGACAGCGATAAAGACACTCACGCAAATATAGCTGATCGCGATCCGTCCAGGCATTGATTTGGCGAATCTGTCTATGCTGCCTCCCCTTTCTCCTGGGCGACCCAGGCCTGGGCACAGCCCTTGGCGAGCTCCCGCACCCGCGCAATCCAGCTCGCGCGTTCAGCGACCGAGATCGCCCCGCGCGCATCGACCAGATTGAAGAGATGCGAGGCTTTCAGGCAGTAATCATAGGCTGGCAAGGGCAGCGGCTTGTCGAGCGACAACAACGCCATGCACTGTTTTTCCGCATCGGTGAATTGCCGCATCAACATGTCGACATCGGCATGCTCGAAATTGAAGGCGGAATATTGCCGCTCGGCTTCCTGGAACACATCGCCATATTTCAAACCGGCGCCGTTGAAGTCGAGATCGTAGACGTTTTCCACGCCCTGCACATACATGGCGAGGCGTTCGAGCCCATAGGTCAGCTCGCCGGAAACGAGATCCACATCCAGACCGCCGACTTGCTGGAAATAGGTAAATTGCGAGACTTCCATCCCGTCGCACCAGACTTCCCAGCCCAGACCCCAGGCGCCGACGGTCGGGTTTTCCCAGTCATCCTCGACAAAGCGGACATCGTGCAGATTGCGATCAATCCCGATCGCATCCAGCGAGCCGAGATAAAGCTCCTGCAGATTGGCCGGGCTCGGTTTGAGCAAGACCTGAAACTGGTAGTAATGCTGGAGCCGGTTCGGATTTTCGCCATAGCGACCATCCGATGGGCGGCGCGAGGGCTGCACATAGGCCGCGCGCCACGGTTTCGGTCCCAGCGAGCGCAGTGTTGTCGCGGGGTGAAGCGTGCCGGCGCCGACCTCAACGTCATAGGGCTGCAAAATCGCGCAGCCCTGCTCGGCCCAATACGCCTGAAGGCGAAGGATCAATTCCTGGAAGGACGGCGCGGCTTTATTGCTCATGGAATTATCGGCCCCGATAGCCGGGTTTCCGGCTCTGGATAAGTCGCGCGGACACTAGGAAAGCAAAGCCCGTCAATCAAGCAAGGAAGGCGGTTGATTACCGCAGCTCGATCCGGTCAGAGCCCCGCAAAATGGATTCGGCCTCACCGGTATATTTGCGGTTTGACCCGTCATGCAGAACCAGCGGCGGCAACAGCTTCATCACGCCCCTTGTCCCCTTGCGGGCCGAAACGAGAATGCGTTTTGCGGGCTGGTCGGCATAAGGTGCAATCGGCTTCACCACCACATCCCCGAGCCATTTCTTCGAGATCGCCAGAATATCATCCAGCCGGTCGGCGCGGTGGATCAGCGTCATCCGGCCCTTCGGCGTCAGGACTTTATTGGCCAGTCTGATCCAGTTTTCCAGCGGCACGCCATTGCCCATATAGGCCGCCTGCTTCTGGAATTTCGGCGGCACCATCTTTTTCGGGTCATCATAATAAGGGGGATTGAAAAACACCTGATGGGCCAACCCCAGATGGCCCGGTTTGCCGACATCCTCCCAGAAGGCAACCACCCGGTCTGACCAGCCATTGGCCGCAATATTCTCGTTGGCAAACCCGAGCATGACATGGTCCTTGTCGAAGCCCTGAAAGCGGCTGACCTTGTTGTGGAAGGCAGCAACCAGCATTGCCGCACCGGACCCGCAGCCAAATTCCATCCCCACATGTTCCGGTTTTATATCGATAGAAGCGCCCAGCAAAACCGCATCCAGTCCGGAGCGAAATCCGGCCTCGGACTGATTGGCAATCACCTTGCCGTCCAGCAATGTGACCGATTCAGTCACTGGGCAACTCGTCAAAGGCGGTTTTCAGCGCCGTGCGGGCGAGATGCGCCTCCTCGTCAATCACCATGATCCGGCGTTTGATAAAGGGCAGTGCACCCGCATAGACGCCCGCGGTTTCACCATCGAGAACAATGGGTTCCAGCCCGGCCTGCCGCAAAACATTCTCGGCGAAATTGAGTTCTATCTGATCATTTGTTCGAAAAACCTCGATCACGGCCGCCTCATTCCTGTTGATGCACTGCGACGATCAGCGCAGCACTGCCAGCTTGCAGCAGTGTCAACGCGTTTCTATTGTCGCTCAAGTCTATTGGGCCGTGGCTGTCGAAGGAAACCGGTTTGGATATCAGCGCAATTGCCAACCAGGCGCTCAAAAGCGCCGGCGATGCCATGGCATCCGGGCCGAATGCTGCGGAAAAACTCGCCCATCTGGCCGATGCGGAGATGAAGGCCGTCAACGCCCTGATCCTCCAGCGCATGGGCAGTCCCGTCCCGCTAATCCCCAAACTGGCGCAATATCTGGTGGAAGCCGGTGGCAAGCGCGTCCGGCCTCTGGTCACGATCGCCGCGGCAAACATGATCGGCTATTCCGGCGACGCGCATCTTAAACTGGCCGCTGCCGTTGAATTCATCCACACCGCCACCCTGCTGCACGACGATGTTGTCGATGAGAGCGATCTGCGGCGCGGAAAAAAGGCCGCCAATCTGGTCTGGGGCAATGCACCCAGCGTTCTGGTCGGCGATTTCCTGTTTGCGCGCGCCTTCATGCTGATGGTCGATGCCGGGTCGATGGACGCCCTGAAATCGCTGTCGCAAGCCTCCAGCATTATTGCGGAAGGCGAAGTCCGCCAGCTCGCCGTGAAGGGCGATATCGACGCCACAACCGGCTCCTATATGGAAATCATCGAAGCCAAGACGGCCGCTCTGTTTGCGTCCGCTGCCGAAGTTTCCGCCATTGTCGCCGCCCGTCCTGCAGACGAAATCGCGGCGCTCGACACTTATGGCCGCGAGCTGGGGCTCGCCTTCCAGCTTGTCGATGATGCGCTGGATTATGGCGGGCTGGCCCAGTCACTGGGCAAGAATACCGGCGATGATTTCCGCGAAGGCAAGGTTACTTTGCCGGTCGTACTGGCGTTGAAAAAGGCCGATGAGGGCGAAAAACGCTTCTGGGCACGGGTGATGTCGGAAGGCGAGCAGACCGACGCCGATTTCGACACCGCGCTGGATCTCCTTCGCGAGCATGACGCGCTGCGTGACACGCTGGCTATGGCTCAGACGAAAGCCCGCACGGCGCAGGACGCGCTCGATATTTTTGCGGACAGCAAATGGAAAACCGCGCTCATTGACCTCGCCGAATTTGTGGTTCAGCGCGCCAACTGATCAGCCGGACAGGTCCAACCCCGAACGAATAGCCGCGCGGCGCACGCCGGCATGCAGGGCGGAAAGTATGATCACCACCCCCACGAACAGCCCAAAGGGCGCGAACCCGCCCGCATCCTTGCCGGCATGGGCAAGCGCGACACACACGGTCGATACCAGGAAGTAGGCCAGCGCCACCCGCCAGTGCGGCCATCCCATACGTACAAGCAATTGGTAGGCATGCGTGCGATGCGGCGCCAGAAAGCCGATCCGGTTGCGAATTTTACCGACCAGGGTCAGCAGGACATCCGCCAGAACCGGCATCATGATCAGCGGAAACAGCCAGACATCGGTTGGCGTTTCGATCATCTGCAACCCCGCCACCGCTACAATGGCCCCAATGGCCAGTGATCCGACATCGCCCAGGAAAAGCCGGGCACGGGGAATATTGAAAATGGCAAATCCGACCAGTCCGGCCGCCAGCGCCAGACCCGTAAATACAATGACGCCGTTGCCCAATACGCTCAAACCCAGCGCGACGGGCAGGAAAATCGCCACGATCAAACCGTCCGACCCGTCCATGAAATTCGTGGCATTC
>Ga0316204_10007357_pt1 | contig 16179 bp, 15 predicted proteins | sample 6monrhotite_MG_2_FD_205661 | JGI IMG/M metagenome (GOLD analysis project Ga0316204, IMG submission 205661) | Microbial mat bacterial communities from mineral coupon in-situ incubated in ocean water Damariscotta River, Maine, United States -... | ecosystem: Environmental > Aquatic > Marine >... | reverse complement strand
TGACTGCTCACGGCCTCAATATCAGCCTGGATGCCTGCTCCACCGGTTGGATCAGCACCAGAAAAACATAATACTACAGGGGGATTATTTAATGTCATTGCATACCTTGTTAGCTTATCGAGCCATCTTTATTTTTATGCCGGGTACCACATAGCGATACGTGGTGATTTTATTTCATGTTTTATTTGCAGGACTATTCTAACGTAATCAAGTATGTGTACAATAGCTTCATTCTTTCTGGAGGTAAGTATGTCATATAAAGTTTTGACCTGCATTGTGTGTGGTTATGTGTATAACGAAGAATTAGGTGATGAAGAACATGGTCTTGCACCGGGTACTCGATGGGAAGATGTGCCTGATGATTGGGAGTGCCCCGATTGTGGTGCTGGCAAATCAGACTTTGAAATGACTGAAGCCTGAAGGTTACTCTGGTTAACAAGCAATACAGGCAAAGGCTGTCACTGTGATGGCCTTTTTTATGCACTGAATTTATTTTCATTTAAGACTGTCGTATATGACCACGCAAAAACCTTCAGCCCTGTTTCTTGATAAAGCTTCACTGTATCCAGATGATCTTGATTTTTCTATCCTTGATGAGGTGGCGAGCTGGCAGTGGTTTGATAATGTAAACCCCGGTGATATACAACATAGTCTGGAAGATGCTGAGATCGTGGTGACAAATAAAGTCCTGATCGACAGCAGGGTCATCGCAAACTGTAAGCAGTTGAAATTGATCTGTGTCGCTGCGACCGGGGTGAATAATGTTGACCTCGCCGCTGCGAAGAAGCGGGGTATACAGGTCTGTAACGTTCGTGGCTATGCAACTTCCTCGGTGGTGCAACATGTTTTCTCACTTATCCTGGCGCTTAATCGAAAGCTGTTTTCTTACAAGCGTTCGGTAGCTAACGGCGACTGGTCGCACAGTGACTTTTTTTGTTACTTCGGCGAGTCGATCAGTGAGCTGGAAGGTAAAACCATTGGAATAATCGGTTATGGTGAGTTAGGCAGGGCAGTGGCGAAAGTCGCGCGATGTTTTGGCATGAATGTGTTGCTGGCTCGTAGGCATACAGTCGAGGGTGAGCCAGACCTTCGAGAGGGACGCACGGATCTAAAAACACTGTTATCTAAGTCTGATGTAGTGACGCTGCATTGTCCGTTAACGGAAAATAATCGACATTTATTAGGTGAGGAAGAATTTTCCTTGATGAGACCGGATGCGATTCTGATCAATACAGCACGTGGTGGTCTGGTCGATGAAATGGCGTTGTTGTCTGCATTGGAAAAAAACCAGATCGGCGCTGCTGCATTAGATGTGCTCGAAGAGGAGCCGCCCTCAGTCAATAATGCATTGATCAATTATCAGATGGATAATTTGATCATCACACCGCACATCGCATGGGCCAGTAAGGAATCACGTCAAAGGCTGATCAATGAGATTGCGGAAAATATTCGGGCATATCAGCAAGGCCCGCTACGGAACGTCGTTTAAAAAACGCTTACTCACCAACAATAGTGATCGTGAGCTTTCTGTGTTTTGGCCGCGACATTTTTTCCCACAGGTAGATGCCCTGCCAGGTGCCTAATAGCGGTTTGCCATTTTTTACTGGAAAAGAGACGGTCGTCTGTGTGATCGCAGCACTCATAGCCCCTGGTATTGCGTCCATGCTATTGTCGATAACGCTGGTTATGTCGTCACTGCTGGGGGCGAGCTGTGCAAGAAAATCGGCAGTCTGGCTTTTCGTCGATTCATCGGCGGTGTCACTGATTAACAGGCAACTCAGGTTGTTATGAACAAAAAGCTGGCAGGTTCCGGTTTTTATTTGAGCATCGTGAACGATGGCACTGACCAGTTCGGTGATGTCTGTTGCGCCTTTTTCTTGCGGTGCGAGCTTTATTGTGTCCTGGAAAACCATGTCGATATCAAATCTAAATTGGTCTATTCGCCCATTATCGTGACAGCAAGATTACGTTTATGAGGCTTGGTACGGTGTTCCCATAAAAATATACCCTGCCAGAGGCCCAGGTCACATTTGCCTTTGTGTAGCGGGATAGATAGTGAGCTCTGCGTCAAAACTGTTCGGATATGTGCGGCCATGTCATCAGGACCTTCATCTCTGTGTTTGAATATGCTGTCACCGTCCTTAACCAGTCTGGCCATATAAACATTCAGGTCTTCACGAACAGTTTTGTCAGCGTTCTCACATAATATCAAAGAGGCACTGGTGTGCTGAATGAAAATATGGCAGATACCAGATTTTATACCTGATTTTACAACGGCTTCCGCTATCTGTTTTGTGACATTGTAGGTGCCGCGTCCGGTCGTTGAAAATCGAAGTTTCTGTTGGTGTAGCATTTGGTTGACCCTTGTACTTATTGGTTTCGGATGGTCTAAAAACTGTTAGTAAAGTCTAGTTCAATTTTGATATTTAACCGTTAAACCATGGCTATTATTAGCAGTTTTTCAGGGGGCCAGGCATGACTTGAAGCTTTCAGCCATATCTCGCATTATTTTGAACCATGCTCCCTTTTCGTCATTGATATCCTGTCCTAGCGGGTCGAGCGCGATAGTTTTTATGGTCGTCTGGTCTGCCAGGGTTTCAATAAGGTCCGGTTTTGGTGGCTGATATACCAGGCACTGAATATTGTCTGTTTTTATGGTGGCCTTTATCTGGCGCAGGTGTTTTAAGCTGACACCGGTTTCTTCATCAAAACTGATGGTGTCAGCATGGTTGAGCTGGTTTTCGTCTTCGAAATACTGGAAGGCGTCGTGGTAAGTGATGAATGCCTGCTTATTGTTTTCCAGTTCAGTTTTAATCTCTACAGATAACTGTGTTATTTTCGCTTCGAGCTGCTGAAGGTTCTTTTCATACTGCGCTCTATTTAAAGGATCAGTGATGATTAACTGCTGGCTGATGTGTCTGCTTATCGCTATCGCATTATGCGTAGATAACCAGATGTGCGGATCAATCGATAGATCGTCAGGATTTAAATCATCCGCTGTATGTTGGTGTCCACTTTTTGCTCGTCGATCTAGTAATTTAAGGTTCTTCGACTGCATCGCAGTAACCATGGTGGTATCCTGCTGACGGACGATCTTGCTCAGATAAGACTCCATTTGCGGGCCTATCCATATGATTATCCTGGCATCGGCGAGCAGGCGTCTTTCAGAAGGGCGCATAGTATAGTGGTGTGGTGACTGCATCTGTTTCATCAGGAGTACAGGTTTATCAACACCCTCGGTCAGGTGTGCCACCAAGGAGTAGAGTGGTTTTATGGTTACCACGATCTTGCCAGGGTTTTGTGCCTGGCTACTGGCATGGGCGCTATTGAACAGGGTGAACAGTAGAAAACCTGTATTAATTAATAGCACTAAATAATTTCTGGTTTTGTTCGGCTGGTGCATAAAGAGGGGTTTCAGGTACTGAGCTAACTGGGACTGTTTATAATCGCCATATTACCATGTAACATCACGTAATCGCTGATCGGCACTATTATGTTAGATAATCATCAACACGACGATAAAAATACAGAGACAACAAATCATATATTGTTGTCTGCAGATGATATCGCCTACGTTAAACGTGGAATAACCATACTGACCGATATTAGTTTGCATCTGCACAGTAAAGAAATTATCACTTTAATCGGGCCAAATGGTGCAGGTAAAACCAGCCTGATCAAGATATTACTGGGCCTGAGTCATGCCACTAGCGGTATTGTCGAACGCCGGGAAGACCTTCGCATAGGTTATGTGCCACAGCGTATCGTTGTACCCGAGGTTATGCCGATACGGGTTTATGATTTCCTTAATGTCACGGGTCTTTATGATGCCGAGCAATGTGAGCACATGTTAGATGAGGTTAACTGTGCTTATCTGCTGTATTCGCCCATGCAGAATATCTCAGGCGGTGAGATGCAGCGTGTGCTGCTCGCCCGCGCATTATTAAAAAAACCGCAGCTACTGGTCCTTGATGAGCCTGCGTCGGGTATGGATATCATCGGTCAGCAGGCACTGTATGAAACTATCCGGCATATCCGTGATAAACATGACTGCGGCATCCTGATGGTGTCGCATGACCTGCACCTGGTGATGGCAGCAACGGACCGAGTGATCTGTCTTAATACGCATATCTGCTGTACCGGTCACCCGGATGATGTCAGTGAGCACCCGGAGTATCTAAAACTGTTCGGCGATGCTGTTGAAGGCCTGGCACTGTACTCGCATCACCATGATCATGAACATGACCTGCGCGGTAATATCGTCGATTCAGAGCATTGCCAGAGCTGCGAACATCATGTGGAAAAAGACTGATGGATAGCTTTATCTTATATGCACTGGCCGCAGGCATCGCTCTTGCGCTGGTCGTCGGTCCGTTAGGCAGTGTCGTGGTGTGGCGGCGTATGGCGTATTTTGGAGACACACTCGCGCATGCTGCTTTATTAGGTGTGGCACTGGCGGTAGCTGCTGACCAATTACCGATGGCAGGTGTCGGATTGATCGGTGTGTTTATCGCGGTGGTATTGTTCTGGCTGGAGAAACAGCGTGACCTGTCAACTGATACATTATTAGGCATACTTTCACATAGTGCGTTGGCCTTAGGTCTGATCGTACTCTCTGCTATTCAGACACAGGGCTTTAATATCAATCTGATGTCATATCTGTTTGGTGATCTGCTGGCGGTGAACCAGTCTGACCTGTTGCTGATGTATGGCAGTGTTGTTGTTATCTTGCTGGTATTCAGTCAGATACTTTCACCGCTTATTTCAATGTCTGTTAACGAAGAGCTGGCACGCGTTGATGGTGTTGCAGTCGAGAAGATCAGGTTCATCTTCATGATCTTGCTCGCACTGGTGATAGCAATCGCATTGAAGGTGGTTGGCATCCTGTTGATTACGGCTTTATTGATCATACCCGCTGCTACCGCCAGGCTTTTTTCAAAGTCACCTAAACAGATGGTATTGATGTCAGTTCTAATGGCGGTCGTCGCCGTCGTGCTCGGGCTTTACTCTTCGCTTAACTGGGATTTTCCAACCGGCCCGGCGATCGTCGTGTCGGCATCACTGCTGTTTTTTGTGTCACGGATTTTTTCTCGCACAGCATAAAAATATCATATCTGAAGAGTAATTTTAATGGTTTGAGTGACCACGCAGCCGAAAGCGGATGTCTATAAAATTAATTTAAATTAATAATTATTAAGTTCGTTTTTTTATCGCCATGATCGCATCAACCACTTCCTCATAAGCGTGTTGAGAGATCTCGTTTCTGGTTTTTCCTTTGCTGCTGATGGGTTTGAGAAAATGTACTTCAGCATCGATGCCGGGTGCGCGTGCGACCAGGTCGAATGATTCGCCGATGCTCATGTCACCAATAAATAATGTCACTGGATTAAGTTCCGTTCTGCCTCTTTCAGGATTTGGCAGCGGAAAAAAGATAGCCACCGGCTGTACCATGGCGTGTGCATCGATAGCGCTTTGCATCATACGGCTGTGAAACTTTTTTATATGGCCATCTGAGGTGGTGCCTTCTGCGAAGATCAGGCTGTTATGGTTTTGATTTAACACTGCAGTTATCTCACTGCTTGCCTCCGAGGCGGACTCTCTTTTGCCGCGATGTATATACAGGGTGCCGCCACGCGTCGCCAGCCAGCCGAGCACCGGCATGTCTTTTACTTCATGTTTTGATAAGAAGTGTACCGGTACCAGGCTGCCGAGTATGAGGGTATCCAGCCAGGAGAGGTGGTTGGCAACAAACAGCGTTTGTTCTGTCAGTGCTGTGCCATAAGTTTTTATCTTTATACCGAAGATGCGGGTGGCGAGGCCGAGCCAGGTGGTGATTATGGTGCTGCTGAGGCCGCGGGCGGGGACGCTGTTGCGTAAGAAGATCACGGTCAGGATGATGCCGATTGTCAGCAGTAATCCCAATAGTATCGTCCGATAAAGTTTTCTTAATGCTGACATTTGTTGCGCCGTAATTATTTTAATTGTTTGGCTCAGTCAAATCGCATTGACAGATCGATGGCTTTGATGTCCTTGGTTATGGCACCGGTAGAGATATAGTCAACTCCTGTTTTAGCGACATCGTTAATGTTGTCGATGGTAATGTTGCCCGATGCTTCAGTGATTATCTTGCCCTTGCAAACTTTGACGGCCTGTTTCAATGTTTCTATATCGAAGTTGTCCAGCAGTACGCGGTCAGCACCTGCATCGATCGCCTGTTGTAATTCATCCATGTTTTCAACTTCGACTTCTGCCTGCAGATCCGGATTATAAAAACGCGCCTCGCTTACAGCATTTTGTATGCCATCGCAGGCGTTGATATGATTTTCTTTGATCAAAAAAGCGTCGAACAGGCCCAGCCGGTGGTTTTCGCAACCGCCGCAGGAGACCGCGTATTTTTGCGCCATGCGCAGACCGGGGATGGTTTTCCTGGTATCAAGTACTTTTGTATCAGTGTCTGCAACTATTGCGGCGTACAGCGCAGATATGGTTGCTGTTGCCGATAATGTCTGAACGAAGTTGAGTGCAACGCGCTCGCCGGTGACGATGTTCTGAGATGAACCGCTGATGGTGCAGATAATCTGGCCGGCTTCGATGTTGTCGCCATCATCGACACACCAGTCGATCAATATCTCGTCATCGATCTGGCGGTAGGTTTCTTCGAACCAGTCGAGGCCGCAGAACACACAGTTTTCACGGCTGATGACCGTAGCCAGAGAGATATTGTCGTGTGGTATGAGTTCGGCGGTTATATCGCCTTCACCAACATCTTCCTTGAGCGCATTGAAAACATTTTCTTCGATGATGCTCTGCGGTACCTGTAAGAATGCCATAGATTATATAGTTATATATTTCGAGCGGAGATTAACTTAACTGTTTACACAATATTTTTGAGTTACGCTGATAATTGTATAGCGATTTTTTCTCGATCGGTAAGTCATCGATATTACATTCGACGAAGCCGCGTTCGATAAACCAGTGCATTGCCTGTGTGGTCAGGGTGAACAGTTTTTTCATGTGTTTTTTTCTGGCCTGCCATTCGATATGCTGCATCAGGTCGTCGCCGCGGCCGTGTTCCTGGTAATCCTGGTGTACCGCAAGGCAGGCGAGTTCAGCAGCTTGGGTTTCTACAAAAGTAAATAAGGCGGCGCAGGCGATGATCATGCCGTCACGTTCTATGACGGTGAAGTTGTTGATGTCCAGTTCCAGTTGTTCACGGGAACGTTTTACCAGTACACCCTGTTCTTCCAGGGGTGAGATGAGTCCCATGATACCGCCGATATCATCGATCAATGCATGGCGCAGGCCTTCGTAGTTTTCTGCTGTGACCAGTGTGCCTACACCATCACGTGTATATAGCTCCAGTAACAGTGCGCCATCGATCTGCCTGCTAAGCAGGTGGACGCGCCGGACGCCGCCACGGCATGCCTGTGCTGCATTGTTCAGGTGTATCTGGGTGTCTTCGCTGTTACTGTCTTTGTCAGTGTTATGGTTTTTTAACCAGGCTTCAGCCTGTGGCAGGTCGAGCTGTTGTAACAGCCTGCCTTTTTTATCAGTAACGCCGTTGTTCTCCATGACGAAGATTAACTTGTCGGCATTGAGCGCGATAGCGGTTTCTGTTGCTACATCTTCTGCCCGCAGGTTGAAGATCTCACCTGAAGGTGAATAGCCGATAGGTGAGACCAGTACCACGTTATTATTTTTCAGGTGCTGTTTGATAGCGTTGGCATCGACGTTCCTGACGTTGCCGGTCTGGCAAAAATCGATACCATTGCGGATGCCATAAGGTTGCGCGGTAACGAAGTTGCCGGAGACGACGCGCACTGAGGCGCCGGCCATGGGTGTGTTTGGCAATCCCATGGAGAGTTGTGCTTCGATGCTCATGCGCACCTGGCCCACTGCCTGTTCAACTGCCGGCATATTTTCGTGTAATGTGATGCGCAAGTTGTCGGCAAATTCTGACTTGATCTTTAACCTGGTCAGCTGTTTCTCGATCTGAGGCCGGGCACCATGTACCAGTACGATGCGCACGCCAAGGCTGCCCAGCAGCGCAATATCATGGATGAGGTGAGCAAAACGGCTGTCTTCGACTGCTTCGCCGCCAAACAGTATGACAAAGGTGCGGCCGCGTTGTGCGTGGATGTAGGGCGCTGATTGTCTGAACCAGTCGACATGTCCGCCTTCGGTTCCGGCAATATCATTCTGGTTTTTAGTCTTTTTATCCACCTTATTGATCTCAGCACTACATTAGTAACAATTTACCTAGTAATATACGCGATTCTGTTTCCACTTCAATCAGTATTTGAGCGAAGTCCTTAATAAATATAGAGAATAAGTATAGAAGGTTTCTGGTAGGTAAATGGCATGGCAAATGATAAAACACGTAAATTCTCATCAATAATCGTAGATGGTATCGCGCAGGCACCCAGTCGGGCAATGTTGCACGCGGTCGGTTTCGATGATGACGATTTCAAGAAGCCGCAGGTCGGCATCGCATCGACCTGGAGCATGGTGACGCCTTGTAACATGCATATTAACAAGCTAGCTGAAGATGCTGCGCTGGGTGCGAATGAAGCCGGTGGCAAAAGTATTATCTTTAATACTATTACCGTATCAGACGGCATTTCGATGGGTACGCCAGGTATGCGTTACTCGCTGGTGTCTCGTGAAGTGATCGCAGATTCGATCGAAACTGTTACCGGTGCGCAGGGTTTCGATGGTGTCGTTGCTATCGGTGGCTGTGACAAGAATATGCCGGGCTGCATGATTGCGCTGGCAAGACTCGATCGTCCCTCGATTTTTGTTTATGGCGGTACCATAAAACCCGGTGCAAAGCACCGTGATATTGTTTCAGTTTTTGAAGCGGTTGGTGGCGTAGCAGCTGGAACCGTTTCTGAAGCAGAATTGAAAGAAGTCGAAGACACCGCGATACCCGGTCCCGGTTCCTGTGGCGGTATGTACACAGCTAATACCATGGCATCTGCGATCGAAGCGCTGGGCATGAGCCTGCCCAACAGTTCAGCACAGGAAGCAGTGTCTGAAGACAAGAAGAACGATTGTCACCGCGCCGGCGCAGCGGTAATGAACATGATCGAAAAAGGTATCAAACCCAGTGACATCATGACACGCAAGGCATTTGAAAATGCTATCACCGTGGTCATCACTTTGGGTGGCTCAACTAATGCCGTGTTGCATCTGCTGGCGATGGCGTATGCAGCAGATGTAGAGCTTGAGCTGGATGACTTTACCCGTATCGGTGCAAACGTACCGCTGCTTGCTGATCTTAGACCCAGTGGTAAATACCTGATGTCAGAACTGATCGCCATCGGCGGTATTCAACCAGTAATGAAAATGCTGCTAGATGCGGGTCTGCTACACGGTGACTGCTTGACTGTTACCGGTAAGACCATGGCGGAAAACCTGGCTGATGTACCGTCATATCCTGCTGGTCAGGACATCATCCATGCACTGGATGATCCGATCAAAAAAGACAGTCACCTGGTAATACTGTACGGCAATATCGCCACTACCGGTGCAGTGGCAAAAATTACCGGTAAAGAAGGTTTAAGTTTTACCGGTAATGCGCGTGTTTTTGAATCTGAAGAGACAGCACTGGCAGCGATACTGGATGATACCGTGGTGAAAGATGATGTTATCGTTATCCGTCATGAAGGCCCTGTGGGCGGCCCCGGTATGCGAGAGATGCTGAGTCCTACCGGTGCCATCATGGGTAAAGGTCTGGGTAAAGATGTTGCCTTGATAACTGATGGTCGTTTCTCTGGCGGCAGCCACGGTTTCGTGGTTGGGCACGTTACCCCAGAAGCTGCAGTTGGCGGACCTATCGCGATAATTGAAGATGGTGACGGTATAACTATCGATGCTGAAAATCGGACACTGAACCTGAATATACCTCAGGAAGAGATCGATGCTCGTTTAAGTAAATGGCAGGCACCGGCGCCAAAAGAAACACGCGGCACACTGGCAAAATATGCCCGTCTCGTCTGTTCTGCTTCTGAAGGCGCAGTAACGGATAAGTTTTAATACCGGTATTATTTCAGGCGGTTTTAGCTGGCGCGTGCTATAAAAGTATTATGAAATATGATGTCATAGATGCAGTTATCTCACCAAAAGGTCAGCTCGAGACGCTTTCCCAGTTTGAGGTCAAACGGATATTAGATACCAACAAGGGAGAGCTGGCGCAGATCTTTCGAAACTGTTCGCTGGCTGTTTTGAACTGTGGCAGTGCACTTGATGACGGCAAGGAGCTGCTCGAGCGGTATCCTGATTTCGGGATAGAGATCACGCAGCGTCAGCGTGGCATCAAATTGGCGTTGAAAAATGCACCGGCGATTGCTTTCGTTGATGGTAAGTTAATGACTGGTATCAACGAACATCTGTTTGCTGTATTGCGCGATGTGATCTATGCGCACTACAAGATCATGCATTCGCCACGGTTCGATATGAACAACTCGGTCGATGTCACCAATGCCGTATTTCATATCCTGCGTAATGCACATAGTACGATACCCCGGTTAGAACCGAACATGGTGGTCTGCTGGGGTGGCCATTCCATCGGTCTCGCAGAATATGATTACACCAAGGAAGTGGGTTATCAGATGGGGCTGCGTAGTCTGGACATCTGTACCGGTTGTGGCCCGGGCGCCATGAAAGGGCCGATGAAAGGCGCGACCATCGGTCATGCCAAGCAGCGCAGTGGTTCTGGCCGCTACCTGGGCATTACTGAACCCGGCATCATCGCAGCAGAATCACCTAATCCTATCGTCAACGCGCTGATCATCATGCCGGATATCGAAAAGCGCCTGGAAGCATTTGTGCGCACCGGTCATGGCATCGTTGTTTTCCCGGGCGGTGCTGGCACTGCCGAAGAGATACTCTATGTACTGGGTATTTTATTGCACCCGAATAATGTATCGGTGCCGTTTCCGCTGATCTTTACCGGGCCTAAAAGTACCGAGAATTATTTTAAACAGATAAACCAGTTCATCGTGGATACGTTGGGGCTGGATGCGCAGCAGCGCTATAAGATCATCATCGATGACCCGGCACGCGTCGCCAGGGAGATGAAAGAAGGTATGCACCAGGTGCGTAAGTTCAGGGAAGAGCTTGATGATGCATTCTATTATAACTGGTCGTTAACTATCGACGACGAGTTTCAGAGACCATTCATTCCGACACATGAGAATATGCGGAACCTTGTGTTACGCAAAGACCAGCCGGTGCATACGCTGGCGGCTAACCTGCGCCGTGCTTTTTCTGGTGTGGTTGCCGGCAATGTGAAAGATGAGGGTATCCGCGCTATAGAACAGCACGGACACTTTGAGCTGAATGGCGATAGTGAGATCATGGAACCGATGGATGCCTTGTTATCTGCTTTTGTCGAGCAGCAGCGCATGAAGCTGCCGGGCACGGAGTATGTTCCGTGTTACAAGATCATTAAATAAGCTTTAAAGATTTTTTCACCGCAGAGGCGCGGAGACGTTGAGAAAAGCATTTGATTAATTGCTGCGCCTGCGACGCAGTAAATTAAAATAACTCTGCGTCTCCGCGCCTCTGCGGTGAGTCATTTGTTTTTAATAACAATAATGCATGATCAGCCGCCTGATAATATCAACCGCCGGATTTAACGTTTTTATTTCGATATATTCATCCGGCTGATGCGCCTGTTTGATACTGCCCGGTCCCATCACGATCGTTTCTAATCCGAGCTCATTGTAATACGGCGCTTCGGTGCCAAACGCTACCGCCTGTGATTCGGTATTGGTCATCTTCTCAGTGATTTTCACCAGGTCAGACTGTTTATCCGTTTCTGTTGCATTAACGCCATCAAACAGAGCAACGGTTTTGAACTGTATGCCGGTTTCATGTAACACCTTTTTCAGGCGTTGTTTCATCTCTTGTCTGAGATCGTCGATCTTCATGCCTGGCAGAGGGCGGATATCTATCTGCAGTTCACAGCTGCCGCAGATACGGTTAGGGTTGTCACCACCGTGAATGTGGCCGAAGTTCATCGTTGGTACCGGTACTTCAAACATCGGGTTGTGATATCTGCTCTGCAGTTCATCACGCCAGATCATCAATTCACCGATGACTTTGTGCATGGCTTCGAGGGCATTATTACCCAGGGCAGGGTCGCTGGAGTGCCCAGCCTGGCCGGTGAGCTGTATTGCTTCCATCATCATGCCCTTGTGCATGCGTATTGGTTTCATATCGGTGGGTTCGCCAACGACGGCGTAGCGTGCATTATTGATGCCGAGCTGTGATGCCTGACTGGCGATGGCTTTAGCGCCCGACATGCTGGTCTCTTCATCGGCAGTGGCAAGGATGATCAGCGGCTGCTGTAACATTTTTGTATCTAAAGTTCTCAGTGCTTCGATGATGACAGCGAAAAACGATTTCATATCACAGCTGCCAAGACCATAGAAACGATCATCTTTTTCGGTGAGTCCGAAGGGTTCAACCTGCCAGCGATTTTCATCATAGGGTACGGTGTCGGTATGGCCGGCTAGTACTAGGCCGTTATTGCCGCTACCGAGTGTGGCGATGAGGTTGGCCTTGTCTTTGTTTTGATCAATGATCTGTATCTCACAACTAAAACCCAGTGACTCAAACCACTCGGCTAGTAGCTGAATGACATGCAGGTTACCCTGGTCGATGTCTGCAGATGTACAGCTGATAGAAGGGGTTTTTAAAAGCTGGCTTATTAGTGACGTAATGTCAGGTATTTTACCGGGTTTATTATTAGGCATATCAACACGTTAAAACTATTTGAAAAATAATGCAAAAAAAGCTTTCCTTTTGTTACGAAGTTATTACAATGCGCTAAAAATCAAGTCCGATAGAGAATACCGTGCAATAGTGCCGGGGGAGTAAAGAAGATGGCCGTAGGTGGTTATATGGGTGGGATTTTTGGCAGTTCGCCAGTCAGTCCCCTGCAAAAGCACATGTCAAAAGTTTATGCCTGTGCATCCGAAATAGTTCCCCTGTTCAATGCAGTTATCAATGAAGATTGGGATGAGGTCGCCAGACTTCAGCAGATCATCTCTAATCTTGAAAAAGAAGCCGATGTAATGAAAAAAGAACTGCGCCTGAACCTGCCGAAAGGTCTGTTCATGCCGGTATCGCGTCAGGACCTGCTGGAAGTTTTATTGATGCAGGATCGTATCGCGAATAAGGCAAAAGATATTGCCGGTACTGTTCTGGGCCGAAGGATGAAACTGCCAGAGGTCGTACACGAGGACTACATCCGTTTTGCCGAGCGATGTGTCGCTGCCTGTAAGCAGGCACGAAAAGCGATCAATGAGTTCGATGAGCTGGTGGAAACAGGTTTTAGTGGCCATGAAATTCAGATCGTTACCGAGATGATTACCAAGCTGGATTCCATAGAGAGTGATACTGATAACCTTCAGGCAGAAATCCGTCGTAAAATTTTTGCTATCGAGAATGATTTGCCACCAATAGAAGTGATTTTTTTATACCTGATCATTCAGTCAACCGGTGATATCGCTGACCGTGCGCAAAACGTTGGCAGTCGTTTACAGCTGATGTTGGCGCGATAGGCCGGGGTAGAGAATCATGGATCAAATGACGATATATTTAATCCTGGCGGGTGTGTTCGGCCTGTTTATGGCCTGGGGTATCGGTGCTAATGATGTTGCCAATGCGATGGCAACATCTGTCGGTTCAGGTGCGCTCAGGATCAAGCAGGCGGTAGTACTCGCTGCAATCTTCGAATTTGCCGGTGCTTACCTGGCTGGTGGTGAAGTGACCAAAACAATCCGCAAAGGCATCGTTGCACCTGATGCATTTACTGCAGATCCCAACCTGTTAATCTGGGGCATGCTGGCAGCTTTACTTGCGGCAGGAACCTGGTTGGCTATAGCCTCGCGCAAAGGCTGGCCGGTATCAACAACGCATTCGATCGTTGGTGCAGTTGTCGGTTTTGCTGCCGTCGGTATCGGTATGGATGCGGTGAACTGGGGCAAAGTTGGAACCATCGTGATGAGCTGGGTAGTCTCACCTCTGCTGGCAGGTACGCTGGCATTCATGGTGTTTAGAACGATCCAGAAGTTGATCCTGAACTCTGAGAACCCGGTTGCGAGTGCGATCAAATACGGTCCATATTATCTATTTTTAGTCGGTTTTGTCATCGCGCTGGTTACCATTAAGAAAGGCCTGAAACATGTTGGCCTGGAAATCGATACTGACAGTGCCTTTCTGTATGCTGCTCTACTGGGCGTAGTCGTTGCATTGTTAGGCTCTGTCCTGATCAGAAAAGTTGAAACAAATCCAAAGGCGGATAAAAAATTTCACTATGCCAATGTTGAGAAGATATTCGCCGTATTAATGATCTTTACTGCCTCTGCGATGGCGTTTGCACACGGCTCGAATGATGTTGCTAACGCTGTCGGTCCGATGGCAGCAGTAATCAGTACTGCACAGACAGGCCTGGTGGCATCAAAATCGGCATTGCCTGCCTGGGTGTTATTGCTTGGTGGTGTTGGTATCGTCATCGGTCTGGCCACTTTTGGCTATAAGGTGATCGCAACTGTCGGCAAAAAAATAACCGAACTGACGCCTAGCCGTGGTTTTGCCGCTGAGATCGCTGCCGCTGGTACGGTGGTACTAGCTTCATTTACCGGTATTCCGATCTCAACTACGCACACACTGGTCGGTGCGGTTCTCGGTGTGGGTTTCGCGCGCGGTATCGGTGCTATCGATATGCGAGTCGTTGGCAATATCTTTATGTCATGGGTTGTGACATTGCCGGCTGGTGGCCTGCTCGCTATATTGTTCTTCTTCACCTTAAAAGGCATCTTTGGTTAAACCTTTATTCTCTGGCACAGGATCTCTCATCTGGGCTCTCTGATAGAGAGTCAAGAGCCAGCAGAAATAACGGTGTCTAGTTGTGCCTTTGTTTCCGTTGTTATTGTTAGTTGTAACCATTGGTTATAAAGTAGCGGTGTTTGCAGATGCCTGCTAACAATTGACAAATAGATGCATGACGAATGAGCAACGACGCCCAAATACCCACTGAACTTCTTGATCAGGTCCCACCATCACTGCAATCAGTCGTAGAAAACTTCTGGGACGACTGGTGCAAGTCATGTAAAACAAAAGATCTAAATCCGGATCAAGAATTGCCTTTGTCGATGCTTGGTAATACCTGGGCGTGTAGTGACTTTGTGGCACGAAACTGTGTCCGCTATCCGGATATCTTTTACAACCTGCTCGCAGAAGGTTTTGAATCAGCTCGTACGATCGAAAACTATCGAGAGATGGTAGCTCAGGTCGTAAATGATGTAACTAACGAACAACTTAATAGTGAAAACAGGTTGATGTCTGAGCTGCGAGTCCTGCGTCAGCAGGAGATGCTGCGTATCGCATGGCGTGATCTAAACACCATTGCTGATATTGAAACCATACTTCAGGAACTCACCGATTTTGCCGAAGCGGTCGTTTCAGTAACACTGTCCTATCTGGAGAAACAGCAGGCTGAAATATTTGGCATGCCGCTCGATGCTGACGGTGAAGAGCAGTCCCTGCTGGTTTTTGCCATGGGCAAGATGGGCGGTGGCGAACTCAATTTTTCCTCAGATATCGATCTGATCTTCACCTTTCCGGAAGACGGTGAAACTACCGGTGCTCGTCGTACCTCGCACTATGAATTTTATGTAAAAGTTATCCGCAGCCTGATCAAGGTACTGGATGAAGTGACAGCTGATGGTTTTGTCTATCGTGTAGATATACGTTTACGACCCTTTGGCCAAAGCGGACCGATGGCGATGAGTTTTTCCGGCGTCGAACAGTATTACCAGTTACAGGGTCGTGACTGGGAGCGATATGCCATGATCAAGGCAAAATTGATTACTGGCCGTGATATCGATAAAAAGCATCTACAGTCGATGTTGACACCATTCGTCTATCGCCGTTACCTCGATTTCAGTATGCTCGAATCTATCCGCGAGATGAAGGCAATGATCAATGCGCAGATGAAGAGCAAGGGAATGAAAAACAATATCAAGCTGGGACCTGGTGGTATCCGCGAGATAGAGTTTATCGGTCAGACTCTGCAGTTGATTCGCGCCGGCAGGGAACCGGAGCTGCGGGAGCGTAGCTTGATAAAAGTTCTGACGCTCTTGGGTGAAAAAGACTACCTGCAAC
>Ga0316204_10007356_pt1 | contig 16183 bp, 12 predicted proteins | sample 6monrhotite_MG_2_FD_205661 | JGI IMG/M metagenome (GOLD analysis project Ga0316204, IMG submission 205661) | Microbial mat bacterial communities from mineral coupon in-situ incubated in ocean water Damariscotta River, Maine, United States -... | ecosystem: Environmental > Aquatic > Marine >... | reverse complement strand
TGGCTGCTCTCACTCACCCCAATCACTTAGTACGCCTAAGCTCATGGGGCTGAGTTCCTTTGCCGCCTAGCTGCAACTCCAATGGCTTTGGGTATAGGTCGACTGGACCTAGGGCATTTAAATTCGTGTAACGGCAAACAACTAATCCAATTTGAGTTCCGCTTAATCTTAGTTCTCGATGTTAATCTACCAAAAAACACGCTGCGCCCAACTCTTTACATGAACGAATTTTGATTTCTTTTTTGGAATAATAATATTAATTTTTGAACCGTGAAATCCGTTCAATTCGAAACGAGAATCCGCAATAGATTGCCGTGCTTCACTTTGTAACGGCCCTAGTGTACGTTTCTTCTGCTGCTCAACTTTATCCATCCATCCAGCCTGACCCATCTCGCCCATAAAAAAATATAAAAGATCGCTATCATCAGCGCCAGCGATCAAATAGCAGCCCAGCAACGGGTAAGAGCCGAACAAATCTTCAGCAGATGGTAGAGTTGAAGCTTTTAACATAGCGTTAGCAAGTTTCATTTCGTGATAATCTCTGCCTAACAAAAACAATGAGTTAGCTAACTGGGCCCCAGCTGAAGCGGCACCAGTTATGGGGCCAGCTGCGGCTCCACCGGCACCAAAACCACCGGCGGTGACGGCTACATCGACTGAAAATTTAACTGTGTTAATGGTAGCGAGTCGAGCAGAATTATTCCTATTCCTCACAATGAGTTGCCTTACTGCATTACCTGCTGCCTGCGGGTCACCCGGAAGAATGTCGCACTTTATTGTGCGTTTCAATGTGTAGGCCTTATGCCCTTCGACGGCCGTATTTATCCATTCCTTAACCATGTCCTTGCCAGCCATAACCGTAGAAATATAAGGCGTGTATAGACTAGCTATACCTAACAATCCTTTTGTCGTAAGGACAGCAAGTTCCTCCGCCATCATCATCTCAAAGTCCTGCCGTTCGCCCGGCTCTATGCCAACAATTTTGAGCACCGTATTAATTGCATCAAAAATTGGAATAGCGCCTACCACATCAGGCAAGGCCTGGCCCGCAGCTTCAGCAACTTTACCGGCAAATTCGAATCCCGCTGAAGCAATGTCGGATGAATCTGAAGCAATAGACGAACCTTTTTTACGTAAATCGGTCCCTGAAAAGCAGTCCGTGAAAGCTTTTCTTCGATGCATACCTATAAGAGCCTTTGCTGCTATTTGTGACTCATAATCCGCTTTTAAATTTGGTGCTACCATCGTTCATTCTTCCTATATGTATAAGTGTTACAGGCAATTGCCCAAAAACTAAGGCGAGCACAATAAAATCATGCTCAGCTATATAGCCAAAAATCACAGCAAGCCCGCACTTAGGAGGACATTGACTAATAATAGTCTTTGTTATGTCCCCTAAAGTTGAGTTTCTAATCGAACCTAATGGCTCAACTCATAAACAAACTCACCATCTTTAGCTGTAACTTCTACCTTGCTAATGGGGGAGCCTTCCAACATATGGGTTAAGAATTTATTACTGATCTCCGGCAATAAAGTATTGGTAAGAATAGAATCGATCATTCTTCCTCCACTTTCCAGTTCTGTACAACGACTGACGACTAAATCAACGACGGAATCGTCATAATTAAAGTCAATGCCCTGACCTGTCTCAACTCGGTGTTTAATTCTATCCAGTTGAAGCTTAGTGATTGACTTGATCATGTCGTCAGATAAGGGGTAGTAAGGGATCGTCACGATGCGCCCGAGTAAAGCCGCGGGGAATACACCTAATTGTGGCTCTCTTAAGGCTTTAGCAATACCTTCTGGCTCTGGCATTAACTCAGGGTCTTTGCACATGTTCATGATCAATTCACTGCCCACATTTGAGGTGAGTAAGATTAAGGTATTTTTGAAGTCAATCGAGCGACCTTCACCATCTTCCATTACGCCTTTATCGAATACTTGGAAGAATATTTCATGCACGTCTGAGTGCGCTTTTTCTACTTCATCTAACAATACAACTGAATAGGGTTTGCGACGCACAGCTTCCGTTAAAATGCCGCCTTCGCCATACCCCACATACCCTGGAGGTGCACCTTTAAGAGTAGAAACAGTATGAGCTTCTTGGAATTCACTCATATTGATGGTGATAACATTTTGTTCACCGCCATATAGAGCTTCAGCTAGAGCTAAGGCTGTCTCTGTTTTACCTGTGCCTGATGGCCCACATAACATAAACACACCTATGGGTTTATTTGGGTTGTCTAATCCCGCACGAGAAGTTTGAATACGTTTGGCTATCATCTCCATGCCATGGTCTTGACCTATTACACGCTGCTTCATGACATTGGCTAAATTAAGCACGGTTTTGACTTCGTCGTTAACCATTTTTCCTACTGGCACGCCTGTCCAATCGGCTACTACAGATGCTACAGCTTGTTCATCACAGGCTGGTAGTATTAAGGGTGTCTCGCCTTGCAATTCGGCAAGTTTTTTATGTTGCACTTCAAGTTCAGTTTTAGCCTCGTCGATAGCCGCTGAGTTATTAACAACTTCTACCGCGGTTCCATCATCATTGAGTGCTTCTTCTGCTACTTTTTGTTCTGATAATTTTTGTTCGGTTATCAAATCACGTAAGGTTTTTCTAGCGGCTAAAACGCCATCTACGACTGTTTTTTCAGATTGCCACTTTTCGTTTAATGCTTTCTCTCTACTGCGTTCAGCGACCAAACATTCAACTATCGCATCCATACGTTTTTGATTAACCACACCGATAGCCGCCTCTTTATCCAGTAAATTTTGTTCTACTGTGAGGTTTTCAATGCGCTGCTTGCAGTCTTCTAATTCTGCAGGTGTAGCAAATTGACTTACCGCAACACGTGCGGCTGCGGTGTCTAACAAACTCACAGCTTTATCAGGTAACTGGCGTGCGGGAATGTACCGATGAGAAAGTTTAACTGCGGCTTCTATGGCCGCGTCTAACATTTCAACTTTATGATGTTTTTCTAACATGCCGGCGATATTCCGCAACATTAAGATGGCTTTTTCTTCACTTGGTTCTTCGACTTTGACGACTTGAAAACGGCGCGTAAGTGCAGGATCTTTTTCAATATGTTTTTTATATTCAGCCCAAGTGGTAGCACCTATAGTGCGTAATTCGCCTCTAGCCAAAGCAGGTTTTAGTAAGTTAGCCGCATCACCTGTTCCTGCTGCGCCACCTGCACCCACAAGAGTGTGTGTTTCATCGATAAACATGATGATAGGCGTAGTTGACGATTTCACTTCTTCGATGACTTGCTTCAGACGATTTTCAAACTCGCCTTTCATGCTGGCACCGGCTTGCAATAAACCTATATCTAAGCAAAGTAATTTAACGCCTTGCAGAGCAGGGGGCACATCACCTTTATTGATACGATGAGCAAAGCCTTCAACTACCGCTGTTTTACCTACACCGGCTTCGCCTGTTAAAATAGGGTTGTTTTGCCTACGACGCATTAATATATCGATGAGCTGTCTGATTTCTTCATCACGACCAATAATGGGATCTAGCTCACCTTTAGCGGCTTGCTCAGTAAGATCAGTAGTAAATTGGTTTAAGGCTTCTTGTTTCCCCATAGTGGCAGGTGACATTGCATCGCTTGACGTTCCTGGCTCGCCTCCACCAACACTAGAGCCATCAGTCGCTTTGGTATTGTCTTCACAGGAGCCGGAGAGTATGTCTAATAATTCGTCTCCAAGTTGCTCAACTTTAATTTTGCCAAACTCACCTGACATGTTGAGTAAACTGTTTTTTAATTCACGTGTTTTCAACATACCCAAAACTACATAACCCATCCTGACTTTGCTATCACCATATACCAAACTGCCATAAACCCAGGCTCGTTCGATTGAATCTTCGATTTTGCTGGATAAATCTGAAATGGAACTCGCACCTCTAGGCAAGGTATCTAATGAATTGGTCATGTCTTTGGCTAAAACAGAAGGGTCAATATTAAAATGTTTAATAATTTTATGTAGATCAGAGTCTTGTAGTTGCAAAATTTGTTGGAACCAATGTACCAGCTCTACATAAGGATTGCCCCTTAGCTTACAAAAGACGGTGGCACTTTCTACCGCTTTATAACTAATAGGATTAAGTTTACCAAAAAGATTGACGCGACTAATTTCAGCCATAGTGTTTGCTCCCTTATTTCGTAGTAATTAACATGCTTTGTTATAGACTAAAATGGGGTCGTGCTGCGCTAAGTGGCTAGACTTATCTTGACACCATGAATTAATACCGAGTTTTGCCGAGCCTAGTTGACTCGGTTGTGTTTGATGCGCTTTTAATATGATGTTGATGGAAAATTCGTATTCTTGGCCTACTGCTTTTTGTGTTAGTTCGACAATACTTTTTAAACGTTGGTTATTATTTAACAACCTAATGTAATCGGAGTAACTTACAGGGCCAATATTGATCGCAAAATTAAAACTACGTTGATAAGTGCGCTTACCGCTAATACTATCGACGCCTAATGAAAAGTTATTTTTGCCTAATTGCGTTTGTTCATCTTCTTCTAATTGATACCATTGCCCTTGAAACTCTTCAATTGCAACTTCAAGATGCAAATACTCTGACAACAACTGACTTAATACTTTGCTACTACGATTTTTGTGGCTAAATAAGCCAGATAAGAATTGGTGCACATTACGGTTTTGCTCAAAAGTATCTTGATACACATTTGCTTCGCCAGAGAAAGCATTGAGCATTTTTTTAAAGGTATCGTGCTCTGGTCTGTCATGACTGACTGTAGGTTCTGCATCGGCCCAAGCTCGATAGAACAAGGAGATAAACCTATGGTTAAACACATCTAAGAATTCGGTGAAAGTTTTGTCTTTGAGGCGGTAGTTCCTTTCAATGGCATATTCAGTTAAATGCCCCGGTAAAGGCCCATTTATCCCAAGCATGCCCCAATAGCTATTTTTAAGTTTATAATCACCTGTCTTAGGCTCGAATCTAACAGCTGTAAAAGCAGATGAATGAAAATGCAATAAGGCAGTTTGCCCAAATCGTGCGCAATCTTGCTTAGGCGAAACAGAATAACCAATCCGAGTAGCGAGTGGCGCATTGGCGTCTAAGTATCTCAATAAGGGTGCAAAACCTTGCTGATAAAGTTCTTCAGGATCCTTTGATAACTCCTCTAAATAGAGCTTCGCAAGCCGATTCGAATTGGCCATCGATATATTTCCCCGCGATCAGATGAGTTAAGGATAAGCTGCGTAAAAGAATTAATACTGACATATTGTGCGAAAAATTGGTCAAGAACCATACCTAACATAAAGGTACTATTTCCTTCATAAGCCAATTCATCAACCGTGATCTCAACGGCAACCCCCCGGCCAAAACAAATAGGCCCTGCGAAAGGTAAACGGCTAGTTATTTGCCGAGTTTTTAAACCAATAATGCCATCTATTTGTTTTATCTGCGCATGGTCTTTTTTATTCATCATTAAACCAAGCAAGGTTTTAAGCTTGGTAAGTGCCGAAGTAGAGTCATGCTCGTTAATACCAAGAAAATTGATGGATAGCTGATGAATAAGATCCCAAGATACACTTCCCTCACTTAATGGCGCGCTAGGACGGGTTGGCTCTCCAACACATCGAACCGATTCACAGGGTGCGCCGGTTTCAATAGTAAAATCTGTCTTACTTTTGCCTAAAGGCATCATCAACGGCAAATCTCGGTTACAACATAATGTGTCAACCGATAACTGCCGCAAATTATCAGCAACAGGGGCATTTTTGGGGTCAACTAGAGAGATGTATACTTCAGTACCGATATAACTGGACCTGTGTCCAAATTTTCTTTGGTTTACATTAAGGTTTCGAGTGTGCCTACTTAATGTATAAAACGCATTGTGTTTTTTATCCTGACTTTCATCGGCGCCATACAGCGGCAGAAATTCCGTTGTAGGCTCAATGCCTGACGTAAATCCCTTAATATTACTAATAGAACAGACTTCAAAATCTAGGGGTCTTAATTTATCTGGCACAACATGAAAATCATTGGTTATTCGAGATACATTGATCCGTTCTGCTCGCTTGGGAAATAGATTTATCGCTGGAGCACAATGTAGTGCAAAGTTGTCGACTGAGACTAAATTTTCTAGTCGTGGTTCGTTGTGATCAAGCAACAATAATAATTGCAGTTTTTCTTCATTACATTGTTTAATTGTTGCTTGCAGATTATCTAAAGATAAAAATAAATAACGTTTTGCAAAAGCAAAATATTCTTTCAGTAGACGAAACCCGTCAAATTGACGATTACAGTAAGGTAACAGTGCGTCTTCCTTCTCATAACCGTGCGGAGTCACTTTAGTCGCGGCTTGTTGAGTTCGCCAGATATTGCCGCTACTTTTGTATAAACAACCTTGGTAGCCTTTAAATATCGCTTCAAACAAGTACAGTGGGAATGACTCAGTGCCCCGTAGATGTAGCATCAAAGAGTCTAATGCTATTTCTGAAAACTTCATACCTGGAGCCGCTTCTAAGGTAATCATTACGCCACTTTTAGGTGTATAGTTTAATGATGTCTTAGTAATATATGAGGTTAACTCCTGAGCGTTAATGTACTCTGCTTTTGTTAGTTTTATTGGCCACAACGTGACCTCGCTAGATGTTCTGTATTCGCAAGATGTTTGTTCACCTTTGCTGAGCAGACTATGTAAAGCTGTTTGCCGAGGAATAGTCACACCTTGGGCTAAACTACCTTCTTCAAAATCCGGATTAAATTGGGCAATTAACATCGAAGGTGAAGGTTGTAAGAAAGTAGGAAAAAGTTGCTCTGTGAGATGCTGAGTAAATTTAGGGAATGAAGCATCCAATTTTAAATGAATACGCGCCGAGAGAAAAGCAAACCCCTCCAGCAAACGTTCAACATAAGGATCCGAACAATCAAAACCTTCAAGACCTAAACGCCCTGCAATCTTTGGGTACTCTTTAGCAAATTCAGCGCCAGTTTCTCTTACGAACTTCAATTCTTGATTGTAAAACTCTAAGAATTTGGCTTCCATTGTCTATTAATTCCAGTTATTGAGCGTTACGCTGCCGTTTTCTATATCAACGTCAGTTTTTAAAAAAAGTTGCAATGGCAATGGCTGTGCCCAAAGGTCTACTGAAATTTCGAAGGATATGGTATTGCCGCTCATTTCTTTTTGCGCTACTGAAATTTTAATTTTTAAGGTTTTCGGAATAATACGAGGTTCATAATTCTTAATGCTTTTTGTCAATTCTCTTTCAATATGTTTAGGATTAAATACCATGCTGCTATAACCCGACAAATCGATAATGCCGTAATTCAAAGTAGATTTTGCTACTTCTGGGTAATCAGTTAAATCCATATTCGCCGACGCTGCTACGCAGTTTAGAAGCCATGCCAAATCTCTTTGCACTAACTCTTTTAATCGAGATACGGAAATAATTCGTTTTTCTCTAGATTCGCTGGTTTTCTCCGGTTCATCATCTGATAGGCGATCAAGTAAAGAGAGCTGCAACCGCTCTTTTTGGGATAATTCAGGCATTATTCATGATGAAGTTTAATGGATTTAATATTGAGAATCGGATATTCAGCTTTGTCGGTGATAAAAACTCGTTGTCCGTTGCCCACATAAAAATTTTCCAGTGGTTCTTGCCAATCACATGTTCTGGCGAGCAATTGAGAATCACTTGTTTGTGCAGAAATTGGATAACGAACCGGCATAAATACCACGAGTTGGCCTTTATTTTTTAACGTTAAATTGGCAGGACGCCACACCAGGTCGCGAAGGTCATCAACTGGTTCAAAATTAATCTCAAAAATATAGTCGAAAGGTAACCAATAATACCCGCCGTTTAGCATAACTTCTATTGCGGGACCAAATCTCACATCTCCATCGCTTAACCATTCGAATGGCTCGTCATCGATAGTGCCTGAAATAGCTGGAGCAAGCTCAGCACCCCCTTGAAGTAATGTATTGGCCTGTTCAATATTATTTAAACAGTATTGTTTGTAGGCTTCAACATAACTAGCCAACCAGTTCGACGGCTCACCAAAACAAATGGGTTGAATATCACCCGCAAGCACTTTTTCCCGTCTAAACTCACATTCAATCAATTGTTTATAGGTACTAACCATGGCCAATGTAGAATCTGATAAATCTTTTAGTACATCTAACTGTGTTACCGCACGTTGCCAGTCACGATTAATGCACGATAATTGAAACAAAAAAATGCGTAGTTGCAAATTACTTGGATCTTTTTTTATCTCATTGAATAACTGGATTTTGCACGAAGCCAAGTCGCCAGATTTCAATAGGCTTGCTGCATTCATTGTTAATCTTCTTATGGTTTCTTGGGGAAATTTGGCCACTCATAAATATAAGTGGCCAACTAAGACTAAGGTTCTGAGTTCTCAGCAATATTATATGCAAATTCTGGTTGCTTGCCTTTTCCTCCTTCAGGAGTCTGTTCAGTATAAATAATTTTGTACTCGCCAAAATTCAAGGTTACGTTTTCAGTAAGCCGATCTTCTCCGCCTGATCCACCTGTGGAAATAGACGTAACTATAATGTCTTTAAGCTCAATAACAATATATTCTATTTGTGAACCACCGGCCTTGCGAACGGTTAATGTACCTGTTGCAATATGCTCACCTAAAGTACACTTTTTCATTAATACTGTGGAAGCCAAATCAACATATTTGGTACAAGAAATATCTTGAACATTAACTTTTCCAGCACCGCTACCAGAGCCCATATGGGTAGTGCCATTTTGTGACATTCCCCAACTCCACGCCAAAATGTCGATTTCGTCTTTCTTGTCTTTATCTTGTGCTTCACCTGGTACTTTATCTAATAACAAAAACTGATCAACAGCCATAATAACTCTCCTTTGATTTTACTATTAAGTATTTTAAATTTACTGTTTTTCTGAAGGTAACTTAGACACCAAACGTAATGATGCTGTTAGGCCTTCTAATTGATAATGGGGTCTAAGAAAAAATTTGGCACTATAGTACCCTGGGTTTCCTTCAACCTCATCAACGACGACTTCTGCTCCTGCTAATGGTTTACGCGCTTTAGTTGCTTCTGATGAATTTGTTGGATCACCATCAACATAATTGTTAACCCAACCTTGCAACCATTTGTTCATTTCATCACGACCTTTAAATGAACCTACTTTATCTCTTACTATACATTTCAAATAGTGAGCAAATCGGCATGATGCAAATAGATAGGGTAGACGCGCTGCTAAAGCAGCATTGGCAGTGGCATCAGGATCATCATATTCAGCAGGTTTTTGTAATGACTGGGCACCTATAAAGGCCGCCATATCACTATTTTTACGATGTATCAGTGGCATTAATCCACAAGCAGATAGCTCTGCTTCACGACGATCACTAATGGCTACTTCAGTAGGACATTTCATGTCCACTCCACCGTCATCACTTGGGAATGTATGCACGGGTAGGCCTTGTACATCGCCGCCTGATTCAATTCCACGGATACGCGAACACCAGCCATATTCTTTAAATGAACGATTAATATTTACCGCCATTGAATAGGCAGCATTAGTCCAAGCATATTTAGATGAGTCTGGACCACTTACATCCTCTTCAAAGTCAAAGGCTTCAACCGGATCGGTTTTATCGCCATAAGGTAAGCGCGACAATACTCTAGGCATGGTCAGTGAAATATACTTGGCATCTTCGGTTTCCCGCAGCGACCTGAAAGAAGCAAAATCAGGCGTCGAGAAAACTTTAGTTAAGTCACGGGGATTGCTTAATTGATCCCAACTATCTAACTGTAACAAGCCTGGAGCTGCTGCTGTGATAAAAGGTGAATGAGATGCGGCGCATATCTTAGACATATTGGTGAGTAAATTGACGTCTGCAGGGCTGTTGTCGAAATAATAATCGCCAACTATTGCACCAAAGGGTTCGCCACCAAATTGTCCATATTCTTCTTCATAAAACTTTTTGAAAACGGGGCTTTGATCCCAAGCTGTACCCGCAAATTTTTTGAGGTTTTTACCGAGTTCTTTCTTAGAAATATTGAAAACACGTACTTTTAGGGTTTCGTCTGTTTCTGTGTTGTTGACCAAATAATGTAATCCACGCCATGAACCTTCTAACTGCTGATAATCTTCATGATGTAAAATTAAATTGACTTGCTCAGACAGTTTCTTATCAATTTCAGCAATAATGGCCTCGATTGAATGCACAGTATCTTCGGAAATAATATTCGCGTCTTGTAGTGCATACCCAGCAAGTGTATTGACCGCTTTCTCTACTTCTGTTTTAGCATGATCAGATTTAGGTTTAAATTCCTTTTGCAACAAAGATGCAAAACTATCTTGATCGAGATCTTCCCATGCGGTTTGTTCTGCTTGTACTGTTTCTTGTTCAGCCACTTTTTATTCCTCCCCACTTTCTTCTTGTTTAGGTGCTGCACTTAGCGTTGCCAATAAGGTTGGATCTGTCAGTGCTTTGGCGATCAATTGCTCGGCACCCTCCTTACCATCCATATATGTCACTAGATTAGAAAGTTGATTTCTAGCTTCAAGCAATTGCTTAAGACCGTCAGTGTTTTTTGCAATTGATGCAGGAGTAAAATCATCCATGCTTTCAAAGTTTAATTCCACTGCCAGATTACCTTCTCCAGTTAATGTGTTTGGAACTGATAGCTGAACTCTTGGTTTGGTCGCTTTTAGACGATCGTCGAAATTATCAACATCAATTTCTAAAATCTTGCGTTCTGAAATTGGTGCTAAAGGTTCTGCTGGATTACCACTCAAATCAGCCATAACACCCATTACAAAGGGGATCTGGACTTTTTTCTCAGCACCATAAAGCTCTACGTCATAATCGATTTGAACTCTCGGCGCTCTGTTACGACCGATAAATTTTTGACCACTAGCCACGTTAAATCTCCTTAATATTATTAGTTAATTTATATGCATTCTTATCTGGGCTTTATCTACTAGAAACTACCTTAAGAGTTATTATCTCGGTTTTAGTCTGAGTCCGAAATTCCACCTAGTGTCTTAACTTGAGTTAGTGCATCGGGGAAAATATCTTTAACTATATCCAGAAAATCCAAATTAACCAGTTTATTTGCCCGACTAATTAGAATCGGTACTGGGCTAGATGGCTCAAATTCCTGATAGTAACTGAGTATCAAAGCGAAACACCGCTCGACATCTTGACGGGAAGACAACTTCATATTGGCACTATTGAAATTTGTACTACCGCCTGAGGACACTCCTTCGGTTTGTTGACTATCTGAAGGTTGCGTATCAGTACTTTCTTCAGCAGTGGTTATCACTTCAACGTGCAGGTTGCCATACTTCTTTAGGGCACTGGAAAGGTTGTTTAATTCGGCAATTGGAGCATCAAAGTCTACATTGTACTCGTTGCCCGCTTGTTGAATGAAAGTTTGATTTATATCACTAAGATGGGCAACACACTGGTTAACCGCTTGAAACAAAGCAGTAGTTTCATCAACATTCGCTTCTTTGAATATTGCTATGATTTGGGATATTTCTATTTCTGTATTGTCGTCTTTTTTGGTGTCGGATGGGCTTACAGCATTATCAATTAACTGTAAGCTCACATTCCCCAAAATTTTTGAATGTACTAGGGGTAATGCTCTAAGGGTTTTTATTACAAAACTTTTATCTGACAGATGTCCTAGAGCAGATATTCGCTCCAAAGGGTCTCCGTCATCTTCATCTAACTCAGGGTAAACATCCTGCCACTTTGTTTTCACTAATTGGGCTAAACCGTTTAGGCATTGTTCAAATTTTACAAGCCCCTCAGTGTTTAGTGCAGATTGGGCCAAAATACTAATTAACTTCAAGTCCCGAGTTTTTTTCATATACTCAAGGGCTTGTTTTTTTACTGTTCGCCATTCGGGTGGTTCTGCGGGGATAGTTGAATTTCCATCAAAACGTTCAGCAATACCTTGGGATTCGAAAAAGAAATTTTGAAATCCAGAGTCGTCATCGAGATTAATACCACACACAGCATCACCCGAAATATCTGAGATAATCTCTTGATCGTAATCCATCTAGCACTTTCCTTAGACTGTTTTGACTATTTATCACACAAATCTAATACAAATGAAGTGGATTGCAAAGATAAATTTTTCTACTCGAAAAAAATATTATTTACTAATTAACCAAAAACGCTATGTAATTGTTCTGAAGGAAATTTTCAACGTTATACACTTGATAGACTACTTACATATTTTGCAAAGCAGTGTAGGATTGATTAATTTTTGTCAGGAAGTCGCATAATAGTTTGACTATGCTATACAATTAATGCGTAAAGTTAGCGCAAAGAAAACCACAAAATTTGTGGCAACTTACAGGAAATGAAAATGTCAGGATCAAATAGTTTAATAGCTATCTCAACACCTTTAGGTGACGGCAAGTTATTGCTGCGCAAAGCAGAGATTGTTGAAGAGCTTGGCAGGCCTTTTACCATAGAGGTGGAACTTGTAAGTGATGATGAAGAAATATCTTTAGACGATATTCTTGGTCAAAATGTCACTATTCGATTAGAAACTGATGACGAAAGTCGTTTTTTCAACGGTATTGTGACCGAGTTTTTCCAAAAAGAAAATATCGGCAGAACAGCCTGTTTTGGTGCAGTAGTGAAGCCTTGGTTCTGGCTTTTGACATTGAGTGAAAACTGTCGAATTTTTCAGGAAAAAACCTATCCAGATATCATTAAATCCGTGTTCGAAGATCTTGGTTTTTCAGACTATGAGGATCAATTAACAGGTACATATTCACCCCAAGAATACGTCGTACAATACAATGAAAGTGATTTCAATTTTGTATCCAGAATCATGGAACAGGAAGGCATTTACTATTACTTTACCCATACCAACGGTAAACACTCCATGGTGTTGGCCGATGACAGTTCGGTGCAACCAAATATTGGCGACATTCCTTTTTATGAAAAAGAAGAAACCGCACAGATAATTGATGTTGAAGGCATTGTTAAGTGGGAGAACTACAGGAAGATCCGTACTGGAGGAATTAGCTTAGGGGATTTTGATTTCACTACGCCCTCAAAAAATTTAAGCTCGGTGACAGCCGATCCTAAAACGGGCTCCCTAGCTTCTCTGCAGAAGTTTAATTATCCGGGGAAATACACTGAACAAGCGAACGGAAAGAATTACACCAAAATATTAATGGAAAAAGAAAACGTTCATTATGATCAGAAATATTGTGAAGGTAACACTCGGACTCTATATGCGGGTAGTCAATTTAAACTGATTGATCATCACCGTGAGGATCAAAACGACAATTATTTAGTAGTGAAATTTTTCTGCGTCTTAAAAGCCGAAGAATACTTCTCAAAATCTTCTGGTGAAAGTGAAGAGAGCTTCACTTCTACTTTTACCGCTATTCCGGCAAAAGTAGTTTACCGACCCCAATGTCTTGCCGTCAAACCTAAAATTACCGGTCCGCAAACCGCAATAGTGGTAGGTAAAAGTGGTGAAGAAATATGGACCGACAAATACGGACGAATAAAAGTTCTTTTCCATTGGGATAGATATGCCGATGCCGATGAAAAAAGCTCTTGTTGGATAAGGGTATCCCAAACTTGGGCAGGTAAAAACTGGGGAGCCATACAAATTCCTCGTATTGGACAAGAAGTATTAGTTGATTTTATACATGGCGATCCAGATAACCCTATTGTGATTGGCAGCGTGTATAACGGTAGTACTATGCCACCCTACGATTTACCTTCCAATGCTACTATGTCTGGTGTTAAGTCACGTTCTAGTAAAGGTGGCGGTGGTTTTAATGAAATTCGTCTGGAAGATAAAAAAGGCGAAGAACAGATATTTGTTCACGGAGAAAAAAATCAAGATATCAATATTAAAAATGACTGTTTTGAAACAATTGGAAATGACCGTCATTTGATTGTTAAAAATGATCAAATTGAACTAGTCGAAAATAATCGAAGTGAAGAAGTCAAAGCAGATCACGTTGAAAAAATTGGCAAAGACAGACATCTCAAAGTTGCCGGAAAAGAAGCGAAAAAAGTAGCAAAATCTCTTTCTTTAACTGTTACAGGTGATGTTGCAGAGGTTTTTAAAGCTAATCACTCAATGCAAGTAACAGATGACAGCTACATTAAAGGCACCAATATATGTATCGAAGCATCTGATAACATCACATTAAAAGTCGGCAAGTCTACGATTGCGATTAGTTCGGCTGGAATAGCGATAGAAACAACAGGCGATATCAAACTAGATGCAAAAACGAATATCGATGTTAAATCTGGTGCAAATACTAAAGTGAAAGCTGGTGCTATGGGTAACTTTGAAGCCGGTGGTCCTGCCACTATCAAAGGAGCCGTGGTCAAAATTAATTAGATCCAATAGGGCTATACCCAAAGCCATTGGAGTTGCAGCTAGGCGGCAAAGGAGCTCAGCCCCATGAGCTTAGACTTACTAAGTGATTGGGGTGAGTGAGAGCAGCCAACAACGCTGCAGCTTCAAGGGTGACGGGTATAGATTGGCAAAGCACTTAAAAATACATACTCAACTGACAGGTAAAGTGGAGGATAAACATGGCTATACAAGTAAACATGGGAGCCAGTTTAATGTGCACCATGGGATTGGCTCCCGGCACATTACTGGTGCTACCTAAGAATAGAGTTATGGCTGAAGGAAAACCTGCAGCTAACATTATGGATAACATACCATTTGTTAATATTCTTCCATTTGGTATGTGTAAGTCACCTGCAAACCCAGCGGTTGCTGCGGCTACTGCTGCTGCTTTGGGAGTTTTGACCCCCATGCCTTGTACTCCTGTCGTTCCAGCGCCTTGGGCGCCGGGCGCCCCAACAGTGTTGATTGCTAATTTTCCTGCCTTAAATAACACTAGTAAATGTATGTGTGCTTTTGCTGGGGTAATTTCAATTACTAACCCCGGGTGTACAAAAGTAATGGTGCCATAAAATTACTGTTAACTAGTTGTTTAGGTCTTAGGCAAAACCCAAATAATTATAAACATATGCACTATATACAACAATTTATAGATTAAATTGTATCAAGTGAAAATAAGTTCATTGCTTGCCCGAAGTGCTTATACCCAAAGCCATTGGAGTTGCAGCTAGGCGGCAAAGGAACTCAGCCCCATGAGCTTAGGCGCACTAAGTGATTGGGGTGAGTGAGAGCAGCCAACAACGCTGCAGCTTCAAGGGAGACGGGTATATTACCTAATTTAACTTTTATTGCTATCATCAGACGATAGATGCGATATTTAATGTGGATTTGACATTATGCTTCAATTTAAAATGACAGGAGGGATGAGTTTTTAGCTATGCCATATTTGAAACTAAAAATAGTATCGGGCAGTGAAATTGGTCAAAACGATAACTATAACTTCACAGATTCAGGCGGTTCTATCGGACGGTCTGAAGATTGTGAATGGACATTAATAGATAGTGATAGGTTTGTTTCGAAAAAACACTTGGTTGTTACTTATAAAAATCAACAGTTCGTATTAACAGATGTAAGTAGTAATGGCGTTGTTATTAATAGTGCTGGCGAGCCATTAGGCCGCGGCAATGAACATGTGTTTAAGGCTAAAGATACTCTTGTCATTGGCAAACATGTTGTTAAAGTGGCAGATATTAACCTTGATATCCAAGGCACTAACCCATTCCAAACGCAGCACGATGATGGGGACTTGTTGGGTTTAGTCATGGACGCGAATGCAGCTTCAAAACCGATGCTAGAGCCGCAAGCGCCGCAAGCACAGTTCAAAATACCAGATAGTTCAGAAAGCCCAGATCTATTCAATGATCTCAGACCAGAAAGTGATCTTGGGTTAGGAGATATTTTATCTGCACCAATTAAGTCGTCTGCGCCAAGCCAGTCTTCGAATTTTAATGAGCAGCCCAACCCATTTAATGCAAGCGCAGCGTCTTCACCTTTTGGGGTGGTTTCTGAAAACCAAGCCACTAAGAATGACGAAGCCCTTATACCTGATGATTGGGAGATGTTTGATACAATGTCTACCGTGGGTGACTTTGAATCGCCCATTGAATCTAATATCCCTAAAACGCCTATCGCCAATGAAGAAAGTTCTGATACTAATACTTTGGCGCAATCAGAAATACATCAGAGTGCTCCTGAATTTTTGCCTGAGAAAAAAT
>Ga0316204_10007355_pt1 | contig 16184 bp, 13 predicted proteins | sample 6monrhotite_MG_2_FD_205661 | JGI IMG/M metagenome (GOLD analysis project Ga0316204, IMG submission 205661) | Microbial mat bacterial communities from mineral coupon in-situ incubated in ocean water Damariscotta River, Maine, United States -... | ecosystem: Environmental > Aquatic > Marine >... | reverse complement strand
GCCGACCAACCCCTGTTCGAACCCGATCCAGGCGAAACCAAGCTATGGAACAACACCCGCATCATCGGCCTGTTCGATGCCAACGTCGATATGCCATCAATCATTGAACAACTCAAACAGGCACTGGGCGAACAAGCGCCGCAACAGATCCAGGTCAACCCACTTGAAGACAAAGACTGGGTACGAGCCTGGATGGACACATTCAAACCGATTCGTTTCGGTCAGAACCTATGGATTTGCCCCAGCTGGCATACCCCTGATGACCCAAACGCCACCAATGTCATGCTTGATCCTGGCCTGGCCTTCGGCACCGGCACCCATCCCACCACGGCCCTGTGCATGGAATGGCTGGACGCACACCCACCGGTAGAGTTGAACGTCATCGACTTCGGCTGTGGCTCGGGCATTCTCGCCATCGCCGCCGCCCTGCTGGGGGCAAAACATATTGAAGCCGTCGATCACGACCCGCAGGCAGTACTGGCCACCAATGACAATGCCGAAAAAAACAATGTCAGCGACAAAATCAATGCCCTGCTGCCACGACAGTTTGAAGACAAACCTGCCGACCTGATCCTGGCCAACATTCTCGCCAACCCCTTGCTGGAACTGGCACCACGCTTTGCCGACCTGCTCAAGCCTGGCGGCCAGATTGTGTTATCAGGTATCCTTGCCGAACAATCTGAACAAATACTGCAATGCTATGAAGAGTGGTTTGAACTGCAACCAGCCACACAACAGGATGACTGGGTACGAATCGACGGCATACGCCGTTAAAACACCATGTATACACATTGCCCCCATTGCGACACCTATTTCCGCATCTCCTCGGCACAACTAAAATCGGCCCATGGTGACGTACGCTGCGGCCGTTGTTTTGGCACCTTTAACGCGATCAAAAACCTCGCTGACGAACCACCCTCAGCGATTGATAACAGCCCGACAGAGAAACCACAAAGCCTTACCGACAACGATGACGCAACTGAAAACGTTGTCGAAACCGCCCCTTCCGAGACAACCATTGAGATCAGCCAAGACAGCCAGGAAGAGATCCGGCAGACGCACTCACAGCAGATCATTGAAGAGTTTCAATGGCAAGCAAGCCCTCCGGCAGGCGGAAAACGACTGGTCTGGGCCCTGCTAAGCCTGCCTCTATTGGCCCTGCTAGGGCTGCAATATGCCTATTTCAATCTCGACCAGCTATCCCAGAACAACCAATACCGCGCTGCACTGACAAGCCTCTGCTCGCTAGCGGGCTGTGAAATACCACTACTCAAGTCACCACAACAAATAGAGCTGGCACAACGCGACATCCGCGCCCACGACAACAAAAAGAATGTCCTGGTAGTCAAAGCCATCATTATCAACCAGGCCAATGAAACCCTCGCTTTTCCGATCATGCAGCTGAGCATGCAGGACATTACCGGCCACACCATGGCCGGCAGACGCTTCTTACCCAACGAATACCTGGTCGACAATACAAACATTGACACTGGCATTACCGCCAAACAAAGCCATCAAATCCAGCTCGAACTAATCGACCCAGGCGAGGAAGCGGTGGGTTTCGAATTCGAATTTCTGTAGAAAATCACTCACCAAGCCTTTTCCCACCCCCCCATTTAAGGGTATTATTCGGGGTTCGGTCGAGCAGCGGCCCCTCGTTAATATGATTACAGGTTGGCAATAGCGATATTCATGCAGATTGGTCCCTACAAGCTGAGCAACAATCTAGTCCTGGCACCGATGGCGGGCATCACTGATCGCCCGTTCCGCCAACTATGCAAACGCATGGGCGCCGGCATGGCCGTATCCGAAATGGTGTCTTCCAACTCTCTGTTATGGGGCAGCGAAAAAACCAAGCGCCGCGCCAATCACGAAGGTGAGACCGAACCCAAATCAGTTCAAATCATGGGCGCCGACCCCGCCTTAATGGCCGAAGCAGCCCGCTACAACGCCGACAATGGCGCCCAGATCATCGATATCAACATGGGTTGCCCGGCCAAAAAGGTCTGTAATGTTGCCGCCGGCTCTGCCCTGTTACAACACGAAAGCCTGGTCAAACAGATCCTCGAAGCCGTGGTTGGCGCGGTCAACATACCGGTCACCCTCAAGATTCGCACCGGCTGGGACACAGAAAATCGCAACGGCGTCAACATCGGCCGCATTGCCCAGGAATCAGGCATCCAGGCCCTGGCCGTACATGGCCGCACCCGCGCCTGCGCCTATCGTGGCGATGCCGAATACGACACCATCGCAGCGATCAAACAGGCCATCACTATCCCGGTAATCGCCAATGGCGACATCACCAGCCCGGAAAAAGCCAAATTTGTACTTGAGCGCACTGGCGTCGACGGCATCATGGTTGGCCGTGCCGCGCAGGGTCGTCCGTGGATCTTCCGCGAGATCGAACACTTTCTCAAAACAGGTGAGCATCTACCGGAACCATCGATCCAGGAGGTTCGCGACATTCTGATCGGCCATCTGCACAACCTCTATGATTTTTACGGTGAATACACCGGCGTGCGCATGGCCCGCAAACATATTTCCTGGTACAGCAAGGGACAGCGTCACGGTGGCGCCTTTCGCCAGGCAGTCAATCGCGTAGACAGCATTGAAGAACAACTAAAAATGACCGAGGAATTCTTTGAGCGTGTACAACAGGACATACAACAGGCAGCCTGACATGACCGTAGTGAGTGACGCGCCCAAGCCGTTTAAAGAGCGCCGCAAACAGCCGCTTCGTAATGCAGCGAATGTCGCCCTGAATAACTACTTTGACGACCTGGACGGCGAAGAGCCGTGCGGCAATTTGTATGAAATGATGATTGGCGAAGTCGAGCAGGCCCTGTTCAGCGCCATCATGGATCGCTGCCGTGGCAACCAATCAAAAGCCGCTGAGATCCTTGGTATAAACCGCAGCACCCTGCGCAAGAAACTTCGCCTCTACGGACTACTGGATTAATAACAGCCCAAATGCAGTGGACTGACTTCTCTCCCGGATTCCGCTTCGCTCCATTTATGCCCTGAGGGCATCCAGGCTACACATATTTTTTACAAACTTTTGGATAGTAACAACATGGCCAGCATCAAACGCGCACTCATTAGTGTTTCCGACAAAACCGGCATCGTGGAATTTGCTCAAGCACTGAGCGACATGAATGTCGAAATACTTTCAACAGGCGGCACCTTCAAGCTGCTGACCGATAACAATATCGATGCCACTGAAGTCTCTGATTACACCGGCTTTCCGGAAATGATGGATGGCCGGGTCAAGACCCTACACCCCAAGGTACATGGCGGCATTCTCGGCCGCCGCGGCATTGATGACAACATCATGGCCGAGCATGACATCAACGCCATCGACATGGTAGTGGTCAACCTCTACCCGTTCACAGCAGCTGTTGCCAAACCTGATTGCGACCTGCCTACCGCTATCGAAAACATTGATATCGGCGGCCCAACCATGGTTCGCGCCGCAGCCAAAAATCACAAAGACGTCGCCATCGTCACCGACGCCACGGACTACGGCGTTATCCTTGACGAAATGCAGGAAAACGACACCAGCCTAAGCTTTGAGACTCACTTCCATTTAGCCTGCAAGGCATTTGAGCACACCGCAGCCTACGACGGCGCCATCGCCAACTACCTTGGCAGCATCAGCGACGGCGGCCACAGCAACAATGACCGCAGCGCCTTTCCACGCACCTTTAGCGCCCAGTTCGTCAAGGCTCAGGACATGCGCTACGGTGAGAACCCACATCAGCAGGCTGCTTTCTATGTTGAAAGTCAGGCCACTGAGGCCAGCATTTCCACCGCCATACAGCTGCAAGGCAAAGAACTGTCATTCAACAATATCGCTGATACCGATGCTGCGCTGGAATGCATTAAGCAGTTTGACCAACCGGCCTGTGTCATCGTCAAACACGCCAACCCATGCGGCGTATCGATTGCCGATAGCCAGCTGGAAGCTTATGACAATGCCTACAAGACCGACCCAACCTCGGCCTTTGGCGGCATCATCGCCTTTAACCGCGAACTGGATGCTGAGACAGCCAAGGCCATCGTCGAACGTCAGTTTGTTGAAGTCATTATCGCCCCTAGTGTCAGTGATGCAGCCGTTGAAATCGTTGCACAAAAGAAAAACGTTCGTCTATTGGCCTGTGGTCAATGGGGCGATAGCCAGGCTGCTCTAGACTACAAACGCGTTACCGGTGGCCTACTGGTCCAGACCCGCGATAACGGCATGGTCAGCGTTGAAGACCTGAAAGTAGTCAGCAAACGCACCCCTAGCGAACAGGAGCTGAAAGACCTGGCCTTCTGCTGGAAGGTGGCCAAATTCGTCAAATCCAACGCCATCGTTTATGCCAATGACGGCATGACCATCGGTGTTGGTGCCGGCCAGATGAGCCGCGTTTACAGTGCCAAGATCGCCGGCATCAAGGCGACTGACGAAGGTCTGGAAGTCAAAGGCTCGGTGATGGCTTCGGATGCCTTCTTCCCTTTCCGTGACGGCATCGACGCCGCTGCTGCTGCCGGCATTAGCGCCATCATCCAACCCGGTGGCTCGATGCGCGATGACGAAGTCATCGCCGCTGCCGACGAACATGGCATGGCCATGTTGTTTACCGGCATGCGTCACTTCCGCCATTAATCACAAAACATGGCACGTAAAAAAACCCGCATCAGCGGGTTTTTTTATTGCTTATCGGAAATGCATTAACACGCCCTGCGACGCACTAACATCAACAGACCAAAACACGCCAGCAGCAATGGATTCACCGTACCACTGCCACCGGAGTCGTCACTTGAGACCTTAGCTGTCGTTTCAGTCTGTGGCTGCTCATCGACGACGACAGGTGCTTCATCCTCAATAACGGGCTCATCATCGACAACGACAGACTCCGAATCCCCTGCATTATTTGGCGGAACATCCATGGCTACCGAGGCTTGTAAGTCCTGCACATCGGGATGAGTACTCTTTAACACCGCAATGGCAACCGGGTCACGAATCACCCCCAGCTCAGGATTGGTATCAAACCGGTCATTGTCACGTAACGTCAGGGTCAGCGTCTTCTCGATAGGATCAATCACACCCCTGGATTCAACGGGGCTCGGCTCACTCGGCAAAATCTGCCATGTCCCGGTTACATCCAGTTTGCGAATCACCGCATCAGCACTAATGATCGCATCAGCAGGCAGCTGAATCACGACTTCAGTTCCCGCCTCCAGATTGGCGGCTGTTGGAATACCTTCAACATCAAAGTAGAACACCCCAAATGGCATACTGTAATCAAGGTCCGCTACTGTTGCATCCAGATTACTGGGTGCGGCTACGGAAAGCGGTGATACCACTCCCGTGCTCTCTGGCGCCAGCTCAATCACCATCTCGCCACTGACCGGTTCGCTACCGATGGTAATACTGATGGTTGCCGGCTCTGAGCAAGCCTGAGAATCACAGGCATGAAAGGTAAATGTGTCCGAACCTGTGGCGTCGACATCAGCCTTATAAAAAAACTCAAACTCACCCGGCACACCTGTCTCCGCACCTCGCCCGACATCACCCTGCTGAGGCTGTAGCACAGTCTGAAATGTAAGCGAATCACCATCGATATCACTGGCACGCAGCACACCAATAACGACATCGCCGGCATTTACAGACAATGACTGGTTAAGGGCCACGGGCGCGCTATTGACCCCGGTTGATGTGTCCTGATTTGCCAACGGCGCAAAAAAGCCATTCAGCGGTGCAACTGCCCCGGACTCATAGGCGCCAATATCACAACCACTCAATGGCCGGGTATAACCACGCTGATCGAATGGCAGGCAATCACCACCGGTATCTAGCGCCTCACTACTCGCCAGCAAGGCATGGGTTTTTGTCACGCCGCCATTATTAGCCAGAGGAGCCAACCCCGCTTCGGCAGAACTAAAACTGCTGGCATCTGCTGACAGCTGACAACTGCCGTCCGTATCCAGGTTATAACCAAGCGAAATCAGTTCGGAATCCGCAGACTTAAAATAGCAATTTGTTTTAGACGTGCTATCGGCAATGATGGTATTGCTGGTCTCAAGCGAAACCTTGCCTTCCACATATAGACCGGCACCGCCCTGGCCGTTGGCTGGATCACCGCTGTCAACGCCATTAGCGCGATTGTTGGCAATAGTTACATTTCGCAACTCATGCGTCACACCACCAAAACTGGAGTTGCCATTATGCAAAAATAGCCCTCCACCGTTTCGGCTAGCAGTGTTACCACTGATGGTTGAATTGGTGATTTTCAGGTTGCCCAGCAGATGATAGATACCACCGCCATCAACAGCTACGCTATGGCCTGAGATTGTACTGTTATTGATTTCAAGCAGATAACCCATGGCTGCGTTAAAGATTCCGCCGCCTAAAAAGCTGGTCACACCGTTATTTCTAATCTCAGTATCATTAATAGTAAGATTACCGTCGATGTTATAGACCCCGGCACCCTGACCATCGGCCCTATTCTGATTAATCACTGAGCGATTGAGTGTCACGCTGCCATTAAAATTACTTATGCCACCGCCCATAACAAAGGCATAGTTAAGTGTGATATTGCTGTCATTGACGGTTAACTGGCCACCAGAGAGGACATCGATACCGGCACCACCAAACCCCTCACCAAACTCAACCAGACCATTTCGCACGGTCACCTTATTCAAAACCAGATTACCGCCGCTATGCACCTGAAAAACCCTACTTAACTTCATGGCATCAATTACCGCCTGATGGCCATTGATAGTGATCTCACTGCGCACATCAAGATCACCCATCAGCGCCTTATCATCCTTATCACCCAAAACGCCGTCTGCCAGTGCAAAATTATAAACAACACCACTCGCCAACTCGATAACATCAGCGCCAGCACTGGCGTTGGCCTGCTGGATTGCTGCTCGCAAACTACACGCAGCCGTCGCTGTCATACAAACACCATCGGCAGTATCAATATCCACTACGTCAGCCAAGGTATTGACATTAAAAACGGCAGCAGAGGCCAGCGAAAAGGAACCACCCCACAACAAGACAACAACACTTAGCGCCCGACACGCTTTAAACATTTTCCTAATCCCCATGCCAATACAAACAAGTAAATCCACGATTGTTGGCCAAACCGGCTGGCCAGCGACCCTTTAAGAATTTTTTAACAATTAGCCTGATTCTATCACCCCATCCATATCCCGCACAGCCCAAAGCGGTATTCTGATGCCGGTTGTTACGGTAGAATATGCCATTCTCTCCACCAATAAAAACAGTCAGGAACAACATCCAAAATGAAGCTCTTAGTCATCGGCAGCGGCGGGCGTGAACACGCCCTGGCATGGAAGGCGGCCCAGTCGCCCACAGTTGAAAAGGTGTTTGTCGCACCGGGCAATGCAGGCACCGCCACTGAAGCTAAATTAGAAAATATAGCCATCGGCGTTGAAGACATCAACACCCTGGTGAAGTTTGCCCAGGACAACGCCATTGACCTGACCATTGTCGGCCCTGAAGCCCCCCTGGTTATAGGTGTAACCAATGCCTTTGAAGCTGCCGGTCTACGCTGCTTTGGCCCGACCAAAGGTGCTGCGCAACTGGAAGGTTCCAAGGCATTTACCAAGGACTTTCTTGCCCGCCACAACATTCCCACAGCCGACTATCAAAACTTCACAGAGATTGAACCCGCACTGGCCTATCTGCAAGAAAAGGGCGCACCGATCGTCATCAAGGCCGACGGCCTGGCCGCTGGCAAGGGCGTGATCGTCGCCATGACCCTAAAAGAAGCCGAGGCCGCAGTCAAAGACATGCTGGCGGGCAATGCCTTTGGCGAGGCCGGCCACCGCGTCGTTATTGAGGAATTCCTTGATGGTGAAGAAGCCAGCTTCATCTGCATGGTTGACGGCAAAAATATTTTGCCCATGGCCACCTCGCAGGATCACAAGCGTGTAGGCGAAGGCGACAGCGGACCCAACACCGGCGGCATGGGCGCCTACTCACCGGCCCCGGTTGTCACCCCGGAAATTCACGACCGCATCATATCAGAAGTCATCCAACCCACCGTTGCCGGCATGGCCGCTGAAGGCAACCCCTACACCGGTTTTCTCTACGCCGGCCTGATGATTGACAGCAGCGGCACTCCCAAGGTGATCGAATACAACTGCCGCTTTGGTGACCCCGAAACCCAACCGATTTTGATGCGTCTCAAGTCCGACCTGGTTGAACTGTGCAACATCGCCCTGGATGGCAAACTCGATCAGGCCAGCGCCGAATGGGATCAACGCGCCGCACTCGGCGTAGTTCTCGCCGCCGGCGGCTACCCCAGTGATTATGGCAAGGGTGATGTCATCAATGGTTTAGTCGGTGTTGATAGCGCAGACGCAAAGATCTTCCATGCTGGCACCGCCGAAAAAGATGGTCAGGTGGTCACCGCTGGTGGTCGTGTGCTCTGCGCTGCCGCGCTCGGCAACAGCGTCTCAGATGCACAGGCCAAGGCCTACGAACTGGCCGACAAGATCAGCTGGAATGGCATGTTCATGCGCAAAGACATCGGCTACCGCGCCATCGCCCGCGAACAAGCCAAATAATACAGATACAGACATGACTCCCTGGCAACTACGCCAAGCCGTCGGCGCACTACGCGACGGCGGCATCATTGCCTACCCGACCGAAACGGTTTATGGCCTGGGTTGCGATCCACTCAATCCCGATGCCATTGAAAACCTACTGGCACTGAAACATCGACCCGTCGAAAAAGGCTTGATCCTGATCGGCGCCAAACTTGAGCACCTGCAACCTTACATTGATGTCGATGATGCTGAGCTACTGCAAAAACTGAAAACAACAGGACCTCAACCAACCACCTGGGTAGTCCCTGCGCGTAAACACACCCCTGCTTGGCTCACCGGTCAACACAGTTCAATTGCCGTACGCATTACCTCACACCCGATTGCAGCTGCACTCTGCACCCGCTTTGCAAATGCCATCGTCTCCACCAGCGCCAACCCCAGCAAACTGCCGCCTGCCTGCTCTTCACTAACAGTCAATCGCTACTTCCATAACAAACTCGACTACACACTTCATAACACCATCAAACTCGACAACAAACCAAGCGAAATCCGTGACTTGCTCAGCGACAAGGTCTTCCGCAGCGTTTGAAACCTGATAGAATCTTTCACCCAAACCAGCCACAAGTATAAAAAAGGAAGTCATGAGCGCACCCGACATCAACGCCGTTAAAGAGTATTTACTGCGCCTGCAAAACAATATCTGCAACGAACTCGCAGCCGAAGACGGTGGCGCCCAATTTATCGAAGATGCCTGGGACCGCGAACAAGGTGGTGGTGGCCGCACCCGCGTACTCACTGATGGCGCAGTTTTTGAACAAGCGGGAGTCAACTTCTCCCACGTCTTTGGCAGCCAGATGCCGGCCTCAGCCACGGCCCATCGCCCCGAATTGGCTGGTCGTCAATTTCAGGCCATGGGCGTCTCCCTGGTGATCCATCCACGCAACCCTTACATCCCAACCTCGCATGCCAATGTGCGTTTTTTCATTGCCGAAAAAGAAGGCGAAGAGCCAATCTGGTGGTTTGGTGGTGGCTTTGACCTGACCCCCTATTATCCGTTTAAAGACGACGTCATCCGTTGGCACCGGGTTAGCCGTGAGGCCTGCGAACCGTTTGGCAAGGATGTCTATCCCAAATACAAAAAATGGTGTGATGAATATTTTTACCTCAAACATCGTGATGAAACACGTGGCGTCGGCGGCCTGTTCTTTGACGACCTGAATGAATGGGGCTTCGACAAGAGTTTTGCCTTTATGCAGAGTGTCGGCGACCATTTCATCAAGGCCTACCGCCCCATCGTCGCCCGTCGTAAGGATACTGAATACGGCTCACGCGAACGTGACTTCCAGCTTTATCGTCGCGGACGTTATGTCGAGTTCAATCTGGTCTTTGACCGTGGCACCCTGTTTGGTCTGCAAACCGGTGGCCGCACCGAGTCGATCCTGATGTCCTTACCACCACTGGTGCGCTGGCAATATAACTACCAGCCCGAGCCTGGCAGCCCCGAGGCAGAACTCTATGATGAGTATCTAAAACCACGCGATTGGCTTGCCGGTCAGTAACAATCGCCAAAGGGCCCCAGCGGCCCTTTTTTTCGCCAGCCCCCTCACCTCAAACTACAACACCCAAACCCCCAAAAACCCACCAACAAACTCAACTTTATCCTTAAAAAACGGAAAGATAGATATTGACTTATACTTAGACTAATTCTAATATTCGTGTCCGACGCACAAGACGTCAAAAAATAAATGAACAGTCAATAAACCCTGTAGGAAGAATTTCTATCATGAAACAGACAAAACGCAGCATGCTGTTAGGCAGCGCCGCAGCCACTTTATTGGCTAGCAGCCTTGTCAGCGCAGAAGCGCTGCCCACGACAGTACCCACCCCGGCGAACAACCCCACCACCCCGGAAAAGGTTGAACTGGGTAAGCAGCTATTTTTTGACCCACGCCTTTCCATTGACGGCACAATCTCATGCAACTCTTGCCATAACGTCATGTCCAATGGCACCGACAGCCGAGCGACATCGGCAGGCATTAGTGGCCAGCGTGGTGGCCGAAGTGCACCCACAGTCTGGAATGCAGCTTTCCTCAGCGCCCAATTCTGGGATGGCCGCGCCGCCACCCTGGAAGACCAGTCTAAAGGACCACCACTGAACCCAATCGAAATGGGCATGCCAAGTGAAGCGGCCGTTGTTGAACGTCTGAGCGCAATCCCAGGCTACGTCGAGCAGTTCAAAACTGCCTTCGGTGGCAAGAATGCCGTCAGCTACGACAACATGGCCAAGGCCATTGCCGCCTTCGAGCGCACTCTGATTACCCGCAACAGCCCTTATGATCGCTTCGTTTCAGGTGACAAGAACGCATTATCGAAACAGGCCCAACGCGGTAAAAAGGTGTTTGAACAGTCAGGCTGCGGCGCTTGTCACAGCGGCGCTAACTTTGCCGGCCCAACACTGCCAATCGGCGAGGGCTTTTATCAGAAGTTTCCCGCCATCGACAGTGACTATGACGCCAAGTACAACCTGAGTGAAGACAAAGGCCGCTATGAAGTGACCAAGGACGAAGCCGACATGAACAAGTGGCGAGTCTCTAGTCTGCGCAACATCGCCCTGACCGCGCCTTACTTTCACAATGGTGCCGTTGAAACCCTGGACGAGGCGGTGCGGGTAATGGCCAAGACCCAGCTCGGCATGGAGATGAGCGATAAGGATGTGACTGATGTAGTTGTATTTCTGGAAAGCCTGAGTGGTGAGTTTCCAGAAATCAGCATGCCACGCCTGCCTGACACCATGAACAACAGCCTGGTTGGTGGCATGAAATAATTTACTAAATCCCTGTTGTAACACTTTGGGGCGCCATCCCCCCGGCGCCCCTTTTTTCTATCCAGGTTCAGTTAAAACAACAAACGTCCGTACGACTTATTCCTGCGTCGAAATTACAATCAGCTGGCGCAGAAACTGAAGAATCTCCTCACCAAAAACGTCGTTATGGTCTTTGATCAAACGTTTGTCCACCTTCACATTAAGGTAGGGATTGCGCGCCACGGTTTTGTCTAAATGGATCAACTCAGTAGCACCATATTGCTGAACGCCCCCCACCTGTTGCTGACGCCAGACATCTACCACCTCGGCATAGGTCGCTTGTTTGGCCTGACTGGCGAGATGTAACTCATGCGTCAACAACGGCTTGAAGTGGCCAACGGTGCTTCTGTCCGCTGCACCCTCCTGATAACTGACAGGACGATGACAGTTATCACGATTGGTTGGGCCGTGTGTTTCAAAAAAGGTTGAGAAGATCCGCCCCAGCGGAAAAAGATACTTGGTGGCCTTATCCGCTTCCGAAGTTAAAATCACCAGACGCGGCTGCTGCTCAAGAAAATAACTGCAACGCGCCTGGGCCAGATCAAACAGCGGTCCATAACGCAGCGCCTCAAAGGCTGGATTGAGCAATACCACCAGATCACCAAAACCCTTGGCAGTGTCGTTAACGTTTTTATTCTCACGACTATCAACAAAGCGACTCGCCAGGATCTGTGAGGTCGCGCTGTAAACCGCCGCCCCACCAAAACTATGCCCGACAATCACCAGCCGACTCTTGATCGGTGGATCCAGGGTGTTTTTGACATTGCTGATCTCTTCCAGCTTGAGCAGCAATTCATCCATGCCAAGATGGCCTACCTCCTGTGCGGTACTCTTGCGATCCCAGAAGGTGATGTTGTTCAGATACGGCACATCAATAGACTCACCACGCCAGCCAACATACACCCCCACCACTTTACGTGGCTGTTTGCCCTGCGCCGCAGCAAGCCTGTTTTCCAACTCACTTAATTGCGCCAGACTACCTTTAAAACTCTCCACATTTGGGTCTTGTGGTTTGGCGTTGTGATGCCAGCCGTGAACAAAGACATTAATCAGCAGGCTCTCATTAGCCGCCATGGTGTAGAGCTCATCCAGCAGCGCCTGCATCTGCTTGCGATTTCGCAACTGGCCCTGGTCGTCGATTTCCACAAAGCCAAGCAGATATTCCTGATCAGAATTTGCATGATGCAGCTGGATGGCATGATCTTCACAGGCAAGCGGCTGTGAGACGATGCAATTAGAAAATTCGTTTCGATAAATGCCATTGGAGGCACAGCCCGACACCACCAGAACCAACAACAAAAACGGCAATAACCGCTTAATAGATAAATGCATTAAGAACCTCCCTGTTCTAACTGCCCAACTCCCGTAAACCTAGCTCGGCTTACATGCACCTTCGCAATCTATTGTAGACCACTCCGGCGTATCCAGATCAAGGCGCACCGCAACTAGCTGGCCACCCCACAAACATCCCCCGTCCAGCGACAAGGCATTATTCCTTTCACCCACACCCAGGGTCGACCAATGACCAAAGACAACACGATCTTTTTCCGTCTTGCGGCCCGGCACTTCATACCAGGGCAGACACCCCTTTTTTTGTGAACCCGGTTCACCCTTGGCCTTGAGCTCAAGGCGGCCATCTGGATAACAAAATCGCAACCGGGTAAAGACATTGGCGATAAAACGCCACCTATCCACCCCTTCCAGCTCATCCGACCATTGATCCGGCTGATTGCCATACATCACCTGGAAAAACTCATGATAGTCGGCCGAGCGTAATTTTTTTTCTAATTCAGCAGCACAGACCTGAGCCGTGGCCAGATCCCACTGTGGTGGCAGACCCGCGTGAACCATGCTGTAACCCAGTTCACTATCGTGATGCAATAACGGTTGATGACGCAACCAAGCCATCAACTCGTCGCAATCAGGTGCGTTTAGAATCTGGTCCAGAGTATCCTGCTTCAACTGTTTGCCAAAGCCTTCTGCCTTGGCCAGCAGATGCAGGTCATGATTACCTAAAACGGTCACAGCAGCGTCACCCAGACCTTTGACAAAACGCAAGATCTCTAGAGACTTGGGGCCGCGGTTGACTAGGTCACCGCAGAACCAGAGCTGATCGTTGGCTTGATCAAAATTGAGCTGGACTAAGAGTTGCTGTAACTCATCAAAACAGCCTTGAATATCACCGATTGCGTAGGTGGCCATTTGTCACTCCATCAAAACCAAAAAACTCGCCAGCGGCGAGATTTTATCTTAACTGATTCAGCCACCAATTAATCAATACCTACTCCAAAGCCAACCCTGACCCGCGATGAAAACCAAGACTCTCAGCAAGGGAAACATCAGATTCATAAACAGTATAAATATTAATGCCACCAGTCCCCGCACCACATACGGCAGTTCGCACCAAACCATCGTGCCCTACATTAGAATCAAGCACCTCGATACCAGCATTAATCAAACTCGCTTCCATATCGGCAAGAGAGATACCACTACCGCTTTCACATTGCACCGATTCTGTATGTTTAAAAACTTGAACAGACGGCTCAATACCACAACTATCATATGAACTTACAGTCCAGTCGGACTCAACCTTGGCACCGCTAAGAGTTACTACATGTCCGACATGAAGCAAGGTTTGAGTTTGGCGGGCATAAACTGCAAATAGAAAAGAGCGTTGATCCGGGGAATAGAAACAGCTTTTATCGAGCAATACACCATAACTCGCACCAAATCCAAGTGTTGCTTGCAAAGCAGCGAACGATATCCCCGCCTCGCCAAACAGCCTGCCAGGTTCATTTTTAGTGGCCTGATGCACAACGGCACTTGCAGTCAGACTGTTTATACCTGTCTGCCCTACACTGAAATCAATCTGCTGCTGAGGCGGCAAAAGATAGAGAAATCCCGCATCATTAACTGCAGAAAAATTTGCCACTGTATCGAGATCTACTTCTACTTCAGCCTCGGCTTCAGCAAAAATCTCCAACGGCACAGCTTCGCCTTCATCATTAGCCGTATTCTGCAACACAAGCTCACCGTCATCATTAATTACATATACCTGAATCGGTATCAGTATTGGCATGCCATTCTCATCAAATACCACGTTTGAAGTTTGAGCTCCTGACAACGCAGGCTCTGGCAACCCAGGCTCTACTAACGCAACCCCTAAATCAGGCAGCTCGCTCCCACTTAGTTCCTGGACAATATCAAAGACAGGCATCATCACAGTGGTCTGCACGGGGGCAAGTTGTTCTAACTGCTCTTGCAAAAAGTCCTGATCAAAACGACTGCGCAGATTATCAAACTCACCTAATTCAGGCATGACCAACAACAGAGACAACTCACCATCGGCCAGGGGAACCTCAACAGCACGATAGTCATCCGCCTCAATGACATTCATCATGCCGCTGATACGCAACATATCGACCCAGCGCTGTTGATCATCTTCTAAAACAGCAAAACGACCCGTCATAGGCTCAACACTAAGACCCTGCGACCAAGCAGCATCGAGCTGGCTGATTTGAGCGGCCACCAGACGGCTGCGGTCATCGATCTCCGTCAAGTCAAGACCGGACAAGGTTTCAGTAATGACTGTATCAGCAAGGGGCCAGGCGGCCTGAAAATCCAGCCCAACCATAATCGGACCAAATAACTCAGCTTGATTCTGCAGATATTCAGCAGAAAAGATATAACGCTGTTGGCCCCAAAGAAATCGTTGCTGCTCGACTGAGCTGAGAGCATTTATCTGTAGATCCCAATCACTGATAGCAAAATGAACGGCCATGTCAGCCAGATCGAAACCACTTGCATCCGACATAGCCTGCAATGTGGTGCCGTCTGCCCCCAGGGCCAGCATTGCTACGAACTGTTGTTGATCAAGCGGCGCCGATACAAAGTTCTCATCCGTTGAAGCGTGCTTAGCATAATCGGAGAAGGCGTAGTTTAGATGGGCTTGTTGCAGCTCGGTGATGATGGAAGCATTGTCACTGGAAGATAATGTTCGCAGGCCTTCCGCCGAAAAAGTTTCAATGTAGGCAATATCATCAGGCGATGAATCCAGGTCTTCACCAACCTGGTCAGACTGACAGCCCAACAACAATAGCGGGGCAAACAAGCCCGCAAAAATAATACGCCTACGCATTCCCAACCCCCTGGGCAATTCAATAACCCCGAGAATTATACCCCATATCAGACAACACTGATCAAACCAGCAAACTCATTTAAGACCAGGCTTCACCTGCAACCAAAACGTCACCGGACCATCGTTTATCAACGCCACTTTCATGTCAGAAGCGAATTGGCCGGTTGCAACCTTCAATTTTTTACCAAAGCCTTCCGCCTTGGCCAGCAGATGCAAATCATGGTTGCCTAAAACAGTGACCGCCGCATCGCCCAGGCCTTTGACAAAACGCAAGGTCTCTAAAGATTTTGGACCACGGTTGACCAGGTCACCGCAGAACCAGAGCTGATCATTGGCAGGATCAAAATTGAGTTGCGACAACAGTTGCTGTAACTCATCGAAACAGCCTTGAATATCACCGATTGCGTAGGTGGCCACTTATCTCTCCGTCAAAAAAAAAACTCGCCTGAAGCGGATTTTCATATTAACTGATCCCACATCAAATAGATCAATGCCTGCTCAGATATCCATTCCAAAAACTGCCGAAAGCCAAGCTTCACAGCCCGAGAAACATTATCTTCATGCCCTTCTCCTGTTACCTGTGCAATTTGCTTAAGTCAGTACTCAAGAGCTGTA
>Ga0316204_10007353_pt1 | contig 16185 bp, 14 predicted proteins | sample 6monrhotite_MG_2_FD_205661 | JGI IMG/M metagenome (GOLD analysis project Ga0316204, IMG submission 205661) | Microbial mat bacterial communities from mineral coupon in-situ incubated in ocean water Damariscotta River, Maine, United States -... | ecosystem: Environmental > Aquatic > Marine >... | reverse complement strand
ACACCGTCCCTTAAATCGGCCACTCATGCACGGGCTTACCACTTTGCTGATTGTGCAAATAGGCCAGTGTCAAAGCCTGCATATCTTTACCGTATTTATCCACATAACTGCGTTGCCAGCTTGCTCCATTTTGCCCGCTTATCACACGTTGTTCAATAATACCAAGATAATAGTCAATATCCTCCCGTACAATACCCAGCTGGCTTAATCCATCTTTTGCCATAGGCAATAGGTAATCAAGCAGCAGGGCTTTCACGGGAAGACTTCGACCGGAGAGCCAGACAACTTTCCCTTTCAAACCCTGTTTGGCCGCCAGATAAAAATTTTCCTTGGCTTGTACAAAAGATATCTGCTGTTCCGGAATGACATATTGATTGGCCAACGCGGTTATCGCACCATAAAAAAATGCGCTATTGGCAATGCTGTCGACAATTGTCGGCCCTGCCGGAATGACCCGGTGTTCCAGACGCACGTGATATTCTTTACCGGCTTCTTGCTTATTTTCCTGGTCGGTTTCTGAGCAGGCGATCAGGGGACGATTCCAACGCCAGATGGTGCCATTGTGTAACTTCAGATGCGACAGGTCTGCTACGGGCGAGTCAAAGACTTCCGGTAATAATACCGGATAGTGTTCAATGTTTTCCTGGAAACATTCCAGCAAGGATTGCACGGCATAACCTGAGCCAAAACCGACTCGCTTGATAGGGCCAAAGGCTGCACCATCAAAGCCACCCACGGATACCGCCTGTTCAAATACCGGAATGCGGGTCTCACACCACAATGCTTTGCCAAACAAAAACGGGGAATTGGCTGTCACTGCAACAATCGGTGCGGATAAAATAATGGCCGCATTGTAGTAACGTACCGAACGGGAAAGCGGCATTTGCAGATGTAATTGAAAAGACGTTGCCACCGATTCCAGCATGACATCATAATGGATGCTTTTTAATGTCTCGCTACCCTGAATATCCAGTTCAATGGCACGACCTTGACGACTTCTAAGCACCTGCTCATTCAGAGCTTCATAGCGAGTCATGTGGGACATGTTATCCAGCCCAAGATGTTGTTCCCGCAGGCTGGGAAGACTCCCGACCATCAACAAGGAACAATCCAAGGCTTTGGCCACTTCATCGCAAAGGGACCAGAGTCGTTCTAATTCCTGTTCCAGGTCATGCAATACCCTGCCGCTCAGAGTGAATACGGCGCTATTGAGTTCAATATTAAATTGTGCCAGTTCCTGGCTTACCTGAGAAAAAATCGGGGCTTCTTGCAGTCGCTGCAAAAAGACTTCATTGATACTGGCCGGCTCACCTTTTTGATCGATAAGGCAGACTTCCATTTCAAAACCAACCGTTAGCGGTTCCTGACAAGCTTGTTCTGCCGACTCTGCCAAGGCTTCATTTTGCCTGCTAAACCAATGCTTGAGCCAGTCCAGTTCAGCATCCATGTTGTTACGATAGCGTTCAAAATCAATTTCTTTGAAGTGGCTATGGGTGATTTCTTGTCCCATTATCTGGTCATAGGCATTAAGTGTTTAAAAACTGATGAGTCCCTTCATCCTGCCCCTGTTTGCAAGGGAATGGTGATAAGCAACCCAAATTCAGGTTAATTTTCAGTATAGTCGAAATTGTTATTTAATTCCTGCAATCTCTGTGGCGTACCAATATCCAGCCACAGCCCCTGATGAATTTCACCGGAAACCTGTTGTTTGGCCATGGCGGCTCTCAATAGTGGTGCCAGGGCCTGTTTCCCCGCCTTGATAGGGTGAAAAAATTCCGGACTATAACGGGCAATGCCACTAAAAGTATAACGCTTATGGCGTTGTTGGCTATCATCAGAAACCAGGGTATCGAAAACGTGATGATTGAGACAATAGAAATCACCCTCTGGATGATGCTCCGGGTTATTGACTAAGACCAGATGAACGGGTTGTTCTATCGGCAATACACGCAATTGCGTAAAGGCATAGTCGGTAAAGACATCGGCATTTACCGCAATAAACGGTTCATCTCCCAGTAGTTTCAAGGCGTTTTTTATGCCACCGGCAGTTTCCAGAGCCTGTCCTTCCCGGCTGTATTGTATTATGGCGCCATAACGTTCGCCATCACCCAGTCGTGCTTCGATTTTTTCACCCAACCAGGCATGATTAATGACTAATTCAGTGATTCCGGCCTTAACCAGCGCATCAATGTGGTATTCGATCAGGCTTTTTCCTGCCACCTGCAACAGCGGTTTGGGTAGCGTATCGGTCAAAGGGCGCATTCGCTCACCACGTCCTGCAGCAAGAATCATGGCTTTCATCGGCAATCCCTGAGCCTTTGATTTTCAAGACGGGTGAGTAATTGCAACAAGTCTGAAAACTCGGGATAACGGGCACAGACCTTAACTAAATAGTCCAGAGTCTGGGGAATATCATCAAGGTAGTTGCTTTTGCCATCGCGATAATTGAGACGGCAGAATATGCCTACGACCTTCAGTTGTCGTTGAATCCCCATCCAGTCAAACCAGCGGGTAAACTGTGCTTTGTCGTCCGTTGCCAGGAGTTTTTCTGTTAATAACTTCTGGCGGTATTGTTCTACCCAGGTATAGACCTGTTCTTCTGACCAGGCAATATAACTGTCTCTGAGCAGAGACACCAGATCATAGGTAATCGGCCCAATGACCGCATCCTGAAAATCAATCACCCCGGGATTCAGCTCGGATTCAAACATCAGGTTTCGAGAGTGGTAGTCACGATGCACAAACACCTGAGGCTGTTCCTGGGCCGAAGCAATCAGGCGCTGCATGGCCTGTTCTAAAACAGCTTGCTCATTATCCTTGAGCGCCTGCTGGCAATGCACTTTTATGTACCAGTCGGGCAATAAAGTCATTTCCTGACGCAGGCGTTCAGCATCATAATCCGGCAAGCTGGTATTCATTGTGCTTAACAGCTCTGGACGCATGCCCATTTGCATCAGCAGTAATGCACTCATGGCATCAGAATAGAGTTTATCCGCCCGCTCTGCTCCGTTACCCGAAGCAAGCAAGGATAGATAGGCCGTATTGCCCAGGTCGGACATCAGGATAAAACCCGAGGTCCGATTAATGGCATACAGGTGAGGGACGTGAACTCCGGTCTTTTCTATACAGCTGGCAATGTCGATAAAAGGGGCAATATTTTCTTTTTCAGGCGGGGCATCCATAACAATAAAGGATAGACCGGCAGCTTGCTCAGTAATCCTGTTATGGAAAACCACCCGGAAATAACGCCTGAAACTGGCATCATTGGAAGCGGGTGCAAAACTTTTAATCTCAGCCTGAAGTTCATCTTCAAGCCAGTTTTTGATTTGTTCTATACGTTTTGGCATATCGTATTGCAATATTTCTCATGCTCAGAAATGCCACATAATAAGATAAAAACAGATAATACGAAAGTCATCGAATCGTTTTCTTTACTCTCACATGACTAATATTTACTAAATGGGTTGGTTTTTTTATCCTTTTTTTCAAGCACTTCGCGCTCTTTTTTTACCCTTTCCCGTTTTTTCTCTTTTCTTTTCTTTTTCTCGGTAACAATATATTTGTCTGAACCTGGGGTTCTTTGAGATTTATCGACACCAGGACTTCTTGGCGTATTATCTTCTGACACATTTTTTCGCTCACTGGACTGCCCTACTTTACGTTCGGGGTTCTGACCTAAGCCTGGGCGTCGTACCGGATCATTATTCCCGGGACTGCGTTCCGTATCATTACGCCCAGGACTGCGTTCGCCTTCGTTAGAAAATTTTGTTGCGGCTAATAATAAATTTTCCGGCTTATCCAACTCTTGTGCGTCTAATTGAGAAGCAGTAGCCCAAGATGAAATTGCCAATAGAAACAGACCTGGAATCAGAGTTAGCTTAGTCATATTCTTTCCTCCCAATTAACAGAATGCTATATTTTAAGTTTAACCGAGACCAGCTGAATCTTCAATGAACAAGGAAATCAACGTAATAATAACAAGAAATACAACTGACAGAAATTGATTGGAGCAGGTGCTGGATAAGAACTTACCCAGCAGAAAATTCTTACCATGCCGGACTTTAGCCTTTAATAGCCGCCATTATGTGCTCAAAACGAACACGAACATCTTTGGCCAGTGCTTCCATTTCAGGCTTGTCAACAACCGTAAACATGGCCGCCGGATCAACAATTGCAACCGTAGTGCTGCCATCATCCTCCTCGCGAATGACCACATTACAGGGTAACAGCAGACCCAGATCGGGTTCAGCCTGCAACGCTTCGTTGGCCAGCTTGGGATTACAGGCACCTAAAATTTTATAGGGCTTACGATCAACATCGATCTTTTCCTTCAATGTTGCCTGAACATCAATTTCAGTTAAGACACCAAAGCCCTCATCTTTTAGCGCGGCAATGGTTCTTTGTTCCGCTTCTTCCATACCACAGTCTACTGTTACATGAATACCGTACATTCTTTTCTCCTAAGTCAATCTCAATAACCTATCCAATCATATGGTATTCAATTAAAAAAAATCAATAGCGTAGCAGGGATATAAATCAAAGGAGCAGAGTAAAACTTACTCTGCTCCTTTGATTTATACTTAATTTATAATAGCCTGGCAGTAACAGACCCTGGTGTTTTAGTGTGGTAACAGATGCGCCGCATCTTCCCTATTAAAAAAATGCCCCATGACAACATAACCTTTTTCAATGCTGTCTTTTAATTTGCACTGGCTATTATCATTATTACAATTCAGCCACTTGCTGGGTAAAAAATCGACTCGATGAACCGGTGCTAATGTACCATCTTTTTCACAGGAAAGATGGGTTTCGCCACTGGAAACATGCCGAAATGCGGGTAAAATCCCCATAAATCGTTTATAAACCCGTTCTCTATCAGCACCGGTCAGATTTGATTGCTGACCGATCTCAACACTGCGTTCGTGTTCAAATTCAGACTCAGTTGCATTTTTGCTTAGACTCATAACATATCCTCACCAATGACTGTTATTTTCTCAATTGCCTTTAACTATAGCGTACATTTGGAAAAAATCTTTAAAAATTGTGTTTTATTGACACTTGTTCAAATAATTACAAAGATAGCATCATAAGTAATTGTTTTATAAAAGATCTAACTTTACAGCGATACAGACAAATAGACCCCATCTCAGAGCTTTTTCTGCAAAACTTCCTGCATTTGCTGGTGCGATTGCTGAGAAAGCAGCTTGCGCGTGGTATTTTGTGAATCAATGGCCGGAGTGAAATAAATATCCGCAGTGATATGCTGGTAGTTAAGAATTGACCACAGGTTTTCCAGAATGTGGGTATTACCGGTAAAGGGAATATCGGGAGACAATTGCTCATCTACTTTATAAATAATGACGATCGGCTGAACCCCCACTGGTGACTCAAAAGCAGCAGCCTCTTGAGTATCTATCACCGACTGAAACAGTCCCGGATAAAGATGTGAAATCTCTCCTCCCTCACCCGTTGCACCTTCGGGAAACAGGGTGACTTTTTCACCGTCAATCATTAATTTGGCTATCTGTTCATTCAGGCGACGAATATCACTAATATTGCCACGTTTGACAAATAGTGTGCCCACTTTGTTGCTTAACCAGCCCACCAGAGGCCAACGGGCAATTTCACTTTTTGCCACAAAACGAGTGGTATAGATTGAATTGAGCAGAACGATATCTTTCCAGGAAATATGATTGGCGACCATCAAATGATTACCCGGATGAACATCGCCATGAACCCTGGTTTCAATGTTCATGAGTTTCAGAAATCGTCGATTCCATTCCCTGACGATTTGCTGCTCTTTTTCACTGAGTTTTCTGTTATTATCCAGATAATAGATTGCTAGCAGAACACCCCAGAGAACATGCGCAATGATACGCAACAAACGATATATTTTTTTTATCAATAACAACATTTTCATAAGCTATTAAAACGCAACCATTACTATGCCATTAAATTTTTGGGAACACAAAAGCCTCAGTGAAATGACCCGCAGTGAATGGGAACAACTTTGTGATGGCTGTGCTAAATGCTGTCTGCACAAAATTGAAGATGAAGATACGGGCATTATTTACAGTACCAATGTGGTTTGCCAATATCTCGATCTGCAAAAGTGCCAGTGCAGCGACTATAGCCACCGCAGCGTACTGGTTCCGGAGTGTGTGACCCTGAGTCCCGATAACCTGCAAGAAGTCTATTATATGCCTTCTACCTGCAGCTATCGCCTGCTGGCAGAAGGTAAACCTTTACCCCAGTGGCATCCTCTGGTCACCGGACAAAAAGATTCGGTGCCTGACTCCGGTCACTCTGTATGCGGCAAAGTCGTATCGGAACTGGAAGTCGAGGACCTGATGCACCATCTGACCGGAGAATGGGATTAACTGGCAGGAACCTACCATTCATCCGTAGCTGTTTGTGGGCATTGTGAGCGGTTGTTACGCAAATTCCGACCGTGATACAGCAAAAAGATAGCCGGAATTATCAATAATGTCAGCAGCATGGCGCTGATCATGCCTCCGACCATGGGGGCAGCAATGCGCTGCATCACCTCTGAACCAGTACCCGTGGTTAACATGATAGGCAATAAACCGGCAATAATTGCCGCCACGGTCATGACCTTGGGACGAATTCTCAACAATGCCCCTTCGACAATGGCATCAACCAATTCATCATGAGTGGCTTCACGATTGACACTATGGGCGGCGCAAAGTCTTTGTTCCCAGGCATTTTTCAAATACACTAACATGATCACCCCGGTTTCAGCCGCCACCCCGGCCAGGGCAATAAAACCAATCCAGACTGCCACGGAGAAGTTGAAATCCAGCAGGTATAGTAACCAGATCCCCCCCACAAGGGCCATGGGCAGTGCCCCAAGAATCATCATCACATCAGCAAAATTCTTAAAATTCAGATACAACAGCACAATAATAATCATCAGAGTCAGAGGAATCACCACAGTCATACGCTCCTTGGCCCGCAGCAAATATTCGAACTGGCCCGACCAGGACAGCGAATAGCCGGCCGGTACTTGCAGATTCTGCTGCAAATATTGCTTAGCCTCTTCCACGTAAGAGCCAATATCCCGATCACTGATATCCACAAAGACCCAGCCATTGAGACGGGCGTTTTCACTTTTGATCATCGGCGGACCGGATTCATAGCTTATTGCCGCCACATCCCCCAGCGGGATCTGTGCGCCATTATTGGCAATAACCGGCAAAAGCTTAATGGCTTCAACCGAATCACGGGTGACCTGCGGATAACGAATATTAATCGGATAACGTTCAAGACCTTCGACACTTTCGCTGATATTAAGTCCGCCAATGGCGCTGCCAACCACCGTTTGAATATCCTTAATACTCAACCCCAGACGGGCGGCTTTGCGGCGATTGATATCAACGGTGATATAACGTCCATTATTGGCTTTATCCGCAAACACCGATAACGTGCCGGGAACATTGGTGAGGATCTGTTCAATCTGCTCGCCAATGGTTTCAATCACCTCCAGTTCAGCCCCGGCAATCTTAATACCAATGGGGGTTTTAATTCCGGTTGAAAGCATATCAATCCGGGTCTTAATGGGCATCACCCAGGCATTGCTGAGACTGGGTATCCTGACCGCTTTATTGAGTTCTTTTTTCAATTGTTCCAGGTCCATACCGGCACGCCATTGCTCTTTTGGCTTGAATCGAATCAGGGTTTCAATCATGGTCAGAGGGGCCGGATCAGTCGCTGTTTCTGCCCGGCCGATCTTGCCAAATACCTGCCTGACTTCCGGGACGCTCATAATCAGCTTATTGGTTTGCTGTAACAACTCTTTGGCCTTACCAATGGACAGGCTGGGGAAGGTCGTGGGCATATACATTAAATCACCTTCATCCAGATCAGGCATAAATTCGCTGCCGATTTTATGATCCAGAGGCGCCCAGCCCATCATGGGCCATAACGCCGATAGTGTGACCAATATGGAGAATAAAACAACGGTTCTGGGTAATTTCAATACCAATTGAATGAAGGGCTTATACAGGGCAATTAAGGCTCGATTGATGGGATTATCTGATTCCTTGATGACTTTGCCTCGAATAAAATAGCCCATCAGTACCGGGACCAGGGTAATGGAAAGTGCCGCAGAGGCTGCCATGGCATAGGTTTTGGTATAAGCCAGAGGTGCGAACAACTTGCCTTCCTGTGCCTGCAAAGCAAAAACCGGCACAAAACTGACAGTAATGATCAACAGGGAAAAAAACAGCGGCGGACCGACTTCTTTAGAGGCCTGGGCAATCACTTGCCAGTGGCTTTTATCTCCGGATTCATCTTTCTCAAGATGCTTGTGAACATTTTCCAGCATCACTATGGTGGCATCTACCATCGCACCGATAGCAATAGCAATGCCGCCCAGCGACATAATATTAGCAGTGATCCCCTGGGCATTCATGATCATAAAAGCGGCCAGGATACCAATGGGCAGACTGATCACGATCACGAAAACAGAACGAATATGAAACAAAAAAATCAAACAGACCAGAGCCACCACGATAAATTCTTCAAGCAATTTATCCTGCAGGTTTTCCACGGCATTGTTGATCAGGGTTGAGCGATCATAGGTTTCAATAATTTCGACACCCTCCGGCAATCCCGGCCGTAGTGAAGCAATTTTTTCTTTTACCGCTTCAATAACATCCAGGGCATTTTCACCAAAACGCATCACCACGATGCCACCAACCACTTCACCTTCACCGTCCAGCTCGGCAATACCCCGACGCATTTGCGGCCCCAGGCGGATCTCGGCAATATCTTTAAGCAACACCGGCGTGCCCTTTTTGTTCACCTGGATGAGCACTTCTTCCAGATCGGAGACACTGGAGATATAGCCTTTACTGCGAACCATATATTCCGCTTCAGCCAGTTCAATCACAGAACCGCCCACCTCACTATTGGCCGACTGTATGGCTTTAATGACCTGTTCCATGGGTAAATTATAGGCCCGTAATTTATAGGGATTAATCACTACCTGATATTGTTTGACAAAGCCACCAACACTGGCCACCTCGGAAACACCGGGCACGGATTGCAACTCAAATTTCAGGAACCAGTCCTGAATACTGCGCAGTTCGGCCAGATCATTGTTACCACTTTTATCCACCAGGGCATACTCATACACCCAACCGACACCACTGGCATCCGGCCCAAGCTGGGCTTTGGCGGCTGTGGGCAGACTGGCGGCGACCTGATTCAGATACTCAAGCACTCTTGAGCGCGCCCAGTACAGATCGGTTCCGTCTTCAAACAGGATATAGACATAGGAATCACCAAAAAACGAATAACCTCTGACGGTGGTTGCCCCCGGTACGGCTAACATGGCCGTGGTCAGAGGATAAGTCACCTGATCTTCCACCACCTGCGGCGCCTGCCCCGGAAAAGAGGTTTTAATGATCACCTGTACATCAGACAGATCAGGGATGGCATCAATCGGGGTATTTTTAATTGACACAAAACCGCCCAGAGTGAGCATAATCGATGCCATTAGCACCAATATTCTATTTTTTATCGACCATTCAATTATTTTTTCTATCATGCGTCCGTCTCCAGCCTATTCCTGCATCCGTGAAAAACTTGCCTTAAGACTGGCTTCCGAATCAATCATGAATTGCGCCGAGGTCACCACCTCATCGCCTTCTTTCAATCCTGATAACACCGTCACCTGATCATCAATTTCCACATCGGTTTTGATTTCCCGAGCCTGAAACTGGCCATCACCCAAAGCCAGGATCACCCGCTCATCTTTGCCATCACGAATGACCGCATACTTGGGAATGATCAGCGCATTTTTAATCTGACCGGCATTAATAAAGACTTCGGAATACATTTCCTTTTTCAATTTATGGTTTTCATTAGGAACACGCAGACGCACTTTCAGGCTACGGGTCACCGGATCCAGTTCCGGATAGATATAGTCCACCTGACCAAGCCATTGTTGCTGTGGAAAAGCATTAAACACCGCACGCATTTCCTGCCCTTCCCTGATCCAGTTGGCCTGACGCTCAAAGACACTGGCCTGGATCCAGACATTAGAAAGGTTCACCAGACTGATTAATTCATCACTGGGCGTCACATACATGCCATCACGTATCATCATGCGATCGATAATGCCATCCTGGGGGGCGTAGATTTTAAGGCTTTGCGTGACTTTTCTGGTTTTTCTTAGTTGCGCCATCTGACGACGGCTCATACCCAGAGCAATCAGATTACGTTCCGCTGCCTTGATCAAACCCGAACCGTCTTTTGCGGTGACCCGGACAAAGTCCTGCTGGGCACGGATCAATTCCGGAGAATAGATTTCCACCAGTAGCTGACCTTTTTTTACCCGGTCTCCCACAGCACGAACTTTTAAACTTTCAACCCAGCCCTCGGTACGGATATGAATATGTGAAATTGAATCTTCGTCATATTCCACGTAACCCACGGTTCTTACCTTACGCCAGAGATCGCCCCGTTTAACTTTTACTGTTTTCACGCCAATATTCTGTTGCACCGATGGATTGATACGGATCACGCCAGCCGATTCATGTTCTTCTGCATAGACGGGCACCAGCTCCATCCCCATGGGGGATTTTCCCGGCTGATCGCGACGATAATTGGGGTCCATGGGCGCCACCCAGTAAAGGATTTTTTTCTCTTTGGCCGTGCTCGCCATAGGATCGGGTTCAGGTTCCTGCAACACCAGATCCATACCGCAAATCGGGCAACTGCCCGGTTCATTCTTAACAATTTGCCCATGCATGGGACAAACATAGGTCGGATCCAGATGCTTTTCAGCATGCTCCAGTGCCGTTTCTTTGGCTTTACCAGGCATTTTGCCATTTTCTGTTTGAGTAGCGGACAGGTGCTGATAATACTCAAGCAGCTCATTCTGATAGTTAATGCCGGCGACTAAAAAAACCGTAATAACAATAAAAAATACCAACCATTTATACATAACAATCTTCCAAAAACATAAGGGAACTCAATCAACATGCCAGAGCATGTGCTGCAGAAAAACCTGAATCAGGAAGAGCTGTTAAATACGTAAGATACCGGTTAAGGCCAGGGGGGATAGGGTATAATTATCAGGGGATTGATGAAAATTAGCTTTATTATAGCTTAGCAGCAAAGGCGCTTTTTCTATGCTGGCAGGAATTTCAAATAACACCAGGGATTCAACATCGATACCATCAAACACAAAGTTCATGGTATCTGAAATATTAGCGTGAGAGTTCTGACAGAGTACCATCGAATTCATGGCATTCTCTGCTTCGGGGCAATAGGCACAGTTTTGCATTTTTTCATGCATAGCAGACATTTCAATAGTCACATCAGCCCTGGCCGGCTCTAACTCGGAAAGTAGCTCGGAGAGTGGATCGGCACTTGCCATCACGCAGGGTGCCAGAGCCATAGTCAACCACACAAACAGCAACATACCCAAAAGAGTACGTCCGAAACATTGTGATAATTGTCTAAATTGAGCTAACAAAATACATCCATAAAGTTTAAATTCAGAAAAATTCTATCATATTTTAGTGCCATAACGAAATACGTAGCTTTACCTATTTCAGAGTTTATTTCACAGCTTATTTCATAACTTATTTTAAGGAAACGACATTACTGCTTTGCTTTTTCAGTTCACACCAGAGTAAATCAACCGGTTGTTCTTTGTCAGGCACATAACCGGTTTCACTGTCCAGAAGGATCTCCCGCACCCAGCTCACATTAAAATCATTACAGGCCTCGTCCAGCAACCGTAATTTTTCTGCAATGACGGACATGGGCAGAAACGTTTCTTCTGCTCTCATAATTCTCGGGTGCTGGGTGCCGGTGACATTGTCGCCGATGAGTAATTCTTCATACAGTTTTTCCCCCGGCCTCAGGCCAGTATAAGTGATTTCAATATCACCCTCCGGGTTGGCTTCATCTTTGACTTCATAACCGGAAAGACGAATCATTTTTTTAGCCAGCTCAGAAATTTTAACCGGTTCGCCCATATCCAGTACAAAGACATCACCACCCTGCCCGAGCGAACCGGCCTGCAGCACCAGCTGCGCGGCTTCTGGAATGGTCATAAAATAGCGTATGATATCCTGGTGTGTCACGGTTACCGGACCGCCATTTCTGATTTGGCGGTTAAATAACGGCACCACCGAACCGGATGAACCCAGGACATTACCAAAGCGCACCATGCAAAAACGCGTACTCTGCGCCTTGCCAGCAAGGGATTCAGCCAGTGCCTGTAGCACCAGTTCCGCAAAGCGTTTGGTGGTGCCCATTATATTGGTCGGGCGTACCGCCTTATCGGTGGAAATCAGGACAAAGGTTTCGACCTCTGCGGCCAGTGCTGCTTCGGCAGCGCGCAGGGTACCAAAGATATTATTACGAATCCCCTCGACAATATTTTCTTCCACAATCGGCACATGCTTGTAGGCCGCTGCATGATAAACCGTCTGCACGCCATAGACGGTAAAAATACTCTGCAAACGTTTTTTGTCCTGCACCGAACCCAATAATGCCGTTAACAGGATATCCCCGGAGATGGCTTTTTTTAATTCCTGTTCAATGGAGTACAGGGCAAATTCAGAAATTTCCAGTAAAATAATCTGTCTGGGCTCATGCTTGATGATCTGCCGGCATAGCTCAGAGCCGATGGATCCCCCCGCCCCGGTAACCATAACGACTTTGTGTTTGATGCACTGTTCAAATAATTCATTATTGGGCGCCACGGAATCGCGCCCCAGCAGATCTTCAATCTGCACTTCGCGTAATTCTTCAATCTTGGCTTTACCGCTGACAATATCGGCCAGCACCGGAATGGTTTTCACCTGCACTGGTAACGATTCCAGTTTGGAAATAATTTTACGTCTTTGCTGAGATGAGATAGACGGCATGGCCAACAGGATCTGGCTAATACCTTCTTTGGCAATCAACTCGGCCAGATGATGCGGGCGATAGACTTTGACGCCATTGATAACGCGGCCTTTTATGCTGCGGTCATCATCAATAAAGGCCACGGCCTGATATTCTCCACCCTGTCTTAAGGCCGTTAATAATTGCCGTCCGGCATCACCGGCGCCATAGATCACCACCTTTTCATTGTCTCTTCTTAAAATTGACTGGTAATACAACCATACCGCAAATCGGGAGCCACCGACAAAAAATAATGCGATGCCCCAATAGATAAAGGGAATGGAACGGGGGATCCCCTCTGCCCGGGTCAGGAACACCAAAGTCCCCACAATCAAAGCCGAAATCGAAATGCCTTTTATCACGGCAATAATCGCCTCGGTGCCCATAAAGCGGATCACCGCGCGATACAAACCCAGGCGTAAAAAAACCACCACACTGAACAGTGTGGTCAGCAGATATACCAGGTAGTCACGAAAATCAGTGGTATAGGGTAGATCGCCCCAGCGCAGGGTAATGGCCAGCCACAACGCCAGCGGCAGCCAGATAAAATCGGCCGCAATCATTAGGAATTGTTTGAAATTACGTAGAAATTGATTTTTTGGCATAAAAAAAGTTTACCATGCTTGGCAATGAAATTATATGACCACGCGAACGCGACTTATTCAGGCATACCGGCATGATTTTTCATGGCCAGTATCAGCAGGGGCGCATAAGCCAGGGCAAGACAAAGCAATAACCACTGGCTATAAAAATTCGCCAGCCAGGCTAACGGCAATAACCAGAAAGCGTTGATGAGCAACACCCCTGTAGTAACCAGCTTATGACCATATTGGCGGGATAAATACTGATAGGCATGGCTACGATGCGCCTGATAAACTTTTTCACCCCGGAACAATCGCACCAGTAAGGTATAGGTGGCATCGGTTATAAAAACAGCCAGTAAAATTAACCAGATGGAAAAATCCAGACTGCCGTTATTGGCCGTAACCAAAGACAGGCTGGCAATTAATATGCCCAAAAAAGCACTGCCCACGTCACCCATAAAAATTTTAGCCGGCGGCCAGTTCCACAATAAAAAACCCAGCAGGGCGGCAATCAGAATCAACATAACGACCAGAATTCCATCAATACGCTGATTTAAAAACATCAATAAGGCAGCACCGGCAAGCACCGTTATGGCTTCAGTGGTGGCAATGCCATCAATACCATCCATAAAGTTATAAAGATTGAGCAACCAGACCAGATAAAACAGGCTAGTCCCCCAGGCCAGATACGTGAGTAATGCACTGTCACCCAAACTAAGGGGAATTACACCCAGCCAGTAACAACTCCAGGCGGCAGCGGCAAAATGAACCACTAAACGATAGCGAGCGGGAATATGATCGTGATCATCAATAAAACCAATAACCGCAATACTTGACAGACCCAGTAAGCCAATAAAAACAGAGCTGTGTAATTGCCCGGAAAAATACAATGCGAGCAATGCCGCATAAAAGGCGATAACTATCGCCAGCCCGCCACCACGCGGCGTGGGTACCGAATGAGAACTGCGCTCATTAGGAGTATCAATAATGTTTTTATGCAGGGCAAACTGCCTGACCAGATAGGTCAGGCCAAACGATAAGACCAAAGCTAAAAAGATAATAATATTATTCAACTGCTTTACTTATCCCGTTCTCTACCGAGGTTTCCGGTTGCCATTCCAGAAGCTGCTGGTTTTTGGAAATATCCACCTGCAAGGAGCCGAATAATCTCTGATACTCCGCCCCGCGATTCAAGCCATAGGCTAATACGCGAATTACACTCTGCGGCAGATAAAACAGGCGACTCTTTTTCCCTAAAGCCACGGCTATTTGCTGAAACAACTGCGAGGTCGATAAATCCCGGCCATCGCTCACCAGAAATACTTCGCCCGCGGCCAAAGGATGTACCGTACAGGTTTGAATCAACGAGCAGAGATTCTGAATATTCACCAGACTGCGGGCATTATTAATACCTGCCAGTGGCAAGGGGATGGTTTTGTTGACCAATTTTATCAGGCGATTGAAATTTCCTTTTACGCCTGGACCGTAAACCAGAGGCGGTCGAATGATCACCACCTCCAGCCCGGTTTCCCGACTCAAGGCCAATAACTGCTGTTCCGCTTCATACTTGGACACCGCATAAGGATCCCTGGGATCAGGCTCATCATCCGCATAAAAAGACTTAGTGTCAGTTTGTTCGCCATTGACTTTAATAGAACTCAGATACACAAAACGTTTCACTTTGGCTGTTACCGCCTGTCTTGCAAGATTCATCGTCCCTTCGGTATTGACCACTCGAAACGCCATTAGCGGATCCGCCTGCGTTTCCTTCATAACATGAACCCTGGCGGCCAGATGTACCACCACATCCACATTCTCTAAAGCGCTTTGCCATTGGGTATGGGCATCAATATCGCCCACGGCAAAGTGTCCGGCATTTTTTGCGTTGATGCCATCGGGGAAGTGACGATAAGTATGGATGACTTCATTGCCACTCTCAGCTAAATAGTGAGCAAGGTATTGGCCAATAAAGCCATTGCTTCCGGTGATTAATATCTTAGACAAAAGCTTCTACTTTAACTTCTCGCAAAAAATGACCCGAATACAAGTTTCAAAAATCAGTCTCACAATATTCTCTCTTTCATGGTGTCTGAATCCAGTTGGGTTTTACTGAGCTTGCGCTGCTTAATAATCAAATACAATGACTGCAGGGTACTGAGAACACGACTGGAAAAAATCATCTGCTGCATTTTTGATATATGTTGATCGGTAAAAAGATGAAAGCCGCTGCCCAGGGGAAAATAAAAACAGTCATTTTTTTCAGCCAACAGATTCAATGTCCTGGGCTGGTAAAAAGTAATATGCTGTCCCGTGGCAAAAGAATAATACCACCAGTCCTTATCAGGTATCGTGTTATTAAATGTCTGAGTTGACACGATCATGGTCCTGCAGGAATATTTAGCAAAGTTTTCCTGCAAAAATGTTAAGGGGTCTTCAATATGTTCGAACACTTCAAAGGCAAACAACAGGCTTGCTGAAAAGTCATCATCGGGTTCAAAGCCACCGGCAAACAAATTCTGGCAATACTTATCATAGCTATAACAGTCATAGCCCGTATCTCTGAGCATTCGGGTCAAAATGCCATAACCACCGCCGACATCCAGTAATCTGGATTGTTTATCCGCTAACACATTCAATAATGGTAATGAGCGCAGCAGGTGCTGTAAAT
>Ga0316204_10007352_pt1 | contig 16188 bp, 14 predicted proteins | sample 6monrhotite_MG_2_FD_205661 | JGI IMG/M metagenome (GOLD analysis project Ga0316204, IMG submission 205661) | Microbial mat bacterial communities from mineral coupon in-situ incubated in ocean water Damariscotta River, Maine, United States -... | ecosystem: Environmental > Aquatic > Marine >... | reverse complement strand
GCAGCTGACGAACCGTTGGTTCGAAAACATCTGCTATCGGTGGAGACTGTGGAGCAGCTTTCGCAAGCTGAGCTTGAAGATGTAATCGCAAACGTTGAATGGCCCTTGGGACCAAATTTGCGAACTGGACAATTTGCGAAGACCGCCAAGCGGCAATTGTCCAGCGAGCATAAGAAAATACTGACTTGGCTGATCGCTGCATTGTTATTGATATCGATCGCTATTCCATTGTTGCAACTTTATAAATATCACAGCGCCGCGGGTGCAGCAGACGAAGCGGCAATGGCTGTAGCGACAAAAATCATCGGGCCTGCCGAAAATCTGGAAGTTGCGGAACAACAACTGGATGAAAAGCTGAGAGCCGAAAACCTTGGCAATAACCGTTTCACTGTTCCGGCGGCGGCCCTTTTTTCTGTTCTGCAACAGGTTCCCGATGTCTCGGTGAGCAGAATGTCTTACGGTGGAAATGGGCTGTTGTCTGTTGAACTCACTGCTGTACGCAATGAGGATATTAACCCGGTATTGATCGCTATTCAGGATCAAGGCTATGAGATCACCGCAACCCCGCGACAGGATGCGTCCGGTTTAGCCAAAGCTGATGTGACGGTGAGATTGCCATGATAGATTCCATCCGCTCATGGTTTGATGCACTCAGTAGTCGCGAAAAAATACTGATATCGGTTTTGGCTATACTACTTGCCGGCCTCATTGCTTTTTACGGAGTGTTCAAACCGTTAGTCGGCGCGATGGATGCCGGAGAATTGCGTTATCAGGATGCAATTGAACGACAGACCCGGATAGAAGCCAAGGCTGCTTTCTTTGATCAAAAAGAACAGAGCTCGGAAGCAGAAGTGCAATCTGCTTCCGGTTCGATTGAAGCCATCGTTAGTCAAAGCGCGGGAGAGGCCGGCTTTGCTGCTGGTGCCATCAACGCCCAAACCGACGCTAGCGTTACTATGACCATCAATGCTGCAAAACCCACTGCGTTTTTTCATTGGATTGCGCTGCTGGAACAGCGCGGAATTATGGTGTCGGAAATATCCGTGAATTCTGCGTCTAATGAAACAGTAACCGCAACATTAAAATTGCAGTAAACTGCTCGTCAATCGTTGAGAAATGGATGTTGAAATCCATATTTCCTGTTAGATGGTGCATCTAGCAACGAGGCAAAAATGGCCCGTTTTCCTTCCACGTAACGAAGGCTGTTAAACGGACGGCGTCAATTGTCCTTGATATCGTGGCGGCTTATTTCCGATCTTTGCCGAGGTGGCTGCACTCTGGGTTGACGTTGCACAGGCGCTCTAACCACGGGAGCGCGGCGAGGAGCGGAGCGGCGCTGTGTTTGTTGCCGAACTGCGGGGCGAGCACGTTGCGGTTGTTCAGCGACAGAAGTTGGCCGGCCCACCCTACGATTCCGTCTGCCGCCGCCTTGCACAGTAGTATTCTGACGATTTGATCGGCGCATTTCACGCCTCGACTCGCGACTACGATGTTGAAGGTCCTGCCGTGTCATCGCAGCACCACTGCGGGCGGAGCCGCGATCGCGCTGCCGACCTCTGCGTTCGGCTCTGCGTTCACGAGGCTCGGCACGTTGCTCAGGGCTCAAGTTGCGCATGCGGTTGGTACGTCTATGGCCGCGATCTCCACCTCTGTTGTCGCGACTGGCATAGCGTTGACCATGCTGATGCCGGCGATGCGCCCAGTAACGACGGTGATGGTTCCTCATTTGATGGCGATGACCGACACGATCGAAAACGAACAGGCCGTAACCCGGGTAGAAAAAATTGTCATACCAACCGCCACCAAAACCAATATTGGTAAAACCATAGCCATAGTCACAGCTATAATAGGCATCATAAGGGTCATAGGGATCACAGGCATACCCGCTTGAATATCCGCCATTTATGTAACCATCACCATAGGCGCCATCGGTGTACATACAGGCACTAAGGCTCAACGTTGCACCCGCCAAAAGAGCGGGATGCAAAAGGTGTGAGAAACTGAAATTCGTCATGTTCATCCCCTGTCGAGACCGGGTAGCGCAGCCAAGGCCGCCGAGTCTCAGAAATATTCTCAATGACCTGTTTTGTAACGGTTTGCGCTTGAATGGCCTATGAATACGAAGCCTTGCTGACATTAATGAAAGTAGCTATGAGTGACGATATTGTAGTTTTTCAGGAGTTTCATCTTGGCCACAAAAGCAATTGAGCCGCATGGATATTTGTTTGAGGAAAGTGCCAATCCACATTGGACAAAACGCCCAAGCAAAGCAGAGCTGGCGCATATTCCCGGAGAAGATGGATTACCATTTTTGGGGTCTACCTTGGAACTGCTCAAGGATCCGCGGGCCTATGGCCTTCGCATGTTGGAAAAACATGGCTCGGTATATCGTGCACATAGTTTTGGCGGATGGTCGGTTAATATGCTGGGGGCTGATGCCACCGAACTAGTGTTGTTTAACAAGGATAAGATATTCTCTAGTGAACAGGGGTGGGGGCCAATCCTCAATAATCTCTTCCCGCGAGGATTGATGCTAATGGATTTTGAGCGCCACCGGGCTGACCGCAAGGCACTGTCGGTAGCGTTTAAACCAAAGCCGATGAGACATCACTGTCAGGTATTGGGTGAAGGGATTTTGGAACGGGTCGCTGATTGGGGCGGGACGGATTTCAATTTCTATCCGGCTATCAAATCATTGTCGCTTGATACCGCTGCCAGCGCGATTTTAGGCATTCCCTGGGGACCGGAGGCCGACAAAATCAACAAAGCATTTGTTGATGAAGTTCAAGCTTCTGTGGGCGTTGCGCGCAAACCTATTCCATTTACGAAAATGTGGCGCGGTGTGAAGGCGCGCGAATATTTGCTCAACTATTTTAAGCCGCAGGTGGAAGAACGGCGTGCAAAAGGCGGCGATGATATCTTTACACAGATATGTCTTGCAACTCATGAAAATGGAGAGTTGCTGACCGAAGATGAAGTTGTTGATCACATGAACTTCCTGATGATGGCGGCCCATGACACGATCACTTCTTCGGCTACCAGCCTAATCTATCTGCTGGCCAAGAATCCGGAGTGGCAAGAGAAAGTGCGAGAGGAATGTCTTGGTGTCGCGCCGGCTGGACAACAGCTTTCCTTTGAGGATCTGGGTAAACTGGATCTCACCGAAATGGCGTTCAAAGAGGCGCTGCGACTAATTCCACCGGTACCATCCATGCCGCGCCGTGCCATTAAAGAGTTTACGTTCCGCAATTTCACTATACCGGCTGGAACCAATGTTGGGATCAGCCCCAGTTTCGTCCACCAAATGGAGAAACATTGGCCGGACCCGCAGAAATTTGATCCCATGCGCTTTACGCCGGAAAATTCCGCCGGGCGTCACAAATATGCATGGGTGCCCTTTGGTGGCGGCGCGCATATGTGTCTGGGGCTACATTTTGCCTATATGCAGATCAAGATTTTGGTCCACGCGATGCTGACCCAAAACCGGGTCGTCTTGCAAGGTGGTCCGGATTACGAGCCTAAATGGCAGATCTTCCCGATCCCGCAGCCTCGAGATGGATTACCGGTGAGGCTGGAAAAGCTCTAGCTCTTCCGATGGCAGATCACGGGTAACCAGGTATAACCATGGACAAATGCGCTTGAGGTTCGGCTGGGTTCGTCAAGCACCTCAATATGGTCAAAACGTGCCAGGATTTCCTCCCACAATATCTTGAGCTGGAGTTCGGCAAGGCGATTGCCGTAACAGCGGTGGATTCCGAAACCGAAAGAGATATGGTCCTTCGCCTGTTTGCGATCGATGATGAGCGCATTGGGGTCTTCATTCCAAAACTCTTCGTCGCGATTGGCAGAGATATACCACATTGCAACTTGTTCGCCCTTGCGGATCGTCTTGCCGTGCATTGTGACGTCTTCCAGCGCGGTGCGCCGCATATAGGCCAATGGCGTCTGCCAGCGGATCATCTCTGATACCATATTGGGGATCAGGCTGTGATCGGCTTTTAGTTTGGCATACTCATCCGGAAATTTGTTGAGCGCATACAATCCGCCGGTCATTGTGTTCCGGGTGGTGTCGTTGCCGCCGATGATCAGAAGCAGCACGTTGCCCAATAGTTCTTGCGGTGTCAGGTTCTTGGTCGCTGGACCATGCGCGAGCAAGCTCATGAGATCGTCGCTTGGCGGTGCGGCTTGGCGTTCGGTGTATATACCGGAAAATGTTCCGAGACATTCATTGAGTTCCTGCAGCCATTGCTCTCGGCCACCCGGGCAAATATCGGGGTCAAATGGATTGGTCGTGACATCGGACCAGCGCGTTAACTCTCGCCTGCGCTCTTGAGGATAGTTGAACAAGGTTGCCAGCATCATTGCCGTCAGCTCGATCGAGACCGTCTCTACCCAGTCAAATGGTTCACCATCAGGCAATGAATCTAATATCATCTGGGTGCGTTTTCTGATGAGTGGTTCAAACTCGTTGCGCAATAACGAGGGCGCGACGGCCGGTTGCATCGGTTTGCGTTGGGCCCAATGGTCGGGTTCATCTGCTGCAATAAAGCTTTCGCCGGTGAATGCTTCTAGCGGTTTTCCCAGTGTTATTCCGCCATAGCTAGCGTCAGACGAGAATCGCTTATTGTCGACGTCAACTGCTTTGACATCTTCATAGCGGGTTATGGACCAATATGGTCCGGCTATGCTTTCTTCTGTGAAATGAACCGGAGCTTCTTTCCGTAAACGAGTAAAGCGGTCCCATTTTTTATTCTGACGCCATTGCTCAACATCGATAAAATCGATGGATTCCAGATCGATTTCGGCAGCTGGTTTTACCGGATCACCGCGCTCTAAATAGTGTGGAAGTGCCGGCTTGCGATAACTAACCTTTGGCCGTTTCAACTGCGGAGATGGATCGGCTTCTGCCATGGTGATGTTCCTAAAATTTCAACATCTGTTTTTAACTGACCAATTAAGATTGTCAAATCGCGATCACAAGAGGGCGAGCGCGCTAGCCACTATTTCTGAGAGCGGTTGCGATTGCGTTCAGGGAAAGTTGAATACCCTCGCCGATGCGCGGATCTTCTTCACCAGCACGCAAACGTTTCATCAATTCGATCTGCAAGTGGTTAAGCGGTTCAATATAAGGCAATCGCAACTCGATACTGTTGAACAGTGATGGACTTTTTGCGAGCAAATGCGGCTGATCGGTAATCTCCAGCAACATATCCCGGGTTTGATCCCAACTGGATTTGATACGATTGAAAAATGTCTGCCCCATTTCCTTATCTTCCACCAACTCGGCATAACGCGCGGCTATCCCCATATCGGATTTGGCCAATACCATTTCCATATTGGAGAGGGTTGCCTGAAAAAAAGGCCAGGACTGGGCCATGTCTTTCAGCTTTGCCTTGTCATCATGGGCGGCAAGAGCTTGTCCCACGCCATACCAGCCGGGAAGCATAACGCGGGCTTGTGCCCAGCTGAACACCCAGGGAATGGCGCGTAAATCTTCAATCTTGTCGCTTTTGGTTCGGCTGGCAGGGCGAGATCCGATCTTCAGTTTGGCGATTTCCGTCAGCGGGGTCATCTGGCGGAAAAAGGTACGGAAACTGTCATCACCATATACCAAATCTCGATATTCCCGGAACGCAGTTTGAGAGATTGTGTCCATTGCTTCCACAAATATCTTGGTCCCCGACTCTTCGCTTTGAACGGGCTCAAGGGAATTGATGAGGACAGCCGAAGTCATCGCCTCCAAATTGGTTTCTGCGCTAGCGCGTGTGCCAAATTTGGCGGCAATCACCTCACCCTGTTCGGTGATCCTGATGCGTCCAGCAACTGTGCCTTTGGGTTGTGCCTTAATCGCGCCGAAGGCCGAGCCACCACCACGCCCGACAGCTCCGCCGCGGCCATGGAATAACTGCATCTTGATGCCCGCTTGTTCGAATATCGGCGTCAGCGCATCACTCGCTTTGAACAGGCTCCAAGTGGAGGTGATATATCCGCCATCCTTGTTGCTGTCTGAATAGCCGATCATAACTTCCTGATGGCCACGTGATTTCGCCAGTGCATGCATTTCCGGAATATTGAAAAATGCAGTCATAACTCCGGGTGCATTTTCCAGATCGGCTACAGTTTCAAACAACGGAACCGACATGATCGGGCAGGTTGGCGGATCGCCTTCGTCAGTCGGAGCGCGATAGAGCCCGCACTCCATCAACAGGACATAGACCTCCAGAATGTCGGACACGCTTTCGCCATTGCTGATATTGTAGTTGGTAATGACTTCGGGGCCATATTTGGCATGTGCCTCAGCCGACGCGCGAATGATGGAGAGTTCTTTTGCCGTTTCTTCGCTATATTCGGCCCAAGGACTGACCAGAGGGCGGTTGTTGGCGAGTTCAGCGCGGAGCAATGAAACTCGCGTGTCCTCGTCCAGTGCTAGATAATCTGGTTCAACACCGGCTTCTTTCAAAAGTTCGGCAACCACCCTTTCATGCACACGGCTATTTTGCCGCATATCGAGCGTGGCGAGGTGAAAACCGAACAACTCGACAGTGCGGATCAATCGGCCCAAAGCACCGGATGTTGCAAACACCCCTTTGCCGCCGGCTTTCAGGCCGCGCGCCAATATGACCAGCTCTTCACGTAATTGCTGCGGGTTATCATAGGGTTTGGCAGCAATTGAAGAAGGACGGCCCGGCACATGGCCGCACAGTTTCAGATGCGTCGCTGACAATCTGGCATAAATTCCAGACAGCGCGCGGCGATAAGGTTCGTCCTTGCGGCTTAGAGCATCATCGCCGCTGGTTTCGGCCAGTGCCAAAACTTCCTCTGGCACTTTAGCGAGCTCAGTGGAGATCGAGAGTTCCGCACCCATTGCGTGCACCCGCATCAGGTAATAGCCAATGACGGTTTCCGCAGCACGTGATAGGGCTTCTTCCATTGCTGCCGCATCAACAAACGGGTTGCCATCACGGTCTCCGCCAATCCAGCTGTTGAGCTTCAGAAAATTGGGAAGTCTTGCGCCAAGCAATCTTTCCCATTTGCCATATAGGCGCGGCAACACCGGAAGGAATACATCCTTCATATAGCTTTGCGAAATTTGCACTTCATCGGTTACAAACAATCGCTCTCTGCGCAACGGCCTGGTCTGCCAGAGCAAAGCGATTTGCCGCATGATCGCTTCGTCCAGATCATCCCCTTGAGGGGTTTCGGTCTTGCTGGCATCTTTGAGCAACAACAACTCGGCAATACGCGCCTTGTGATCGATCATGCTCTTGCGACGGACTTCGGTAGGATGAGCGGTCAGTACAGGTGCGATCAACGCATCATCGAGCAGGGCCAGTATGGCGTCTTTGTCTACCCCTTCACTGGCAAGCAGTTCGATGGCTTCTATAACGCTGGCGCCTTCTTCCGCAGCAACGCCCTGCCGGTCTTCAGCCAGATTGGCGAGCAGGGAAAACAGCATGAAACCCCTTACAAACGCCAAGGTTTCGTCTAGTGATAGTGCATCCAGACCGGGGTCTATGGCATCTGCATCCGCAACGCCGCGATGCCGGTCGACACTGGTCGAGCGAATATATTCGGTACGCCGGTATAATTCTTCGCCGCCATAAGAGCGAATGACATCACCAAGCAGCTTGCCAAGATATTTAATGTCGGGATTTTGATGAACGGTGAGTGCTTCTGTCATAGTTTCAGGCTGCACGGCGCCGTGGAAAGCGTCAAGAGAATCCTCACATTGGAGAGGCTTATCTGACACCGAAGGATAACTGCTTGCATATTTTCGGTAATCGGCGAAATTCGAGAGCTGATGTAATAGGGGATTTGATCGTGACACAGGTTTCTACGAAGGACATGGGTGCCGTTCGCATCGCAACAATCAACAATCCTCCGCGCGGCTATATGAATGCGGAAACAGCAACGGAACTCTGCGATATTCTGGCAGCAGCCGAGAGCGATCCCAATATCAGTACACTGGTCTTTACCGGCGGTATCGAGGGGGTGTTCATTCGACATTATGATGTTAGTGAAATAGTCGCAGTCGCCAAAGGCTTTCGTAGCGGCGAGATGAAGCCCGGAGGTGATCGGAATGCTTCGCCCGTATATCGATTGTTCGATCGCATGATTGTCTCACCTCTTGCTACAATCGCGGCGATAAATGGCACGTGTATGGGGGGCGGTTTTGAATTCGCATTAACTTGTGATATTCGCATTGCGGAAGCAGGAGATTATCAAATTGGTTTACCAGAAACCCGGCTGGGAATAATTCCCGGCGTTGGTGGATTGCAACTTCTCAGTCGGGTGGTCGGTCTTTCGCGTGCCAAGGAAATGGTTATGCGGGGGCGGGTAGTCGGGCCGACCGAAGCATTGCATCTGGGCATATTGCACGAATTGACTGAAGGGGCGGTAATGGATGCAGCCCTGGCGGTTGCCGAGGAAGTGGCTGAGCGGTCTCCTGTGGCTATTGCATCGGTAAAGCGTATGGCATTTGAAATCGCCGCAGGAGAATCTTTGGATCGAGGCCTGCGAACTGCGGAAGGCGAATTTGCACGCTGCCTGCTGGAAAGCGATGTAGCGATTGAAAAAATGGAGGCGTTTCTGAATGGCGGTGAAGATATCACAGCAACTTAAGTGTTTCTTCGGTCTATCCAAAAGCGGGCTTGCAAGAAGCCTTTTTAGAGCCAAATTCTGGAAACAAACTAGCCAAATGGTGCTGAAACACAGATGATCTTGGCAAAAGAAATTCCCGAAGTTGCGACGGAGAACCAAAACTCTTCGATGGTTCGGCAGTTGTTCAGGCTTCGAGTTCAATGTCCCAATAAAGCCAATCGTGCCAGGTTTCATGCAGGAAATTAGGTGGAAAGGCGCGACCATGTTCCTGTAGCTGCCAATTGGTTGGCTTTATCGGTTGCTGAGAAATTTGCATATGTGCTTCTTTGGGAGTCCGTCCTCCTTTTTTCAGATTGCACGGAAGGCATGCCGTCGCGACATTTTCCCAGCTGGTCTTGCCCTGCTGACGGCGCGGCACAACATGATCAAAGGTCAGGTTTTCTTTCGAACCGCAATATACGCATTGAAACTTGTCACGCAGGAACAGGTTGAATCGCGTGAATGCCGGATACTCCGAAGGCTTGATATATTTTTTTAGCGCAATGACCGACGGGATTTTCATATCTACGCTAGGACTGTGGACATGCCGTTCATAGCTCGACACAATATCGACACGATCCAAAAACACTGCTTTGATTGCTGTTTGCCAGGGCCAAAGGCTCAGCGGATAGTAGGACAGAGGCGTATAATCTGCGTTCAGGACGAGCGATGGACAGCTTTCTGGATGTCTCAGCAGGTCTTCATGATACATTGCTACTATTCTCTCCCCACAACTGGTTGTTTTACAGTTTGTCCTTTATCCCTAAAACGGTGACATGATCGTGACACAAAGAACAAATCCAGTCGATGACGTCAAGAGTTGATGTAAACCAAGATGTTGTGGTCCGCTTTGCACCTAGCCCCAACGGCTTGTTGCATTTGGGTCATGCTTATGCAGCAATGGTCGCGCATGACTATGCCAGGGAGCGCGGTGGCAAATTTCTGCTCCGGATCGAAGATATTGATCTGGGGCGCACCAAACCCGAATTTGTCGATACAATATTGGCGGATTTGCGGTGGTTGGGACTGGAGTGGGAGGGCGAACCTATTTTCCAGTCGCAGCGATTGGATAGCTATGCCGCAGCAGCTGAGCATCTAAAGGACATTGGGTTACTTTATCCCTGTTTTTGTTCACGATCGCAAATGCGATTGTTGCAAGAAGGGCATCCACAAAAAGAAGGGCCTGATGGCCCTATATATGCCGGAACATGCCGTCATTTGGATCAGCAGGACGTGGCGAGCCGAATGGAAACAGAACCGTATAGCTGGCGCTTGGATGTCACAAAGGCAGTCAAACTCACCGGACCACTTTCTTGGCAAGATGAAAGACACGGTGAGCAGTTAGCGTCACCGGAAACATTGGGTGATGTCGTCTTGATCCCAAAGGAAACACCGGTGGCATATCATCTGGCCGTAACTCTCGACGATGCGCGCGATGGCATCACGCATGTGGTGCGCGGCCAGGATCTATTTGCCTCCACCCATATCCATCGGTTGCTACAGGCCTTGTTAAAATTACCCACACCGATTTACGTGCATCACGCGCTGCTGTTGGATGAAAGTGGTTCCAAATTGGCAAAGAGTCGGGATTCTGCATCTTTGTCCGTATTGAGAATGCGGGGTATGGACGGATATCAGGTTTTACAAGAATTGAGAGAAGGAAAGTTCCAGGTTGGAATCTCTCTGTCAGAAGGTTAAGGAGCTTCTATGAACTATGTTTTGATTGTTATGATCGTTGTTGCAGCTGGAGCAGTCGTTTTTGCCCTGGTGCGCGGCCTTATTGCCTTTGCCAATATGGAACCCGACAATGTCGATGGAGACGGGATCACCGCCAGCCACAAAAAACAGAATGAAATGATGTTCGCCCGCATCAAGTATCAGGCCATTGCAGTGGTCCTGGTAATCGTTTTGCTACTATTGGCGGGTGGTCAAGGCTAGGTCATCGCCGATGGTCAAGCTCAATAAAATTTACACGAAAACGGGTGATGACGGGACCACCGGGTTGGTCGACGGTTCGCGCATAGCGAAAAACGATCCGCGTATGGCTGCGATTGGCGACGTGGATGAGTTAAATAGCGCTATAGGCATGGCGATTTGCAATGTCGGCAGCGCAGAATTGATTGCTAAACTTCGTGTCATCCAGAATGATCTGTTTGATCTAGGTGCCGATCTTGCGACGCCCGCAAACGAAGGTGATAGTTTTGAACCTTCGGAAATGGTTTTGCGTATCACGCCTTCACAGGTCGAACGCCTGGAGCGCGAAATAGACGATGCAAATGATCGACTAGAGCCACTGACCAGCTTTATTTTACCCGGCGGTAAGGACGATGCGGCGGCTGTTCATCTGGCGCGAGCGATTTGTCGAAGAACAGAGCGGACCGCAGTAGCTGCCTCGCAGTCAATCGCGATAAATCCCCAAGCATTGGCTTATATCAACCGTCTTTCGGACTATCTTTTTGTGCTCGGTCGATTGCTCAATGACAGCGGCAATGCAGACATCCTCTGGGTGCCCGGTGCATCGCGCTAGGTTCATCAATAGGCGAAATTTACAGTTATTTGCAACCAGCTGGCGTATATATGCGTTATTGACCTAAAAATTGTTCGCGCTATGTTCTGCGTGTTATTGCATTCCGGAGTCTAGACTATCGCTACCCAGCCCAAAAACCCGGAACATGACCTTTCGTCTTTGACGGATCGCTTTACAGATATTCGTAATGTAACCGTTGCTCTTACTGACAGGCTTTCCGACGCAGATGCGACCGTGCAATCGATGGAAGATGCATCGCCGGCCAAATGGCATCTGGCGCATACGACCTGGTTTTTCGAAACTTTTATTCTGCGCGATCATGTAGATGGATATAGCCATTTTCGTGACGGCTATGATTATCTGTTCAACAGTTACTATGAAGCCGAGGGAGCCCGTCACACGCGTTCTGCGCGCGGAATGATAACGCGACCAACGCTCGATGAAATCAAGCGTTACCGGGCTTGGGTCGATGAAGCGATGGTGAAAGTGATTCCATCATTCAAAGACGATTGCAAAGAACTGCTGGTGCTTGGCCTGCATCATGAGCAGCAGCACCAGGAACTATTGCTTACCGACGTCAAACATATGTTTGCACAAAACCCGCTAAAACCGGCCTGGTTTGCCTCCGATGATGACAGATATCGATCAGCCCATGTGCCACTGGAGTGGATCGAAGGAAAAGCCGGCATAATTGAGATTGGTCATGACGGAAATGGCTTTGCTTTTGACTGTGAAGGGCCGCGCCATCAGGCATTATTGTCGCCGTATGCAATGGCCAATCGGTGTGTGACCAATGCCGAGTGGATCGAATTTATTGCAGATGGTGGGTACCAAAGGCCGGAATATTGGCTATCCGATGGCTGGGCTTGGGTACAGCAGAATGACATCCGATCACCGCTCTATTGGGAAGAAGTCAAAGGCCACTGGCGATGGTTCACGCTGAACGGGATGCAACATGTCGATCCTAATGCACCGGTCACACATGTTAGTTTATATGAAGCAGACGCCTTCGCCACGTGGGCCAGCAAGCGATGGGATGGTGCGCGATTACCGACGGAAGCAGAATGGGAGAGTGCGGCGGCTTCAGTTCAGATCAAGTCCAATGATGCGTCACACCGTCATGTGCGACCGAGCGGCGCCTCCGCCGATGCCGATGGCTTGCAACAAATGTTCGGCGATGTCTGGGAATGGACCGGAAGCGCTTATCGACCCTATCCCGGTTTCAAACCTGTGGAGGGTGCAGTTGGTGAATATAATGGAAAGTTCATGTCGGGACAGTTCGTGCTGAAAGGTGGAAGCTGTGCGACACCGGATCATCATATAAGGCCCTCTTACCGCAATTTCTTTTACCCCCACCAACGCTGGCAGTTTACCGGTCTTCGCTTGGCGAGAGACATATAAACCAACGATATTTGAGCGCCGAGGACGCTTTCCCAATGGATATGATGAAAACGCAGGCTGATCCGGCCTTCCGAAATGACATCCTCGCCTGTTTCGAGGAACCGCGTCATGCGATACCCGCGCGCTGGTTATACGACCGTGCTGGTTCGGAACTGTTTGAACAGATAACCGAACTGCCCGAATATTATCCGACGCGGACCGAAACCGCTTTGCTGAAAAGCTATTGTGGTGAGGTTGCTCAATTGGGTGAGCGCGGACGTGCGATTGTAGAATTCGGTTCAGGTAGCTCAACCAAGACACCACATCTGTTGAGTGCGGTGGATACTGCTGCCTATGTTCCGATTGATATTTCCGGTGACTTTTTGGCCTATAGTTCGGCTGAACTGCAAAAACAGTTCCCCGAGTTGCCGATCCATCCGCTTGAGGCGGATTTTATGGATCGACTGGATCTTCCAGAGGAAGTTTCCAAAATGCCCAAACTGGGTTTTTTCCCCGGCTCGACCATCGGCAACATGATTGCCAGAACGTCGGTGGATCTGCTCCGCTCCATGCGTGAAACACTGGGCGTGGGTTCACAGCTACTTATAGGGTTTGACCGGATCAAGGATGAAGAAGTGGTAGTCGCCGCCTATGATGACAGCGCCGGCGTAACCGCACAGTTTTCGCTAAATCTGTTGCACCGGATCAACGGCGAAATGAATGGAACTATTCCTGTTGATTTGTTTCGTCATATAGCAGTCTGGAACGACTTATATGCCCGCATAGAGATTTATCTTGAGGCACAATCGGATGTCGGTTTCACGATAGAAGACAAGTCATATAATATGATCAGAGGGCAGAGATTGCATATTGAGAATAGCCATAAATATGGCTTGCGCGATGCGCGATTAATGCTTCGTGCCAGTGGTTGGTCCCCGATCACAGAATGGAGTGATGAACAGGATTATTTCACCCTAATTTTGGCGGAAGCGGATCCGACTAAATATGCACCGTAGAAGCGATTATTTTGAAGAGGCTGTTTTTTCATTCTTGGCATAGCGCGCGCGCCAGGTTGTTATCCACTCATAACCGCCCCGGCATTCGGTCATGCTGGTTGCTTCAATAAGCCGGAACATGGAACCATCCCAGACATAGCTCTCTGCATTGCCGCAATCACCTAGACCACGTCCTTTGGCAAAGCTGCTCAAAATCTGAACCCGGCCTTCCCAGCTTGCATTTACCAGCAAAGGTGTGCGGCCGTTACCGCCCCACGCGGGCGGAATATCAAATTTCGCGGGTTCAAAGGACCATTTGCGTGATCCATCTTCGTTATCATCACTATACTCGCCAATATAAGCGGTACTGGAAAAATTATAGGCGCCGGAACCGCAAGATATCAAAACAAGTGCGCGATATTGCCCTGCGCGCCCGCCCATTGCATAGGCTTGGTCTTCAACCACGCCAAAACGCTCATCCTTGCAGGAAGAATCTTCCGCCAGCTTTACAATTTCGGCTGTATCCGGAGTGCGATCGGCGTCATCCCATTGGTCGACTGGAATGAGTGGGATTTTTGTTTCCGGTGCAGAAAATTGTCGGCGGCCTTTTGCAACCAACGCGGTTGTTGTTCCCGAACGCTTTTGCTTTGCATCAACATATCGCAGTGCCGCCGATGATCCGGCCAATGAAATCTGGGTCAGGTTTTCATTATTGGGTCCCAAGACCTGAAGATTGTTTCCGCGGGCAATCGCCTGCACAACCTTCCTTGCGTCCTCTCCTACAATTTCGATTGGATAGTCGCCTTTTACCACTGGCCCTGTGTCAACCAATTGGCCATCGACCTTCATTCTGTAACGGTCAATATCCAGTGCTTCGATCAAAACCCGGATTTTCAATATCTCATCGGAGGCCGCTGTCCTGACCACGGTAATCGGGCCTTGCCAGCTGTCATAAGCGCCGCTCTGGTCGGGAATTAGGGATATTGCTTTGCAGGTACCACCATTGTCACAACCCACTGCCCAATCTTTGAAGGTCTTGATTTCGCCAGGTTGCGGAACGGCAGCAGAAAGCCCTGCCAAGGGAACCAGCATAATAATCAATCCGACGATGATGCCTTGGGGGGACATGATTGAAGCCTAGCCAGTTTCTTTCACAATCGCTAGTGGCTTTTGCAAAGTTCAATAATCAAAGGATAAAAAATGCGGTCTATAGGCATTATTGGTTCAGGACAGATGGGTGTGGGTATCGCACAGGTGTCGGCACAGGCCGGTTATCATGTCTATCTATCAGATATGAATCTGGAGATTGCCGAAAAGGGGAAAGCGTTTGTTGGAAAACAGCTGAACCGGTTGGTAGAAAAAGAGAAAATTGACCAGCAAACAGCGGACACTGCACTTAGCCGGATCGAACCAATTGACCGGATGGACCCAATGGCCACCGCCGACATGATTGTTGAGGCGGCAACCGAACGCGAAGAGGTTAAGCGACAGATTTTTGCAGCGGCGTCGGAAATTCTAGGCCATCAAGCAGTGCTTGCTTCGAATACATCCTCCATTTCGATCACACGTCTGGCGCAGTCGGTGAAGGATCCAAGCCGATTCATTGGTGTCCATTTTTTCAATCCCGTTCCGCTGATGGGATTGGTAGAAGTCATTCGCGGCCTTGCTACAAGTGATCAGACAGCAGCAACAGCAACCGAATTTGCCAAAGCCGTTGGCAAGCAAACGGTATTGGTCAAGGATTCACCCTGCTTCGTGGTCAACCGGATCTTGTTGCCAATGCTCAACGAAGCATTTTTCGCGCTGGGTGAAGGCACCGCATCGATGGAGGATATTGATCGCGGTGTGCAATTGGGTCTAGGTCATCCGATGGGACCGATTACATTGGCGGATATGATCGGCCTGGATACATTGATGGAAATCCTAGCTGTGTTACAAAATGATTTTGGCGATCCTAAATATCGGCCGGCACCGATATTGCGTAAATATGTTGAAGCCGGTTGGCTTGGTCGCAAGACTGGTAAAGGTTTTTACGACTATTCAGGCGAGAAGCCAGTTCCAACAATGTAACTAGAAAGAGGCGATCCTATGAGTGATGCAATCAGAGACTTTCGGATCGACATCCCGAAAAAGCAATTGGATGACCTCGACATCCGTTTGCGTCATGCACGCTGGCCGGATCCCGAACCGGTAGATGACTGGTCGCAGGGTATCCCGCTGGCTTATGTGAAAAAGGTCGCGAATTATTGGAGGGAGCAATATGACTGGCAGAGATGTCAGGATATGCTCAATCAATATCCCCACCATCTGACCGAGATTGATGGTGTCGATATACATTTCATGCATATTCGTTCGCCGGAAGCAAATGCTCGCCCGATATTGATAACTCATGGTTGGCCGGGTTCGATCATGGAGTTCATGGACGTTATTGGCCCCTTGACGGATCCGGTTGCACATGGCGGTGATGCGCAAGATGCCTACCACCTGATCGTACCGTCCCTGCCTGGTTACGGTTTCTCCGGAAAACCGACAGAAACGGGTTGGGGTATAGAGAAGATAGCAACGGTCTGGGACAAGTTGATGGTGCGGCTGGGCTATGATCGTTATTTCGCGCAAGGTGGTGATTGGGGCGGGATGACAACCTCG
>Ga0316204_10007351_pt1 | contig 16191 bp, 14 predicted proteins | sample 6monrhotite_MG_2_FD_205661 | JGI IMG/M metagenome (GOLD analysis project Ga0316204, IMG submission 205661) | Microbial mat bacterial communities from mineral coupon in-situ incubated in ocean water Damariscotta River, Maine, United States -... | ecosystem: Environmental > Aquatic > Marine >... | reverse complement strand
CCCCATGCCTTCCCAAATTGCACCACTGTATAAGCTGCCGATCGCCCCCCCGGCACCGAAACTCAGGCTGCTGTATAATGCCTGCCCTTTTCCCTGGTTTCGGCCCGCGAAGTAATAATGAATCAGCTGAATCGCACTGGCGTGATACACGCCAAAACTGGCGGCGTGTAGCAATTGAGCAAATACCATCATTTCAATTGACTCGATATAGTACGCCAACACTAACCAACGTACCCCCGCCAGCAACAGACTAACCAATAACAAATTGCGCAAACCAAACTTCGGTACCAGGCGGTGCATGAATAAAAACACCAAAACCTCGGCTATAACGCCCAACGCCCATAATTGCCCGATCAAGCTACGTGAATAGCCTTGTTCTTCCATATGAATAGTATAAAACGTGTAGTACGGCCCATGGCTTACTTGCATTAAGAAACAGGCCAGTAATAAAACGAATACGGCGGGCCGCGTAATAACACGGTAAAGCGGCACCGTCTCCTCTGCCAAATGTTTGCTGGCACGCTCTGGAACCACCAGACTGCTCAGCCAAATACCGGAAAATATCAGCATTAACACCAATGGCAGTATCTGCACACCAAAAGCCCCCAATAAGGGGCCAAGCGCCGCAACAGTGAGTATGAACCCAATCGAGCCCCATAAGCGTATGCTGCTGTAGCGGTGAGAAGATTTGCCGAGATAATTAAACGTGGTTGCTTCAAATTGCGGTAGCACTGCGTTCCAAAAGAAACTAAACAACACCATGACGACAATGAGCCACCAGTAACCGGATGCAACAAAAACCCCCGCAAAGGTTATTGCTGCTAAAAAACATCCCAGCCGGACAATGACCATGCTTTTGCCAGTATGATCAGCGATCCAACCCCAGATATTTGGCGAGATAATTTTCGTGCCCATGATAATGGCCATAAATAGCCCAATGTCTTTGGCAGAAAAGTCCAGCGACTTTAAATAAAGCCCCCAGTAAGGCACTAGCGCACCCAGGGACGCAAAATAAAAAAAATAAAATCCTGAAAGGCGCCAATAGGGCATTAATAAGAAAGTTACTTATTGAAATGAGATAGGTTGCAGCAAAAAGGCATTAGTACAGCCACAGCCCCAAATAAGTAATTGGCGCTACGGCTACAATCAAAATAGCGCTAAAAGAATAGACCAACGGTTTATCCACTAAATCCCGGCAAAACAGCATGCGCACTGCCGAGTACAGCACCATCGAGACTAAAAACAACCCCACTGAGTGCGGTACAAATTCGTCCAATAAAAAACTGGCCTGGGATTCCTGCCAGTTAAGTGAACCACCATAAAACAATTTACCCATGACAAAAACAGCAAATTCATAATAAATGACGGCCGAGACAACGCTAAATATGCTGAGAAAGAATACAAAACTGGTACCCTTCTCAAACTTTTGTATCCACAAAATCCAAAACAAGCTCATCAACGCGGATACCAAGATAGCCATTATCCACAACACGGCAACCACGCAACCGACACAATTGCTGTCCTGAGGATCGCCGGGACTTAAAACAAACCACTTGCCAATTAACATCACCAGAAATACTAACGCTAACCAGATAGTACCAAATGGATCTTTACTGAATATGTTTCCGCCGGATGCTGATTGATGTCTTCGTCTGCTATGCGCCATTATTGTGTTTTAACCGATTTATTCCAAGCGAATTACGCTAATTGTTTTGTGTCACCACTGTTATTTTAATGCTAACCCCCTATTTTAACGGGTAGCCAATATATACCCAAAGCGTTTGAGATTTAGGTATAGTAACGTAAAACCATTCATTATAAATTAAAATGCGAGTGTAGTGTATTCAACAGAATGGTGGTGGCATACCTCGCTAGAATGCTTACGGGTATTTTCGCACGTGCTCTGGTCGAATTTAATTGCTACCGGATGGAATAACAGGTGTTTCCGAACGCACATCGCCGTTCTGGCCACGATGACGTAAAGCGTGATCCATCAAAACGATGGCCAACATTGCCTCAGCAATTGGGGTAGCACGTATTCCCACGCAGGGATCATGCCGTCCTTTGGTAATCACCTCCGCGGCATCTCCATGCCGATCAACCGTCTGCCCGGGTAGGTGCAGACTGGACGTGGGTTTTAACGCAATACTCACCAGAATATCCTGCCCGGTGGAAATTCCACCAAGCACGCCGCCGGCATGATTGCTTAAGAACCCATTGGGGGTAATCTCATCCCGATGCTCGGTGCCTTTTTGCACGATGCTTTCAAAACCCGCACCGATTTCAACACCCTTAACTGCGTTTATATTCATCATCGCATGGGCTATGTCGGCATCGAGACGATCGAATACCGGTTCACCGAATCCCGGCAACATTCCGCTTGCGGTGACATTAATGCGGGCACCAATGGAATTGCCTTCTTTGCGCAACCGGTCCATGTACTGTTCCAGCGCCGGGACTTTGCTGGCATCGGGGCAGAAAAAGGCATTGTTCTCAACCTCAGCCCAATCGAAATCGTCTATTTTTATGGGGCCAAGCTGACTCAGGTAACCCCGAATTTCAATACCATGGTTAAGCTTCAAATACTTTTTTGCAATACCACCGGCAGCAACCCGCACGGCGGTTTCTCGCGCGGAGGAGCGTCCGCCGCCACGATAATCCCGAACGCCGTACTTTTGCTGATAAGTATAATCAGCGTGTCCAGGGCGAAACAAATCCTTAATATTCGTATAATCTTTTGACTTTTGATCGGTGTTATAGATCACCATGCCGATCGGCGTCCCGGTTGTGCTACCTTCAAATACGCCTGAGAGAATCTTTACTTCGTCGGACTCTTTGCGTTGTGTTGTGTGCCGTGACTGCCCAGGCTTACGCCGGTCCAGATCCCGCTGCAAATCCGCCTCAGACAGCGCCAGCCCAGGCGGACAGCCATCAACAATGCAGCCCAACGCCACGCCATGACTTTCGCCAAACGTGGTTACCGTAAACAGTTTTCCTAATGTATTTCCCGCCATAGGGGCATTGTAACGACTTCCATGCCATTGCTAAACCTAAATTTTTCACCCCACGGCACAAAAGGGATTAATTCAACCCATATTAATTGACGACACGCCCTAGTGTAGTGTTTTAAACAGAATGGTGATTCAGCGTTCCCCAAATCCGTTGACACAAGGCGTCGTTCGCCGGGAATGTAGGTCACCTTGCCAAGAACGACAACGACGTGGCAGCGAATTTGAGGAGCGCCCTACGGGCAAAGCGCTAAAAATCCATCTGTGTTGTTGCGCTTTCTCGACGTAGGGTCACTATGCCTTCGAAAACGCGCCTAACAGCTGAACTTTTAGCGCTTTGCTGAATCACTATTCTGTTTAATACACTACACTAGGAATAAATAACAGCAACGCAAGATGCAGCGCTTTTAAAGGTGTAACCTACTGACCAAGACGAGCAGGTTCGGATTTTTTGGGTGATTTTAGTGACACTGCCCCCGACTTTTTCAACGTGCGCAGCGGGGTTGGTTTGACCCCCAGAGGTTTAGGCGCTGATAACGTGCGCGGCCGTAACTGACTGGCCCCTACGGGCGCGGGCATCGGTTTCGGTTGCGACAATTCCTGGGCGTTGTTGCTACCCTGATTACGGTGGCTACTTTCATTGCGTTTGTTTAAAATCAGGGAGCCTGCTTCACTTGACGATTTCACCCTGGTTTCCTCAATGAGGGCATCTGTTGCGTGTTTGTTCATCACAATCATGCTGATACGGCGATTCACGGGGCTTTTCGGGCTTTTTTTATCATATAAAATGGTGCTCGATAACCCCACGACCTTGGCAATTTTGCTCTCATTCAAACCACCAGACACCAACGCACGACGGGAAGAGTTTGCCCGGTCCGCCGATAGCTCCCAGTTGGTATATCCCCTAACATTATTAAAGGGTGTCGCATCGGTGTGCCCTGTCAGGCTAATTTTATTGGGTACTTTATTAATGATTTTGGCAATTTCCTGCAAAATTTTTGTGGTATAACGTTGCAAATTAGAACTGCCGCTGGAAAACATAGGACGGTTTTCTTTGTCGATAATCTGAATTCGTAATCCCTCAGAGGTAATATCCAGCTTCAACTGATCTTTAAAATCCTTCAATGAATCGCTGACACTAATTGCTGATTCCAAATCCTGCTTCAACGATTCCAGTTTCTGCCGCTCACCCGCTTCATCCTGGGTTGCCTTTGACGATGACTCAGATTCCGCGTCTTCCTCTGACTTGCTTTCTTTTTTGCGCTGCGATTCATGATCAGCCGCACCCAGTTTGATCATACTGGTGCTTGCACCTCCCGGGCCCTGCACCGCACTTGGGTTCTTAAAATAATCTGAAATTGCCTCTTTTTGCTCCGGGGATGTTGACCCCATTAACCACATTAACAAAAAGAACGCCATCATTGCCGTAACAAAATCCGCAAAAGCGACTTTCCACGCGCCACCATGGTGGCCATGACCGCCCTTAATAATTTTCTTAACAATAATTGAGTCAGAATCAGCCATGATTATATCTGTAATAACGTCAATGTTTTGAGTGAATCTGCGCGCTCACTTTCCGCCCGTATACTTTCCATCAGTATACGTTCCACCTCTAAGCACAAAGCGGCCATCCAAAGCCGCATTATGTTAAGATTTACCTTTAACGTGATCCTCCAATTCCTGAAATCCAGGTCTTACCGTCGACAGCAGTGTTTTTCGTCCGAACTCAATAGCAATCTGGGGGGCGTAGCCATTTAAATTTGCCAACAAACAGACTTTAATACACTCATAAAACTTGCCTTCGTCATGCGTTATATGCTCTAGCATCGCTGACATCGGCCCGACATAACCATACGCCAGCAGGATCCCCAGAAAGGTCCCTACCAACGCAGCACCAACATGGTGGCCTAATACCTCCGGCGGCCCGCCGATTGATGCCATGGTAATCACAATACCCAACACGGCGGCAACAATGCCGAATCCGGGCAATGCGTCTGACACTTTGGTTAGCGCCGTATGTGCCTCACCGCTTTCGTGATGATGGGTTTCCAACTCCACATCCATCAGGCTCTCCAGCTCAAATGGATTCATATTGCCCCCCACCATGAGACGCAAGTAATCGGATATAAAATCCAACACATGGTGATCAGCGATAATTTTCGGGTATTTAGAGAAAATCGGACTCGCGCCAGGATCATCAATATCCCCTTCCAACGACATCAGGCCCTCTTTGCGGGCTTTGGAAAAAATATCAAACAACAACGACAGCAGCTCCAAATACAATGCCTTACTGTATTTTGACCCCTTCAACAGCGTAAGCATGGCACCAAACACTTTTTTGATGACATGACCTGGATTGGATATAACAAACGCGCCAAATGCTGAACCACCGATAATCAGTAACTCATAGGGCTGCCATAACGCCATTGGCTCACCATGCGATAAAACAAAACCACCTAGCACACAACCACTGACTATGATATACCCGATAATTAACTTCATTGCATTAAATCCTAACTCAACCCACGCTTATTCATCTGATGATTAATAATCTCAGTGACCCTATCGGCAAAAACCAGAATCGGCTTGAGGCTGGTAGTTAAGAAAAAGCCCTGTTAATGAGTAAAAAACGATGGCGGGTAAAAACGGGGCTACACAAACGGCAATACCGCAGCAGGCAACGCGACAACAAGCAATGAACCACTCAATACGTTAAGTGAAAACCAATGTCGTCAAGGTGTCGAAGTACACCTGATACTTGTTTGCGCACAAATTGTACACGCTGTGGATTATTACGGGCCAGAGTGGCCCAGGCGATACCGGGTGAAAGCCCCGCCAAGTCGTATAAACCAGGTTCGGGGTAAAAATATCGGTTTAAAAACTGATTTAGCAGACGCTGTAAGATTGGCGTTAATATACGCGCTTTGAGCGGCGACATGTGCTTTGCGCCGGCATCAACCACACGGCGCGAAAATGAAATATGACGGGCCTCATCGATGGTATGAAAGGTAGCTACATCATAAATGGCCGGACAAATGCTGTCTCGGTGCTGGCGAATAAACCGATTTAACCGGTCAGGTATTTCCTCTCCAATCATGACCGCCAGCCAAAACACCATCGAACTCATTGGTGCATAACGTGCCAAACGGTTCATCCAGTGCAGCTTATAAAATTGAGTAGGAACACGCGCCAGGCCACTGCGCTGAATAATCTCGGCAAACACCAGACTATGACCGGCTTCCTCACGAAGCTGATTGAGATGAAACTTTAGTAAGGCGAGGTTTTCCCCGGCATGATAGGCAGACCGGCTCAAACGTTCCATGAACAACCCCTCAAGCCACATACCAGCTTCAAGGATATGAATAAACTCCAACTGAGATAATAGCTTACGTTGCTTTTCCGGGAGCGCTTCAAATTCCGCAATGCCAGCCAATGACAAGGCCGCTTCCGGCAACCAATAGGTATCCCGATTCAAACGCAGCCAATTCACCCGCTTAAAAGGGTCTTGATAACCCTCGTGATGGCTTAACTGCTCCAATAACTCCGTTGAATTTGTTGACGACCAATTCATCGCTAATCCGATAACCTAAATTGCAGACAATGCGTGCCACAGGTAACCCTATGAATTTCATGCACTATTATTGAAAATCCAAAAATATTGGCGATTCCTTCATACTATCAAACCCGTTTATGGATTGCACCCGCTGAAAATCTGGTTTACTCTTGCGCGTCTTTGAGTAAGGGCACGAAGTGTTTTTACCGAGGTGGCACGTTTCGAATACGTCAAAACCTTCGACGTTATACGATATCGACGTTGGCCATTAAAAGAAATTGACCATTAAAAAGTGTTTACATTAATTTGGAGAGGTGTCCGAGTGGTTGAAGGAGCACGCCTGGAAAGTGTGTATACGTTTATAGCGTATCGAGGGTTCGAATCCCTCCCTCTCCGCCAATTTGGTTAACCATCGAGTATTGCCTGCATTTTACACAGCGCAGACGTCGGGTCACCGTCATAGCGGGCCAGACCGTTTATGCTGTGTATTAAATAGCGGCGACATGCACCACAACGAGTTTACGTTTATACTCACAAGTTCAAGTTAGGTTCAATGGTGGCCCGTATCGGTCCCTTCGCAACGATAAACTGTGAACCCCGTCAGACCTGGAAGGGAGCAGCGGCAGCAGTGGATTCGTGTGCCGAGGTGTGGCTGGTATGAGCCACCACCCAATTTAAGGAACCACATCTATCTCATTGACTGGATATTTATGAGTTACCAAGTACTGGCAAGAAAATGGCGGCCCGGCACTTTTAGTGAGTTGGCTGGCCAGGAACATGTGCAACGCGCGTTAATCAACGCTCTTGACAACAATCGTATTCACCACGCCTTCCTTTTCACCGGCACCCGCGGCGTGGGCAAGACCACCATTGCCCGGATACTGGCAAAATCGTTAAATTGCGAGCAAGGCGTTTCAGCAACACCCTGCGGCACCTGCAGTACCTGCACGGAGATCAATGAAGGCCGTTTTGTTGATTTAATTGAAGTCGACGCTGCCTCAAAAACAAAAGTAGAAGACACCCGCGAACTGCTCGAAAATGTACAGTATGCCCCCACCCGGGGACGATACAAGGTATACCTGATTGACGAAGTTCACATGCTCTCTACCCATAGTTTTAACGCCCTGTTAAAAACGCTTGAAGAACCACCACCACACGTTAAGTTCCTCCTGGCCACAACAGACCCACAGCGCCTACCCGTCACTATACTATCGCGCTGCCTGCAATTTAATTTAAAGCGCTTATCAGAGGATTTAATCCAACAACATTTGGAGTACATTCTTAAACAAGAAGACATAACAGCGGAACCCGTCACAACAAGCCTGATTGCGGCTGCGGCCGACGGCAGTATGCGAGATGCATTAAGCTTAATGGACCAGGCAATCGCCTATGGCAATGGCGCACTGCAAACCGCAGAAGTGCGCACCATGCTGGGCACCGTTGATAATAAATACATCTACGACATCATGGAACAACTGGTGGCGCATGACACACCGGCATTGCTGGAGCGCATTAATGCACTAGCCACGCAATCCCCTAATTTTGTCAATGTGATTAACGAATTAATGACGTTGTTGCATCAAATAGCGCTGGCCCAACTGGCGCCTGATGCCATTGAGGACCAATTGGGTGAAAAGCCAAAAATATTGTCGCTGGCAAATCAGATTTTACCGGAAGACACCCAACTGTATTATCAGATCTGTCTGATTGGGAAAAGAGACATCAAATTAGCACCAAACCCTAAGCTGGGTTTTGAAATGATATTATTAAGAATGCTTGCATTCCAGCCTAATACAAAGCAACCGCACACCACTCCCGGCAAGCCGGCCGCCCGGCCACAAGCGGTGGATAACCATGACTCGGGTGACAGCAAATTGGCACCCAGTGCCGCAGCGCTCAACACATTAACGAACAGTACGTTGGCAAATAATGCTTTGCCAAACAGTCCCCCGGCACAAAGTCCATCAGTGCAAGGTAATATGGTGGCGCCTGGCGAGAACACTCCCCCGACAAATACCGCGGATACCCCGAGCCCGGCAACCTCAACAATCTCACGGCAACAAAAATCACAACATCTGGCAAACATCAGTGAAAAATTAAAGTCTGGCACTCAAAAAAAAACAGCTGACGTAGCCCCCCCCGCGAATAAACCCGTAGAAAAGCCGGCAGAAACACCACCCGTCGACCTGCCGGAAGCAAATACACCGGACGATGACACCCGTAAAAAACCGGGCGATCCATCAGCCCAGCATGGCACTGCCAGCATTCCCGAAGATGAGAGTCAATGGGAACAAATCATTAAAAAATTACCCATCGCCGGCATAGCGCTGCAGCTTGCAAAAAACTGCGCACTTGTTGCCAGCCAGCAAGGCACCATCAACCTGCAAATACTGGAATCCCACAAACAGCTTATTAGTGATAAACGCAAACAGGATATCGAGCAAGCCATTAGCGATTTAACCGGCACAACCATTCGACTGAATATAACCATCGGAAAGGATATTACCAACACCCCGGCTAGCCTGGAGCAACAACGAAAACAGCAGCGACAACAAAATGCCGAAGTTTCCATTCACAACGACAGCGCCGTACAGCAAATTATGGAAACATTCGACGCACAAATCACCCCTGAATCCATTCAACCTATCGACCCATCGCCGGATAGCATTGATGGCACACTTAAAGAGGGGGCATGAGGGCGTAAAGCGCGCAGAAAAACGCAAATTACCCAATCATATCTATCGAGAAACCCCCATTACCTGGGGTATAATTTGACCTCAAGGCATGCTCTGGGCTGGTACCTTACGAGGGATAGTGGCAACAGAGCATTAATAAAGATGGCTAAACTGGATAATTACAACACACCGGGAATTACACCGTATTACACGGAAATCAAATAACATCAATTACGTAACTTAACAACAATAGCGCGAGGATAAACACATGAAAGGCGGCATCGGCAAGCTAATGAAGCAAGCACAGGAAATGCAGGAAAATATGCAAAAAGCACAGGAAGAACTGGCCAGCACGGAATTCCAGGGCCAATCAGGCGGCGGCTTAGTTACCGTAGCAATGACAGGAAGACACGACGTAACAAAAGTAAGTATTGATGACAGCTTATTCGGTGACGATAAAGATATGCTGGAAGACCTTATCGCCGCTGCAGTGAACGATGCGGTACGCAATATTGATAAGAAATCGAAAGAAACTTTATCCGGTATGACCGAAGGTTTATCCTTACCGGCCGGTATGAAATTACCTTTTTAGATCGACACAAACGCACTGTTCCAATGTACCGATCAGTTGCAATATTCTGTTATAAACAAAACTAACTCCACAAGAGCGACACAGCAGCGTGCAAATCAGTCCACTCATCAATCGGTTAATTGAAGATTTGCGTTGCCTGCCCGGCGTGGGGCCTAAATCCGCTCAGCGAATGGCGTTTAATTTGCTGGAACACAATCGCGAAGCAGGCAAGCAACTGGCCTCGACACTGCTTGAGGCCATTGGCAAGGTTAAACATTGCCAATCCTGCCGCACCCTAACGGAATCAACCCATTGCGCTATCTGCATTAACACCAAGCGGGACAAAAGCACGTTGTGTATCGTGGAGACACCATCAGACGTCTATGCGATTGAACAAGCCACTGGTTTTAACGGTATGTATTTCGTACTGATGGGGCATTTATCGCCACTGGATGGCATCGGTCCCCAACAAATTGGACTTGAGCAACTGGAAAATCGGTTAAAAGCGGAAGATATTATTGAAGTCATTCTCGCCACAAACCCGACGGTTGAAGGCGAAGCCACGGCACACTACATTAGCGAAATCGTTAAAAACCTTAACATAAAATCAACGCGTATTGCCCATGGCGTGCCCATTGGAGGGGAAATCGAGTACGTTGATGGCGGCACCTTATCTCATGCGTTTTCCGGTCGACGTGAAATTTAACCAGCAGCAAGCCAGTCGGCCTGTCATCAAATCATAATCCACCAGACGATAAGATAAACTTATCATTCAATTCTTAGCACCAATAAAAACGAAGCCGCTCTAACTTAAATTTCATAAGGGAACCTCCCGCTTACCCGCACATTAAGCGGGTGTATCCACAGTCACAAAACAGCCCCGCCCCACATCATGCCCCTGTTCAACTGACCCATTAGCCGCAATACACCGGTCACCATAAGACCTAAACCAATTCAACAACTCACCCAATTACTACCGACTATCTGGCCCAGCCTACTAAAGGTTTGTGTTGTTACGCCGAAATTCATTAGGAATTACCGTTCTCAGACAATAAGCACTCAGGCAAAAAACGCCTAACATAACTAAAATTGCCGTTAAGGATATGAAATGTATGATAATTTGCATGTAGGACGACATGACGACCTGGTCACTCGTTATGCTCCTCTGGTAAAGCGGATTGCTTATCATCTGAAAGCCCGATTACCAGCCACGGTCATTGTCGATGACCTGTTGCAAGCTGGAATGATTGGCTTATTGGAGGCGTCACGAAAATATGATTCACAACAAGGCGCTAGCTTTGAGACATACGCCGGCATTCGCATCAGGGGCGCCATGCTTGATGAGCTACGCCGCAACGACTGGGCTCCAAAATCAGTGCATCGTAAAGTCAGAGATATTACGGAGGCTATTCGGGAAATCGAAAATCGCGTTGGCCGCGATGCCCGAGACGAAGAAGTCATAAAAGTATTAAATATAACCAAAGAAGAATATTACAAAACGCTACAGAATATTTCGTCGCATAAGGTGGTCAGTTGGGAAGATCTCGGTATTGATGAGGAAGCTATTCGTAATACCATGATCGAATACAAAGCAGGTTTACAGGAAGAACTGGAAAAACAGAATTTTCAAGATAAACTTTCAGAAGCCATTGCATCTTTACCCGAACGCGAAAAAATGATTGTCGCATTATATTACGATTCAGAGTTAAATTTACGTGAAATTGGTTCGGTCTTAAATGTAAGTGAGTCACGCATAAGTCAACTATTAAGTCAAGCACATATTCGATTGCGAGCCCGAATGGAAGATTGGATTAAGGATGACGAATAACCCGAAAAAATGTTAAGTTAAAGAACATGAATATTCTAGCGCGTCGTTCAAATCGGCATCATAAAAACTCAACTCTTGTGCATGAAGCAAATTATGCCAAGCTCTTGCGTACGATGCCGTATATTCATTCTATCCAGGATCAGTCCATACATTTATCCAACACGAAAGTCCATTGCGTTGAACTAAAAGTGCTGGAGGTAACGCGCTACACAACCATGGTTAACTTCACGATTAACTATATCGCTCAACAAAAGTGGCTGCCACAGATCGCCATGACCGTCCGTTGTTACCACGATGCATGCGTTGCGGAAGTAATTAACTTTCAGCACCACGCCCGATTTGACTCACGGTACAAATACCCTAATCCAAACATGTACCAAAAAAATGAAAAACAACAAATCAATCTGTTTTTGGGCGAATGGCTGGACTATCTTCTAAAGAGCAATAACCACTTTCAGCAGCTCACAACTCAAATTGATGCCTGATCAGAAGCTGCGCTGGTTAGCAAACCAATTCCAGGAGAACCCAATATGACAGCAACCACGTTAACACGAATTTTATACATTGAAGATGAACCGGACATACAGGCCGTCGCCAGACTCGCACTGGAAAATATTGGTGGTTATACCCTCGAGGTATGCAGCACCGGTGCTGAATCTCTGGAAAAAGGGCCGTCATTTAATCCTGATCTAATCCTGATGGATGTCATGATGCCGGGCATGGACGGACCAACCACCCTCGCAGAGCTTCGTAAAAACCCAGGCTTAACCGAAACCCCGGTAATATTCATGACCGCAAAAGTACAACCGGATGAAATTAGTGAATTGAAAAGTCTTGGCGCAATTGACGTCATTGCCAAACCATTTGATCCTATGACATTATCTCAGGTCATTAGTGACATCTGGCAAAAACAGGCGGCCTGACTTAATCCCCATTGAAACCAACACTGTACCCGGCTGCCATCCTCATCTCTCCCATCTTATCCGTGATGGCATGTATATTGACATCGACACAGCGATATCGACATTGACATAAATAGCGGGAACGACAAAATCCGAACGGATAGGTTATAAACATCAGACTACAAACAATGCCAACAACGATGTTATAAACAATGCTGTAAGCGATATCTAAAGCAATACCGGCAATGGTACAAACGGACCCCATAGCAGTCCACCCGATTTTATACTAAAGATACAACTTCCCCTACCGATAAACATCCAGAGTACCAATCCGCTCGCACTCAATTAAGGCGAACAGCATGAGCTTACGAATAATATTCTATATTTTACTTATAAGCCTCCCTATTACAGCGCTTGCTTATGAAGATGACTATATCTGGCAGGACAAATATAATAAACAATTGCCAAAAGCAGAAAAAGGGGAACCCAAAGCGCAATATGCCATCGGTACCATGTACGAAAGAGGCAAAGGTGTACTGATGAATCCATCCACTGCTTTCGAGTGGTACGCTAAAGCAGCTCAACAGGGCCATGATAAAGCCGCCTTTAAAGTTGGCTTCAGCTTCTTGCGCGGAAAAGGCGTTAATAAAAATTTTGGCAAGGCGTTAAAGTGGCTAAAAATCGCTGCCACTAAAAACAATGTGCGTGCCTACTTCTTTCTAGGCACAATGTACGAAAAAGGCAGTGGCGTGACAAAAAACATCGATAAGTCACTATCCTGGTATAAAAAAGCACTAAATGGCGGTTTTCACCTGGCGCAAGAGCGCATCGACGCGGTAGCAGCAATACAAGCTAAAAGCAAGCCTCCTGCCGAAAACAAACCATCCACACCTGACACGGCCGCGGTACCCGATGCGCCTAAACCGGAATCAGCGACGAAAGAAACCGCAATACTGAACAACAATATCAAGGATGCTTCACTATCCTATCCAGCAGATAAGCAATGATTGTTAAACAATGGTTGCTAAACAATGGTTGCTAAACAACGATTGTTAAACCGGGGTTTCCAAGCGTCGGCGGAGTAATTTGATCCTAAAAAAGAGTGGTATTTAGGCATCAAAAGTACCGGCATTAACGCAATGTTGACCTCCCCCTCTCCAGCCCTATTACTTTCCACCACCCTGCCTCTGTTTTTTAATCAATAAACCGTATAAAATGTGCCCGCGCATAGTTGTCTGGCACACACGTTACATTATACGGGGTTTGATCATGCAAAGTTTATGGAATGATAAAGAAGCGCTTGCCTTTTTAGGGCACCCACTAAAAGAACGCGTTTATACATCGCGCCTACTTGGGAAAAGCACAAACCTGGTATTACATGGCGGTGGCAATACATCGGTGAAGGCTCAGGTACAAAATCTATTCGGAGAACAGGAAAAAGTATTATACGTCAAAGGTAGCGGCTGGGATCTAGCCACCATTGAAGAGGCCGGGTTTCCAGCCGTTAAACTCGATACATTATTGCGTTTAGCGCAATTGGAGCAACTTAGCGATACCGATATGGTACGCATGCAAAAATCGGCGATGCTCGATCCCAGCGCACCCAACCCATCGGTCGAAGCCATTTTACATGCTATTATTCCATTTACATTTGTTGACCACACTCATGCTGACGCCATTGTAACACTGTCCAATACGCCGGATGGTGAAGCGCGTTTACGCGATCTTTTCGGTAATCGCGTTTTATTCGTGCCCTATGTAATGCCCGGATTTGTTCTCGCCAAAAAAGTGCGTCACCTTATTCGCGATATCGACTGGTCTAACCTCGAAGGCATGGTATTATTACACCACGGTGTCTTCACCTTTGCTGATGACGCCAAAACAAGCTACGAACGCATGATCAACTTGGTAACTTGCGCGGAAGACTATCTGGAAGAACACAGCGCCTCCGCAAAACGCACCCTGAACCCTGGTTTGCCACAAGTGTTCGACCCCATTAAACTGGCTGAAATCAGAAGCCGTATATCAACAGTGCGCGGCAAAGCTATGGTAGCCACACTTGATACCACCGACAGTGCACGCGCATTTTCACTACTCAATAACGTGGATACAATTTCCAACAGGGGCCCGCTCACACCGGATCATGTTATCCGCACCAAACGAATTCCGGCAATTATCGACCACGACATCGACCAAGCCATAACTGACTTTACCCAAAACTATCATCACTATTTTGACAAACACAACCCCGGCAACCTTACCTGCCTGGACCCGGCTCCTCGCTGGGCTGTCTGGAAAAATCACGGCATCATTAGTTTTGGTGATACGGTAAACGATGCCACGATCGTCTCTGACATCAAAGACCATACTATCGCATGCATACAGACAGCGGAAGCCATGGGAGGCTGGCGGGTACCGTCGCAACAGGATATTTTTGACGTCGAATATTGGGAACTGGAACAATCCAAACTGAACAAACAAAAGTCCCTCCCCGTTTTTGAGGGAAAGGTCGCCTTAGTGACCGGTGCCGCCAGCGGAATTGGAAAAGCATGCGCACTCAGCTTGCGACAACAAGGTGCTGCGGTAATTGCCCTGGACATTGCTGAGCAGATCACCCATTTATCCGCCAGCCACGACGCGCCTGACAACAACCTGCTTGGCATCAAATGCGATGTCACCAATATAGACGACATTAACCAGGCACTGGCAATGGGGGTTAAGCAGTTTGGGGGAATTGACATACTCGTTAGCAATGCAGGCATCTTCCCCCTGAGTGAAACCATTGCGGAAATGGACCCAGGCACCTGGGATAAAAGTTTAAACGTCAATCTCACCAGCCATCAGCAAATGCTAAAAGCCTGCATACCTTTTTTGCAACTTGGCATTGATCCTGCCGTCGTGATTATTGCTTCCAAAAACGTTCCGGCACCGGGGCCTGGTGCCGCCGCTTATTCAGTTGCCAAAGCGGGGTTAACTCAATTAGGGCGGGTTGCCGCATTGGAGCTGGCCGGGTCTAAAATACGCGTTAATATGTTACACCCCAATGCAGTATTCGACACCGGCATATGGACGGAGGAAACGCTTGCCAAACGCGCCGGGCATTACGGCCTGAGCGTTGAGGAATACAAAACACGCAATCTCCTGCAGGTTGAAGTAACCTCAAACGATGTGGCGAATCTGGCCTGCGCCCTGGCTGGCCCGCTGTTTGCCAAAGCAACCGGATTGCAAATTCCAATCGATGGCGGTAATGAAAGAGTAATATAACAACATTATAACAAGCGACAGATCATAGACGCTGCGATATTGGACATAGCCTGTATCGGCTCGTAAATTACTCAGCGTTTGTGCTCTACGTAAAGCGCCTCAACAGCGTCCATAAATGCTTCCATGGCAGTGTTGAAATTCCTTGTAATACTCCAACCATACCCAAAGCGTTTGGGATTTAGGTATTTAGTGCGCGTCATATTTTTGTTCTAGCACCAACAGTAGGTTCCTTAAGAAAGCCGAAATGACGAGTAATAGCCGGTCTATTGCGAGGAATTTCAAAGCTTACGCATCCTGCTCACGCCCCTTGCCTACATATATGGACCCACGCCGTTTGCAAGATATTAATCATTGATGTGAGAGAAAATCATTGCTCTCATATATCCGGCC
>Ga0316204_10007350_pt1 | contig 16192 bp, 13 predicted proteins | sample 6monrhotite_MG_2_FD_205661 | JGI IMG/M metagenome (GOLD analysis project Ga0316204, IMG submission 205661) | Microbial mat bacterial communities from mineral coupon in-situ incubated in ocean water Damariscotta River, Maine, United States -... | ecosystem: Environmental > Aquatic > Marine >... | reverse complement strand
CGAAGAGCATTATTTACTTTTTCTTCACCGATATAATCTTGTAAAGCATACAGAATAAGACTTCCTTTTCCATAATGAATGTACCCTTGATTTTCTACCTTGTATAAAGGAAGTTCTTTTTTTCTCTCACTGCTTCTTCCCCTTAAATAGCGGTTGAAGTCATATTTTATAAATTCCTTCATACCTAGGTCATCCTTCTCTTGTTTCATTACCATCAATGAAGAGTATTCTGAGAAACTTTCTGTTAGCATTGTTCCTCCTTGCATACTTGCTCCTACTTCTTGGTGTGCCCACCATTGGTGCGCCATTTCATGCGCAATAACAGCATCAATTACATTATTCTTAGAAGTATCTTCTAAGTCAATTATAAATCCCAAAGCTTCTGAATAAGGCATGGTTCCAGGGAATGCTTGTGCAAAAGAGGCATATTTTGGAAACTCTATTATTCTTGCTTGTTTGTGGTGATAAGGGCCGAAGTGTTGGGTGTAGTATTTTAGTGACTTTTCTATAGCATCCAACATTATTTCGACATTGTAGTCATGTTTTGCATCGTAATAAACCTCTAATGAAATTCCCTTCCAATCTCTTTTTGCTACCTTATAATCTGCCGAGACAAATGAGCAAAAATCTTGAGAAGGATGATCTAATTTATAGTGGTAATAGTTGCGATTATCCTCAGTCCATTCTTTAACTAAAGAACCTGGGGCAATAGCGACTTGGTCAGAGGAGGTAGAAATATAGGTTTCCATATTTACCCAATCTGATCTTCCATCCGATAAATAATTTATCATACATTTTGTGGTGCAGCTATCTTCTTCAACTAATTCAGCCATCCTATCTTTAGGAGGAAGACCGAATTTCTTACGATCATTTTTATCACTTAGCTCAACTCCAGCGTTGTAGCCCATACTAGGAATGATTCCATTGTTCAAGAAGGTCCCATTCTTAATAATACCTGTATTCCCTCTGCCATTCTCAAACCCTTTGGTAGTGTATGCTGTTTCAATGGTGATTTTCATGCGATCTCCAGGCAGCATGGGTTGATCTAATTCGTAGATCAAATATGCCAAAGTATCATCATTATGTACCAATTTGGAATTAGGAATACTAATTGTAGTTTCCCAGTCATCTGAAAGGTTATAATGAATGGAGTCTATGGGAGTGTCTGATTTATTCTCAACTATTAGCTCAGCTTTTGCTTTAACATCTCGTTCTTCGGGAAAAATATCAATGTAATAACTGATATCAGTTATTATAGGCATTGTTATTTTTTCATATTTCTTGTACTTCTTTTCATATGAAATTGCAATTTCTTCTCTTTCATCTGAAGTGTCATAAGTATTTAACACTTGAGTATTATAATAAACAAATGATGCAGTTGATATCCAAACTATAGCAAGTACTCCAAAACTTAATCGATATTTCTTGTTGAAGTTAGTTTTTGCAACTTTAAAACGATTATTAAATCCACCACCTTTGGAACGAACCCAGAATAAACCAGCAATGGAAATGAGTATTCCTCCGAATAGAGTCCAATAAGTTGCGAACCAGATTGCCCCTGTTAATCCAGGACCAAAGCCATTCATATCGGAATACCTCAGAGAAGGTCCACTAGCAAGGTCGAGCATGTTACTACCGATATCTAAAACACCTAGTAGGATTTGCCAAACAACAATGAATAAGATGGAGATAAAATAAGCCTGGTATTTGCGGTTAACAATTACTTGAATAAAGATGAAGAATAAGGCAAAGAATATATAATTGGGCAAAAGATTATAGACAAATTCTTGTAAATAAAGGCCAAACTCTATTTTAGTAAACCCCATCAAAAGTTGGTATAAAATCCCTATTATACTGAACAGAAAATAGAGAGAGCTAACTACTCCAACCAAGGTTGCAGATTTAGCTAATAATGAAATGATTGAAGTATGGGGTGTAGCGTTAGTTACTTCATCAATGTGACTATTTCTATCATTCCAGACCAATTCTCCACTAAAGAAAATGAGTATTATACTAATGAACAAACCTGTAGAGTCTGTAATCATTTCAATGGTAATGTAAGTTAAAGGATAAGATTGTAGTCCGTAGTATTCATAACCCCCAACCATTTCAACAACCATCAAAATCATCGAAAACAAGAAGATTACTCTAAATACCATGCTTTTGACAATGTTCAAAAAACTAATGTTCAAAAAGCTTCGAAATTGATTCCAACTAGCTGAATTAGAGAATGTAGGGTTTGTAATTACCTTGTCAAGAACAATGCTATCTTGTGAAGTTTCTTCTACTTTATTTTTCTTTTTGGAGAGTTTTTCTTTGAATGAGAAACTAAAGTAGGAGATGAGAAGTATTACTAAACCTATACCCATCCAAAGTAGTCTATTTAGTAAGAGAATTCCTTCGAAAGCAGGTGAGAGTGTATTTTTTTCGATTGGGGTATAATACCGTGTAGCTACACTCAAAGCTCGGATGCCAAAGGTATCAGAGAGACCAGCTACAGTCTCATTGTCTATATCAGAAAGTAATGAGCCAGAGACTCCATAAGCTATGAGTATTCCAAGAGCGCCAACGAAAGAAACAACTGTGCTTTTAAATCTAGTTGCTAGAGCAAAAATAATTGCTCCAGCGATAAACATATTGGGCAATATAAAGAGGAGGTAGTTATTAATAAAAGTCTCCCAGTAAAAGGGACCAATCCTATCTGCATCTAACCAACCAACAAGGGGAGCAATGTACGACCCAACGATTACGCCGAGGTAAACCCCTAATAGAGGAATAGTAGCCAATATTAAGGCACCAAAAAAGCGGCCAAAAAAATAGGAAGCCTTACTTATAGGGGTGCTGAATAAAATTTCATTGAATTGATTGTTGTGATCCCTTAAAGCTGCATTGTTAAAATAGGCTACAGCAAAAAGCACCCCTATAAAAGAAAAGACAGAGACAAATTGTGTGATCACAAATGGGGCATTTTTATGGATATTTCCAATTGAACCACCGATAACTACATTATCTGAAGATACTGCACCAAATGCCATTAAGGCTACGATGAATAAAAAGATATAAATCATAGGTTGTTTAACCGCTGACTTTAACTCGAGAAAGAAAAATTCCTTGAACATAATAAAAAGTTTAAACGGTTTCTATAGAAAGAGCAGAGCTAATTTTAGTAAAGAATACATCTTCAAGATTTGGAGCAACCAATTGGAACCCATCAGATGGGTTTGAATTGCTATATACATGAATGACGGGTTTACCAGCGATCATCTTATCTGAAATCACTTCGTATTTCTCTTGATGACTTTTTAACTCACTTCTTTCAATCTGTTTTTGCCAAACTTTTCCGTTGATCTCATTAATGGCTGAATCAGGTGAACCATGGTAAACAATTTTGCCATGGTCCATTATTGCAAATTCAGAACACAACTCACTAACATCATCCACGATATGTGTTGAAAGTAAGATGATCACCTCTTTTCCAACATCAGCTAATAAATTATGGAAACGGTTTCGCTCTCCAGGATCTAAGCCTGCAGTTGGTTCATCAACTATTATGAGTTTTGGATTTCCTATTAAAGCCTGAGCAATTCCAACTCTTTGCTTCATTCCTCCTGAAAAACCTTTTACACTCTTATTTCTTTTATCATATAGGTTAACCTTTTGCAAAAGGTAATTGACTAAGTTTTTTCTTTCTTTACCATTATTAATTCCTTTCAATATAGCGAGATGGTCTAACAGTTGATAGGCAGTTATTTTGGCATATACTCCAAACTCTTGAGGGAGGTAGCCCAAAACTTTTCTCAATTCAGTAGGTTGATTTAGTATATCAATATCATCTAAAAAAGCAGAACCAGAGTCGGCCTCCTGCAAGCTTGCTAATGTTCTCATAAGAGAAGATTTTCCGGCACCATTTGGACCCAATAGCCCAAACATTCCATTGGAAATTTCGATGTTAACATTGTCCAGTGCCTTCACACCATTTGGGTAAGTCTTATTAAGATTCTGAATTTTAAGTGTAGCCATTATATATGTTTTTGATAATCCACAAATTAATACATTAGAGGAAATGTTGCCAATATTTTATGTTGGACGGTCCAAACGTGAATTTGTTACAGTTGTTTTGTCTGAGAAAATTAAATTGTAGATGAAAGCATAAATTTGCTAAGAACGAAAACACTAAGTCTTGAAAAAATATACTGTAGTAATCTTGTTTGTATTCCTTTTTAATTCAATTACTGCACAGCAATGGGATATTCAGGAGAAGCAGAATATGCCAATGAAAATAGCGAATAATGCAGTAACAGAGGCAAGTGTCAGTGGGAACCCTTATGTGTATTCTTTTGGTGGAATTGACTCAACTAAACTCTATTCTGGCATTACGAATAAATCATTTAAATATGATGTGATTGCCGATTCTTGGGATACAGTTCCGGATTTGCCAGACACCAATACTAAAATTGCTGCGGCAGCTTCTTTTGTGAATGGGAAAATATACATTATTGGTGGCTATATAGTTTTCTCAAATGGGAGTGAGGTTTCTTCGGTCAAAATTCATCGTTTCGACCCTATAGCAGATACTTTTTTAACTGATGGAGTAGATATACCCATAGCAATTGACGATCATGTACAGGCAGTATATAAAGATAGTTTGATCTTTGTAGTTACCGGTTGGAGTAATACAAGTAATGTGGCTAATGTTCAGATATACGATACTTATTTAGATAGTTGGTCAACTGGGACTCAAGTACCAACAACATCCTATCAGGTTTTTGGAAGCACGGGTATAATAGTAGGTGATACCTTATATTATTATGGTGGAGCAAGGTCCACTTCTAATTTTCCTGCATCTAACCAATTGAGAAAAGGATATATAAATCCCATTGATCCAACACAGATTACATGGCAAACTTCTATACTGTCTAGATTTATTACAGTTTACCGGCCCGCCTGCACAAAAATAGATGGTACTGTACTTTGGGTAGGTGGATCTGAGACTAGTTACAATTTTGATGGAATAGCATATAATGGATCAGGTGGAGTGCCTATTTCAAATCGTATTATTTCATACAATACCAGAAAAGATACTTTTTATACGCACATGCCCTCTATGGATTCTATTCCTATGGATTTAAGAGGTATTGCCTCTATTAGCGATTCAGTAAAATATATAGTTGAAGGAATGTCAGGCAAACAGAAAGTGAGCAACAAGACATTTAAGTTAGAATATAAGTTAACTACTTCTCTCAAAGAAAACCAAAATGTAGTGTCTATAGTAGTTGCTCCAAATCCTTTTGGTGAGCGGCTAGAATTAAGTTTCAAAGAATATAAAAGGGGTAGAATTGAAATATTTAATGCTAGTGGTCAGTTGATAGTACAAATCGAAAAGAAAAATCAAGCTAGAATAGCAATTAATACTTCAAGTTGGGAAAAGGGAATTTATTATCTTCGGTATAGCTTTCAGGATTCTCAAGGCATGCAGAAAGTATTAAAATTATAGTAGTTGTGGTATTATAAAGAAAGTATAACATTTTTATAACAGCTGCAGTATAGGTCATATAGTAGACAATTAAAAGATGATAGCACAAATAAGTTTGTAATATGAATAAATTAAGAATTGTGTTTTTTAGCTTGGTTTGTTTGACTTCATGTATAGGAGAAGACTTTATAGAAGTTGATTCTGCGAAAAAAGAAAGGCTAGGGATTGTTCCTCAATCCAATCGCAGTAGTGACTTAATTAATGTTGGAGATAGTCTTGTCTATACTGCGGAGTATACAAATACAGAGGGGCAAAAGGAAAGTATAGCTTTGACTTGGTCAAGTTCAAAACCAGATATTGCCACTATTGATCAAGATGGTAAAGTAAAGGCACTTCAAGCAGGAGCAGTAAATATTTCTGTAAGTGCTGTAGCAAAATCTAATGGTGCAGTTTTGGAAGATAGTAGGTTACTTGTTATAGAGCAATTGGAAAGAGTAGAAGTTTCCAGTGATATTACCTCATTGTTGCCAGGAGACTCTCTTGAGCTTACTGCTCAATATTTTAATGATGAAGGACAACTAACAGGGGCTACATTCTTTTGGAGTAGTAGCGATACATCTATAGCAACAATAGATCAGAGTGGTAAATTAAGAGGCCTAACTATAGGTAAAACTAATATTACTGCTGCAGCTAATGGATTTGTAAGCCGAGAGTTGAGTATAGCTGTGGTTGGGGACTCTACAGCACCTGCATCTATAGATATTACTGCAGATACCAATCAGATAGCAAAAGGAGAAGAACTTCAATTTACAGCCATTGTTAGAAATATTAATGGAGATGAGTTGGCAGATGAGACGGTGTTGTGGAATAGCTCGGATATTGGAATCTTAACCATTGATCAAGACGGCTTAACCGAAGGAATTGAAATTGGTTCTGCTGATATTACAGCAACGAGCGGAAATGTGGTAAGTAATGTATTCAATGTATTGGTCAGCCAAGCAGTGGTAACTTCTAGAACAGGAAGTTTTAGAAATGAGAATGGCTATCGGGTAAGTGGCAGCGTAGAACTTAGAAAGACTACGACTAATAGTTTAGAGTTAAGCTTTACAAATTTCTCTTCACAGAGTGGTCCTGATTTAGCGATATACTTGGGCAATAATACTAGCAGTGGAGTAGAAATAGAAAAGCTCAATCAACTCAGTGGCAACTTCACTGTAAATGTGCCTTCCACAATTAAGATTGACGATTATGATTATGTTCTAATTTGGTGTAAAGCAGTGAATGCAGCTTTTGGTTCAGCCCTTTTAAATTAAAAAAATGAAAAAGAGCATATTTTTTTTCTCATTGATATTTATTGTACACACAATTCATGCTGGAGGATGGCTGCAGGGTGAGGATAAGGGGTTCTTTAAAGTTAACCAGTCCATCATTAAAGGAAACCAATTTTACGATGGGAATGGTGACATAATTGACATCGTTACCATTGGAGTTTACCAAACTAGTTTTTACGGAGAGTATGGATTTTCAAAAAAGATAGATGGCATTGCCTATTTGCCTTTTTTGTCGAGGGTTACTTTAAATGATGCATTGTTTTCAGATGGCAGGTTTCAAAGAGGAGATGAACTTACCTCTATAGGAGATGCTCAAATAGGTATTAAATACGGGATAAGACAGGATAAACCTTTAGTAATAAGTGCATCCTTCTTATTAGGTATTCCACTTGGAAATGATGCAGGTGGAGAAACGGGAGTATTGCAAACTGGAGATGGGGAATTGAACCAATTGTTGATGTTAGATTTCGGCTATGGGTTCTCCATTGGTAAAAGTTCTGCTTATGCTAATCTTGGTGTAGGAATTAACAATAGAAGCAAAGGTTTTTCGGAAGAATTTAGAACAACAGCCGAATTAGGAATAGTTTCACCCAATGAAAAATGGATCATCGCAGCTAAGCTATCTTCAGTTCAATCATTCATGAATGGAGAACCAGAAGGAAGTGCAGGGCAAGGAGTGTTTTCAAATAACCTAGAATACATTTCTTTTGGGCCAGAGATTTCCTATCTATTTTCTAAGAATTTTGGGATTACAACAAGCATCCAAGGAGCTTTTCAAGGCCAATTTATTTTAGCTGAGCCATCCTATAATTTTGGAATATTCTGGAAAAGAGCACAGAAAGCACCAAAAAGAAAACTTAAACTTCAAGAAGAAGAGCCTACTGAATAATAGTAGGCTCTTGTGATACAATTTTATTTCAATAATTCAGCTGTCTCAACCAAACGGATAAATTCTGATCGATATCCTTCATCATCTTCTCCCTTTGATCGCTTAGCCATTTTTGCAACGTCTTTAAATTCTAAGTCATCTACACTTTCAGAACCTCTAAGTAACATTCCAAAGGAAGCTACTGCTGCTGAAAATTGGAGATTAGCTGAAGCATTTTCCAATTCTACCTTTTCATCAGACATAGCTTTTGAAAGTAAGATAGATTGTTTGCCATCTGGTTCTTTGTAACGAAACTTAACGGTTAAGATTTCTTCACCAAACTGCTCATCATTAGGCGATTGCTTCTGGTACTTCAATGGATCGATATCTTTAATTTTTTCTTCAGAATCTGCAGGAATAATTTCATACAAAACGGTAACTGAATGACCGGCTCCTAGTTCTCCAGCATCCTTCTTATCGTCGTTAAAGTCTTCATCTTCTAAATGCCGGTTAACATAACCAATCAAACGATACGCTTTTACTTTGGCAGGGTTAAATTCTGCCTGTACTTTAACGTCTTTAGCAATGGTAAATAAGGTGCCGCTCATCTCGTTTACCAATACTTTTTTGGCTTCTAAAATATTGTCAATGTAGTTGTAGTTGCCATTTCCTTTATCGGCAATCTGTTCCATTTTATAATCTTGTAAGTTGCCACTTCCAAAACCGAGAACAGAAAGAAAAACTCCTTTTTCTCTTTCTTCTTCAATAAGTTTTACCAACTCTTTTTGATCGGAAACACCTACATTAAAGTCGCCATCAGTAGCTAATATTACTCTATTGTTTCCTTCTTTTTTGAAGTGTTTTTGAGCAATATGATAGGCCAGTTTAATTCCCTGTCCTCCCGCAGTTGAGCCACCAGCACCAAGGCTGTTGAGAACATTTCTGATTTTGTCTTTGTTTTTTCCGCTAGTAGATGGAAGTACTAAACCAGCTGCTCCAGCATAAACAACAATTGCTACTCTATCTTCTTCTCGAAGTTGGTCAATAAGCAGGTGAAATCCTTCTTTGAGCAAGCCTAATTTATCATATGAGCCCATAGAGCCAGACACATCAATTAAGAATACCAGATTGCTCTTTGGAGCTTCAGCCATGTCCATTGTTTTGCCTTGAATTCCTATCAATGCCAATTTACGTTGATCATTCCATGGGCAATTTGAAAATTCGGTAGTAATAGAAAAAGGATGTTCATCTGAAGGTTGAGGATAGTCGTAATTAAAATAGTTGATCATCTCCTCAATTCTAACTGCCGATACTGGAGGAAGGTGACCATCATTAATGTACCTTCTAGTATTAGCATAAGAAGCTTTGTCCACATCAATACTAAAAGTCGAAAGTGGAGTGTGGTTTGCCATTTTAAAATCATTGTCATTGATTTCTTGATACAATTCACCTTGGTTGGGGTAAGGATAAGGCTCTTCATAAGTACTTCCTATAATTTTTACTCCATCAATGAAAGTTACATTGCTGCCTCTTCTAGACCCTCGAACATTGATTCTTGATCCCCTAGTTGTTTGATCTCTTTCAAATAAGGGCTTTCTATAGGAGATAATTTCTACTGATTTTAATTCAACCCCTGCAGAAAGGCTCATGTTTTGCTCTATAATTTTCCCAGCTTTTACGATTATTCCGCTAATTTTTTTGGTTTGATAGCCTACATAAGAAAGTTGAAGGTCGTACGTTCCAGGAGGAATTGGTTTTAAAGTGTATTTTCCATCAAAATCAGAAGTAGCGTCTATAACTTTTTGACTATCACTTAAAAGAGTGATGTTCGCAAAGGGAACGGGGTCATTATTATTTGAATCTGTTATAATCCCCTTAATTGTACCTGTATTGATTTGGGCAGTCAGTGAGAAAAAGCTCAGCACTGCTAGTAGTGTGATTAATTTTTTCATGATATATTAGGTTTATGGGTTACAACTTCAACAAGCCTGTGGCTTATTAATTAGACACCGGCCTAAAGCGAATCCGCTGCTTGCCTATTGAAAATAGCAGTATTTATGAGGTTGAAAAATAGCTGTTATGTGTTTGTTAATCAACTAGAAGGGCATGTGTTGGATTTCTTCTCTTTTGAATACCCTTTCTATGGTAGTATTGTCTTTTTGGAGAATAGAAGGGCAACAAATGGTGACACAAACATTGCTCAATTTTATGCCTTGACTTATTGAGATGTTTTGTCTTGTAACTTTTTTTGGACGAACTTTTATTCCTGTAATTTTTTTTGATGGATACCCCATAGAATAGACCTGGATATCATATTCTCCAGCTTTAACGGGTTTTAATACATACTTTCCATCAAAGTCAGTAGTAGTGCCAATAATTTGCTCATTAGCTTGTAATAAAGAGACATTTGCAAAAGGAATGGGTTCCTCAGTTTTGGAGTCAATTATGAAGCCTTCAACGATACCTACATTTTCTTGAGCATAATGAAATGAAGGAATTACAAATAATAGAATTAGAATGTATTTCATATTTCTTATGACGTATTTAAGCGTTAATGTGCTGTATGAAGGAAAGCTATTTTAGTATGGCATTTTTTCTATTTGATCCCTTGAATAGGTAGTCTCAATAGTGGTATTGTCTTTTTCAAATAATGGGATTATATACCAAAAACAACCCCAGTTAGATATATGTATGCCAGCCTCTAAAGAAATAGTTTTTAGCTTATTAAGCTCAGAGGAAACAATTGTCCTGCTTATTTTTTTAGTTTGATAACCCACATAAGAGATTTGAAGGTCATATTTTCCAGCTGGAACATCTTTTAAGACGTATTTCCCATCAAAATCAGTAGTTGTGCCAATAATTTGCTCACTACCTCTTAATAAAAAGACATTTGCAAAAGGAATGGGTTCCTCTGTTTTGGAGTCAATTATTATACCTTCAATAACTCCTAGGCTATCTTGATTTTGAGCATAATGAAAGGAAGGGAATATAAAAAATAGAATTAAAAAGTATTTCATTACCCATAGACGTTTAGAGAAGAGAATTCGCTGTTTGAGCTTATGTGGTAATCAAATTATAGCTTGATAACTCTTGCACTTTTTTCTTTAAATTTTAAAAAATAAACTCCTTTAGGCAGAGAGTTAATGTCTATTTGAAAGGAATTACGTTCGTTATTATGATTTAATAATGAAACTAAACTTGTGAGGTTTTTTCCACTAGAACTGTATATAGACAATTCATCCCATGAAATGCTTTTTGAAGCAATATTTATGACTCCCCTTGCAGGATTCGGAAAAAGCTTTATTAGGTTATTTTCTGCTTCTAAGTTTATTATACTTTTGATAGTAAAGCGTTCAAATTGGCCATCATAGTCAGTTTGCTTTAAACGATAATAAGAAGTTCCAGCTAAAGGGTGGTAGTCAATCGCTTGGTAATCAATGCGAGCAGTTGAGTTCCCTGCTCCTTGAATAGTTAGGAGATCTTCCCATATCATAGCATCTGTAGATCGTTCTATTGTAAAATAATCGTTGTTGATTTCAGTGGCTGTTTGCCAATCAAGAATTACATTACCATTTGAGAATTCAGTGTTGAAATCAATTAATTCAATTGGTAAGGCTGCAGCTGTATAATGTACTGTAATCCTTATATGGTCAATAATTGGTTGAGGGTTGGCTCCTCCACCTTGTTTTTTTACAGAGATTGCAACGCCAAAACCTGATGCGTTAATATCAGCTACAGTCCAAGTTTCTGACCATAAATCGGTAGAGCTGCCATAGCTAATGTATGTTTCAGATGACCATGCAGGGTTAACCGATTTATCTTCTGAACCAACACTTCCTCCTTTTACAATACCAATAAAATTATCTTTTGCATTGTTAATGTCCGACCGTTCAATTTCTACGATTATTCCATTAATGGTAGCACCAGAAGGAATAGAAAATCCAAAATTAGTAGCTTGAAAAACATCGGTATAATCTCCATTAGATGATAATCCATTTGTAGGAATATCAGTATACACATCATCAGAACTTCCCGCATTTGATAAGTTAGTCCAGTTAGTCGCAGAACCTATAAAGGCTACATTACTAAATGTGCTAGCCGAATTAGGACCTTCAGAAGTTTGTGCTCCTAAATTTGCAGATAATGCACCGAAACAAATTAATAATACAGGAAAAGAAAAATAGTAGAAATTATCAAAAATTTGAGACAGAGCATTTCTGTTTTGCTTATGTTTTTTCATCAGATTAAATCTAAGTTAATAGTCTAAATCAATGAACATAAGAGGGTTGTGTTATGCTCTTGAGGTTGTAGTTAATTTTACTAGAACTACACCGCTCTAACAAAGGTAATTAAATGTTTCGTATAATTTCAGTAATGACAAAATTATTGTTTGAGCATGCTTTCTATAGCATATACTGATATCTATGATCGATTAGTTCGCCAATTAGAGCTTTTAGTCACATTAGCCATTTCAGTCGAAACGGTGTTGGTTGATCCAATCAATTTAGCTGCTAGTAAAGCAGCAATTTCTTCTTCGGTATCATTAGATTGGTCTAAGTATTCGGGTTTAAAATGATGCTTTACAAAATTGGTGTCGAAATTTCCACTTACAAATGCATCGTGTTGCAATGCAAATCGACAAAAGTCAAGTGTGGTTTTTACCCCATTAATCTCATATTCGTCAATAGCTCTTAACATACGTTGCCTTGCAGCTTCACGGTCTTTTCCAAAAGTGATCAATTTGGCAATCATGGGGTCATAGTAAATTGGAATATCCATGCCTTCTTCAAAACCATCATCAACTCTTACTCCTAAGCCTTGTGGGCGTATATAGGTTTTTAAATTTCCAATATCGGGTAGGAAGTTATTCGTTGGATCTTCAGCATAAACTCTTACTTCAAAAGAATGCCCTTGTATTTTTAAATCGTCTTGAGCAAAACTTAATTCTTCTCCTCGAGCTACATTTATTTGTTCTCTAACTAAATCTATACCTGTAATTTGTTCAGTAACGGGATGTTCAACTTGCAAACGAGTATTCATTTCTAAGAAGTAAAAGTTGAGTTTTTCATCCAATAAAAATTCAACTGTTCCTGCTCCAACATAATTGCAGGATTTGGCAACTTTTACAGCTGCTTCCCCCATTTGTTTTCTCATCTCCGGAGTTAAAACAGCAGAAGGGGCTTCTTCAATTACCTTTTGATGCCTTCTTTGAATGGAACACTCACGTTCAAATAAGTAGACAACGTTCCCATGAGTATCTGCTAATATTTGAATTTCGATGTGTCGAGGAGAGCCAACAAAACGCTCAATGAAAACAGCGCCATCACCAAAAGAAGAAATGGCTTCTGAAACAGCTCTATCCATTTGTTCTCTGAAATCTTCAACTTTTTCTACAATTCGCATTCCCTTTCCACCTCCACCAGCACTGGCTTTAACCAAAATAGGAAAGCCAACTTCTTGAGCTATCTTTTCAGCCTCTGCAACATCGGTAACCGCTTCATCTGTTCCCGGAACCAATGGGATATCGTATTTTTTCACAGCAGCTTTAGCAGCTAATTTACTTCCCATTACTTCCATAGCTTCTGGCGAAGGGCCTATTAAGGTAATTCCAGCATCACTGACTTTTCTAGCAAAATCTGCATTCTCTGATAAGAATCCATAACCAGGATGAATTCCATCCACATTAAGCTCCTTGCAAATTTCTATGATTTTATCACCTCTCAAATAGGATTCTGAAGATGGAGGAGGGCCAACATTAATTGCTTCGTCAGCATAACGAACAAATAATGCATTACGATCGGCATCAGAATAGATCGCAACAGTTGAGATTCCCATCTCTTTTGCGGTTCTCATTATTCGTAAAGCAATTTCTCCTCTGTTGGCAATTAATATCTTCTTCATAGAGTCGGTTTTCGGCTAAATTAGTTATCTTCGATTTAACTTAAAATAGCTAAATGGCGAAGGTAATTTTTGAAGAGAGGCAACGATTTAATCAATGGTGGTTATGGCTTATTACGATTATGGTAGTTGGAGCCTGTGTTGTTTCGCTTTTTGAAAAAGCAGAAATAGAGCTGAGTGATTTGATACAGCCAGGAATAGTATCAGGAATAATGTTGTTTACATTATTCGGAGTTAATTTAAAAACAAGGATAGACGAACATGGAATTCATGTGAAGATGTTTCCCTTCCATTTTTCAGAAGTACATTATTTATGGACTGATTTGAATTCGGTAAAGGTGAAAAAGTACAGCCCTCTGATGGACTATGGTGGATGGGGAGTTAGAGGTTTTGGCGATGATAAAGCGTTTAATGTGCGAGGAAGTATTGGAATTAAAATTCAAACTACTGATGGAAGAACTAGAATGATTGGTACCCAAAAGGAGGAAGAAGCAAAAGTTGCAATCAAAAGTCATTTTTCTAAAGAATTATAGATGCATCTTTTTTATTCGACCACCATACTCCACAATCAAATAGAATTAGACAAAGATGAATCAAGACATCTTTCAAAAGTACTTCGATTAACCAATGGGGATGCAGTTGTAGTAGTAGATGGGGAAGGGAATTGGTACAACTGCCAGATTGCTGAAGCTCATGGTAAAAAGGCATTGTTGAACATTATTCAGCAAGAAGATAGGTTGGAAGAGTTTAATGTTGAGATTGCTTCAGCACCTACTAAAAACTTAAGTCGATGGGAATGGTTTTTAGAAAAATCTACTGAGATAGGGATCGATGCCATACATCCTATTTCAACTTTCCACTCTGAAAGAAAAGTGCTGAAAAGGGAGCGACAAGAACGAATATTGGTTAGTGCCATGAAACAATCTTATAAGGCAAAACTTCCCCATTTATCAGACATGCAAAAACTGGAAGAATTTATCAAGTTGGATTTTGATGGAGAAAAGTATATTGCTCATTGCGAGGAGGGCTTGCCTAAAATGAAATTGAATAGCATACACCCAAAAGGGAAGAAAGCTTTAATTTTGATTGGACCTGAAGGAGATTTTAGTAAAGAAGAAATATTAGCAGCTACGGCTGCTGGCTTTCGTCCTATAAGTTTAGGGAAAAGTAGACTAAGAACAGAAACGGCAGCACTTGTAGCCTGCCATACTATACATTTGATACATGCATAAGAAATTATTGACCATTTTTATTTTTATTATTTCTATTTCTGCCTTCGCTCAGAATAGTAGTTTTCAGATAGCCATTTTAAAGTATAATGGAGGTGGAGATTGGTATGCCAATTTGGAAACTTCACTTCCAAATCTAATTGAGTTTACCAATAGAAATTTAGGGACTAAAATAGCAAATGAACAGGCCTTAGTTGAGGCTGGGAGCTCAGAATTATTTGACTACCCATTTGTCCATATGACTGGTCATGGAAATGTGGTTTTTAGCAATGATGAGGCCGAGAATTTGAGAAATTATCTGATGGCAGGAGGCTTCTTACACATTGATGATAATTATGGTATGGATCCATTTATTCGCAGAGAGTTGAAAAAAGTATTTCCCAACGAAGAGTTAGTGGAAATTCCATACAATCATCCTATTTATCATCAGAAATATGATTTTAATAATGGCCTGCCTAAGATTCATGAGCATGAAGGTAATGCTCCTCAGGGTCTAGGAATTATTGTTGAAGGCCGATTGTTGGTGTTTTATTCTTATGAAAGTGATTTAGGAGATGGATGGGAAGACCCTGAGATACACAATGATTCTGAAGCTACACGGCTTAAGGCATTTAGAATGGGAGCAAATATATTGTCATTTGTTTTTTTAGGTGGCGAGTTATGAAAGAATTAGCTTTTAGAAGCGGTAAGGAAAGCGATTTGCCCTTATTGAAAGAATTATTTTACGAAACCATTACATCTGTTTGTGCAAAAGATTACACAGCAGAACAAATTAAGGTTTGGAGTAGTAGCATTGAAAAAGAAGAAAGATGGCTGGGGATAGTTAGGGATCAGTATATGTTACTAGCAGAAAAAGATGGGGAAATAGTAGGGTTTATAACCTTAGAAAATAGCAATTATGTTGACTTTATATACGTGCATAAGGAATATCAAGGGCAAAAAATTGCTCAACAGCTCTATCAAAAGGTAGAGGAAGAAGCTAAAAGAGAAGGGACGACTATTTTGAGTTCAGATGTGAGCATTACAGCAAGACCTTTCTTTGAAAGAATGGGATTTGAAGTGCTCAAAGAGCAAAGGAATGAGCGAAAAGGAGTAGCATTGAATAATTATAAAATGAGCAAAACGCTATTATTAAATCAATAAAAGATGTGGGAAGAAAATAAAAAGAAATATGCCGCTGCACTTGGGTTAACCGATCAATTTGAAATGAAAGGCAAGAATATGATCTACACATCTTCCAATGGCTACATGTTCTCTATGTTAAACAAAGCTGCTGAAGCAGGAGTTAGATTATCGAAAGAAGATAAGGCTGCCTTTCATGAGAAGTATACCTCAGATTTATATAAATCACATGGAGCAGTGATGAAAGATTATGTATTGATCCCTCAAGAAT
>Ga0316204_10007349_pt1 | contig 16193 bp, 14 predicted proteins | sample 6monrhotite_MG_2_FD_205661 | JGI IMG/M metagenome (GOLD analysis project Ga0316204, IMG submission 205661) | Microbial mat bacterial communities from mineral coupon in-situ incubated in ocean water Damariscotta River, Maine, United States -... | ecosystem: Environmental > Aquatic > Marine >... | reverse complement strand
TACCAGTAGTGGGTGGTGGTATAATTGTATTTTGTTCACGTTTCCCTGCGGCCTGTGTCGGTGGAGCTCTTGCTATATGCCGAATTATGGGGGGATGTGATATTCCTGACGGTGTAAGGAATGAGAATGCCAATGAAGATTCAGCAGAAGGTGAGCAATGTCCAACTGAAGGAGGCAATGGCAATCCTTATGATGGGCCAGTAGATATCCCCGTTATTGTGGTTGATGGAAATGGTAATGCCATTCCCGTTGGGGAGGGTGAATCAATTAGTAGTTCTCCAGATGGAACATGGCAACAAGTGCGTGATCCTGCTGGAAATCCTACTGGCACAAGGGTTGATGGGGGGCATCCAAATACACACGATGATCCTCGTGCACAAGGCCCGCACGCCCACGTACCAGGTATTACAAATTCAGATGGAACACCATGGTTACCGCTACAATGAATAATAAATACGATTGGGGTGAGGCAGTTCGAGTGATTACGTCAGCAGATAGTAAGTTTCTTCCTGGGAACTGTGGATCTATCTGTGGGATGCGTGTTGCCGATAGGCCAGATATAGCAGAGAAATTCTCTGTAGAAATTGGAGAAATTATATATATCGTTGAGTTCTCCGACGGGAAATCTCTCGAAGTGCCAGAGTCATTTTTATCAGAAATGTGAGGTTTAAGGTGGGTGGTTGAATACGATTTCCTCTTGGGCTCATTAATGTGATGGATAAATTATCCATAATACAAAATGCATTTTCTGAGAGGAAAATGCCAAAGCTATTTTTGTTACCAGAATATATTGTTAAGCATGAGTATGAAGACCTCATAGCTTTTTTAGGAAAAGATTGGTCGAGCATGACAGGAGACCAATTAGAAAAGTATTTTGAGGCGATATTTTGGTTTACTCCAGAAGCATTTTGCTATTATCTGCCTGGAATATTTAGTGCAGGAATAAATGACGACATTCCGGAACTAATAGTAAATCACTCGGTAGTCGAGATGCTTGATCGAAGCCAAGATTATGAGATGTGGGATGAGTTCTTTTTAGAACGTTGGCCATTACTTAGCACACAAGAGTGCGAAGCTGCTCAAGAGTGGATTTTGTGGCTATCTTCATGTGGAGAAACATCCTTTTCAGATAATTCACTTTCACGCTCATTCGATACGCTTGAACTGCTAAAAACCCGCCAAGCTGCAAAATAACAAACAATAATCAATTCAGTGCTTCAATAATTGGGCATTTAACGTTGCCTAACACTATGAGCCTTCGCTTCTGGTGTGGAATCATACGCCTAGTGGTCAATAGCAGCACGGTGGTCAGCGTTCGCTGGTTTCGGTGGTCAGGTGTTTCCAGCAGGGCGGGCAATTGAGTGCAGCGCCCGCAGGTGCGTATTCCGTTATAACTGACCACTAGAACCGAATATATCTGACCAGTTGTGCCAGAATTGGTTGACCACCGTGCTGCTATTGACCAGTTAGGACGTAACAGTATGTTCTTCTGCGACCTTCTTTTTCTCCCATCTCCTTAAAGAACGTGTAAGTTTTTTGATTTCTGGAAGCTTGGTTGCTTCATGATATTTACCTGAAAGGGAAAGTTCATGGATCTTTTCAATGACGGATACCTTTAAATAGCGCTCTGCCAAATATAGGCATGAGGGTGGGGCAAGAAAATGATGCTTTAATATGCCAAGGTCTTCTATGATTAATAACATGGTTTGATACACATAGATGTGACCATCCAAGTAAGTTGAATCTAATTTTTTTGTCCACTCGGCATCTTCTGGACGATCAAGAAAGTGTTCACGAAGGTAATCGAATAATTCGTGGGCAATTTGTGTAAAAGGGTGCTGGCTGATAACAGGAAGAAATACGCCATATGTTCTTCTTGTGTAGTGTTTTAAATAATACTTTTGAATTCCACCTAAATAATTTGCTTCTTGTATGAGACCAATACAGGCAGTTAATGCATCCCAGTCACTTTCTTTAATTAGGTCCTCGATTGTCCCAAACGGCCCAGTTAATTGCCTGATTGGCATTCGAACTTTATCGATAGGCGAAAAAAACAGCAGTTTTGAGATTTCTGGGCGAAGATTACTGAGTTGAATATAAAATTCCTCAATATCTGTAATTGGTGTTTTGGCAATTATCCAGAATGGATGGTTAAGAAATTTCTTTGTGCCAGGAAATTCGGATTCAATTCTGTCAACAAGTTCTGGCTCAGGAACATGTTCACCACGTTTATATTTATCAAATTTGCATGAACGAATAGTGCCACCATTTGGCCCCTGTCGAACTGTTTCTGGAGAGAAGTACTTCTCCATTGCATAACCTGTTGTTACTCCCAGTCTACCTGCTACTGCCCAGAACCAAAGTTTCACTTTAAGTGACTCCAGCGGTCCCTTTGTCGGTCGTCCTCGACGCTTTGTTTTAACCCGGTGTTTTTTTGTCACCATAAGTCCACCATCCCTGTTAGACCCTGTCACGTTCTGTTGAACAGTATAACGCTCTGTAGAGTAACGAAAATAGAATAACGTTCCACTCATGACTAACTTGCTGATTCCTCTACAATTGCAGGTAAGGAGAGGTCACGACTTGTTATGAAAAAAACAGAAAAAATTGATGAAAATAACGCGCTCGCGGAGGCGCTAGAGAAAGATCTACTTGGGCAATACGGACCAATGTTGACAGGAGATTCACTGAAAAAGGCGCTGGGTTATCCAACGATGGATGCGTTGCGACAGGCCATGTTTCGCGGGACAGTGCCCGTACCTATTTTTCGGCTAAAGAATCGCCGAGGAAGTTTTGCGCTGGTTAAAGATGTCGCTAGCTGGCTTGCTAAAGAACGAAATAGCGTTACCCAGGAAGAATCATAATTGAATCACTACGGAAAGGAGGAATGCATATGACTTAACGTGACAGAGCGTGATTATAAGTTGTTTGAAAAAGCACAAGGTATAGAAGTGAAAAGGCCTAGGAGCGCGAACTCACTAGGCCTGAATCTGTAAAGCATCGAAATTGCGTCTCGATGCGTATCAGTATTGCTTTTGCTTCCCGCCATGTCAAGTTTCGAAGAGGCCAGTGCGCCACTTCAATGAACGCGTTTGCCTTGTGTTTTTCAATTTCATGATCGGCCCATTTGGGTTAGGGAATTATTTTGACTAAACAAAGGTGATATTGATGAACATACAAAGAGAAGTGCTACGTCATATTTTATTGTCAGGTATGTCCAACAGGATGATTGGGCGCATAAAAGGGATATCGCATAACACGGTAAAGCGGTACCGAAATATTGTTGCACACCGAAAACTGGATTGGGATGCAATTGAGGAGATGGATGATACCAAGATAGAGTCGCTGCTTCAGACCAAACGGTATCGCATCGAATCAAAGAGGATGCCGAATTACGGTGCGATTCATAAACACCTGCAGGACCCCCATGTCACACTGCAACTTGAGTGGGAAGATTATTGTTTGGCCAATCCAGGCTACGCTTATTCATATTCTCAGTTCACACATTACTACAGAGAGTATGTTGGCAAGCTGGATATCACCATGCGGCAGAATCACCGAGCTGGTGAAATTGTTTTTATTGATTTCGCGGGACGCACCATACCTTATAAGGACGCAGAAACAGGTGAAAAAAGAAACGCCCAAATATTCGTTGGTGTCTTAGGGTGTTCAAATTACACCTTTGTATGCGCGGTACCATCACAATCCATTTCGGATTTCATCGATGCGCATAACAGGATGTTTCTATATTTTGGTGGTATACCTGAAGTCGGTGTGCCAGATAATCTTAAGGCTGCGGTTATTAAGGCAGGTAGCGAGCCTGTCCTAAATCGTACCTATCTTGAAATGGCAAAATACTATGGAATAGTGATTGTTCCTGCACGTGTCCGCCGTCCCCAAGATAAGTCAAAAGCTGAAATCGGTGTCCAACTCGCTTCTCGCTGGATTATGGCCCCATTGCGTAATCGGCAATTCTTCAGCATTGAAGAAATCAACGCGGCGATTACTGATCTTTTGCATAAATTAAATGAACGTCCGTTTAAAAAACTGCCTGGGTGTAGGCGTAGTCGATTCGAGGAGCTAGACAAGCCGTTACTCAAGCTTCATCCAGGTAAGGTGTTTGAATATGCTGAATGGACATCATCGAGAAAAATCTCGGCTGATTATCATATGCCCGTACGAGATCATTACTACTCGGTTCCTCATGGTCTTGTAGGTGCTCGTGTTGAGGCGCGTGTAACTAAAAACACTGTTGAGATATTCAATCATGGCAAAAGAGTAGCAAGCCATGTCCGCAGTTATGAAAACGGTGGTCACACGACTTTACCTGAGCATCAACCGAAGGCTCATCGCCATTATGCAGAGCAGACGCCTGAGCGTTTGTTGGAATGGGCGAAAGGAATTGGCTTAGCTACGGAGGCCGCAGTTCAATTCCAATTCGATAGTCGACCCCATGCGCTGTTAGGGCTTAAAGCCTGTTCCACTTTACGACGTTTGGCCAAAGACTATGGCGCTGAGCGATTTGAAGCAGCCTGTAAACGCGCAGAGTCAATTGGCTCACTGACCGTCAAAAGTATTCGTTCAATCTTGCGTCGTGGTCTTACCGAACTAACTGATGAGCACACTCCTATCCAGGTAAACCTACCGTTCCACAACAATGTGCGTGGATCTAGCTACTACACCGATGGAGGACATTAAGATGCTTATCAGACAAACAATGGATAGTCTTAAATCTCTGCGGCTTCATGGTATGCGGCAGGCATTCGAAGATCAGCGCAATAACTCGGCCACGCAGGATTTAGGGTTTGATGAGCGGTTAGGTCTCTTAGTTGATGCTGAGATTCACGATCGTGAAAATCGTCGCCTTCAACGCTTACTCAAGGCTGCCAAATTCAAAGTATCGGCATGCCCAGAAGACATTAAGTTTTCAGCGCGACGTGGTTTAGATCGTCAGGTGGTGGCAAACCTTACCACCTGTGACTGGATTCAGAAATCTTTGAATACCATCATCACCGGACCGACGGGCGTGGGTAAAACCTGGTTGGCGTGTGCCTTTGGCCAACAGGCTGCACGCAAGGGGCTTTCCGTCATGTACAAGCGGCTATCGCGCCTGCTTGAAGAGCTGGAGATTGCCTACGCCGATGGCACTCTTGCCAAGGAACGCGCAAAGATTGCCAAGATGGATCTGCTTATTTTGGACGACTGGGCTCTGGCACCGCTAACCGCACGTGGTCGCCACGAGTTGTTAGAGATTGTCGATGATCGTATTGGCAGCGCGTCGATTATGATCACATCGCAGCTGCCGGTCTCTGAATGGCATGAGTATATTGGTGAGCCCACCGTAGCGGATGCCATTCTGGATCGGTTGGTACACCGTGCACACCGCATTGAGTTGCGCGGTGAGTCCATGCGTAAAAACCTTGAACTTGACCTCGCTAAATCAGGTGAGGACTAAGCCATGGTGTCTGAAAATACTAACCAGCCCCCTCAGGAGGGGGCTGATGTATCACTCGTACGGCTTGTCGAATCCTCCGGTGTCTCACTGACGCGTGAGGGTAAGATCTGGGTAGGCCCATGTCCTTTCCATGAGGATGCGGGCCAATCTCTTTTTATCGATCCTGAGAAGGACCATTGGCAGTGCGATGGTGACTGTCAGACCGGTGGTTCCGTGGCTGAGTGGGTAATGAAGGCCAAACGCGTCTCACGTACCCACGCCGTAGAACTGTTACGTCATGATCATCCCATTGCCGTGGTATCAAATGACAGCATCCAGCGTACTACGGTCAGGGAGCTGGATGCTCCCTTTGATGCGGCTGATGATGATCAGACAGTGCTCAACCAAGTGGTGTCTTACTACCACGAAACGCTAAAGCAAAGCCCAGAGGCCCTGCGTTATTTGCAGGGCCGTGGCATTGATAAGGCTGAAGCCATAGATCACTTCAAGCTGGGGTTTAGCAATCGCTCATTGGGATACCACTTGCCCGCAAAGAATCGTAAGGAAGGTGCAGTGCTGCGTGGCCGATTACAGCGGTTGGGTTTAATCAAGTCCAATGGTCATGAGTTGTTTCGTGGCTCTATAGTCATACCGGTCATCAATGAGGGTGTGATCCAGGATATCTATGGTCGAAAGATTGCAGATAAGCTCAGGCCAGGTACGCCGATGCATTGTCGGTTACCGGGTTCACCACAAGGTATCTTTAACCTTGAGGCTGTACAAATATCCGATGAAGTTATTCTTTGCCAATCTCCGATTGATGCTCTGACATTTTGGTGTGCCGGTTTTCGCAATGTGACCTGTGGCTTTGGCCTTGATGGCTTTACACCAGAGCATTTAGCAGCATGTGAACAGTACGCAGTTAAACGTGTATTGATTGCCTATGCAGCTACCAAAGAAGGTGATGCTGTGGCGCACGATGTTGCGGAGCAATTAAACTCAGTAGGCATCGATGCCTATCGCATCGAGTTCCCGCGAACGATGGATGTCAATGATTATGCCTTGCAGGGCAAGCCAGCGAATAAGAGTCTGGGCCAGGCAATTCGCAAGGCCGTATGGCTGGGGAAGGGGCAAGCGCCAGAAGTCGATTCAATTGATGGTGATTCGCAAGGGGAAGACGTCGAACCTTCCTCAGAATGTGTAGTAAAGGATGAGCATCAAGAAGAACCTGTAGTCGTCACAGAGGATCCTATTGAGAATACGTCACTCCCGGCCAGTGTGACGCCTACACCACCCAGCGATATCGAAGCCGAGGTTAAAGAGAATGAAGTCATTATCTGTCTGGGCGATCGGCGTTACCGTATTCGGGGAATGGACAAAAACCTCTCTGACGATCAACTCAAGCTCAACATTCTGATTAGCCGCGATGAGGCCCTGCATGTCGACACATTTGACCTGTATGCCTCAAAGCCTCGTGCTGTGTTTATCCGTCTGGCGGCCATTGAACTGAATGTGGACGAGGATGTTATCAAAAAAGACTTAGGAAAAGTCTTGCTCAAGCTGGAAATCCTCCAGCACCAAAATATCCAGCAGGTTTTAACGCCCAAGAAAGAAGAAACGGTCATGCCCAAGAAAGACTGTGACGAGGCTATGGCATTACTGCAATCAGATAACCTCATGCAGCGCCTGAAGGATGATTATGAGCGCTGTGGCGTGGTGGGCGAAAAGACCAACATATTGGTAGGGCATCTTGCTGCTATATCCCGTAAATCGGATAAGCCACTGGCAGTGATGATTCAAAGTACAAGTGCCGCCGGTAAAAGTGCATTGATGGACGCAGTATTGGCCTTTGTCCCTGAAGAAGATCGTGTGCAGTACTCCGCCATGACCGGTCAGTCACTGTTTTACATGAGTGATATCAATCTCAAACACAAGATCCTGGCTATCAATGAAGAAGAAGGTGCCAGTAAGGCCTCCTATGCATTAAAGCTGTTGCAAAGCGAGGGACAGCTGACCATCGCCTCAACTGGCAAGGATCCCAATACTGGCAGACACGTCACTCAGGAATACAAAGTAGAGGGACCGGTGATGATCTTCAGTACCACCACGGCCATCGATATCGATGAAGAGCTGCTGAATCGCTGTCTAGTGCTCAGCGTCGATGAAGACCGTGCCCAAACCCAGGCCATTCATGACTACCAGCGTTATGAGGAAACTCTAGAAGGCCTATTAGCTACGCAGAAGCGGGATGAGATTGTCCGTGTACATCGCAATGCGCAGCGCTTAATCAAACCTATTAAGGTGGTGAATCCCTATGCCACCAAACTGACCTTCCTGGATGATAAGACACGTACCCGGCGTGATCATAAAAAGTACCTGACACTGATTCGCAGCATTACCTTGCTGCATCAGTACCAGCGAGAGATCAAAACCACTTACTTCCGGGGCAAGTCATTGCCTTATATCGAAGTAAGCCTGGAGGACATCACGATCGCCAATCAGATCGCTCATGAGGTACTGGGACGATCTTTGGATGAGTTACCGCCTCAGACACGACGGCTGTTGTTATTAATCGACAGCATGGTGGCTGAGCATTGTCAGACCTTTCATATCAACCGCAATGATTTTCGTTTTGGTCGCCGAGAGATTCGTGAATACGTTGGCTGGGGTGATACACAGCTCAAGGTGCATTTACAGCGCCTTGAAGCGATGGAATATCTGTTGATCCATCGAGGTGGTCGAGGCCAGCGCATCGTCTATGAGTTGCTGTACAACAGCGAAGGTCAAGATGGTGAACCTTTCATGATGGGGCTTATTAATACAGATACTTTGCAGACAGATGAAACACATAACTGTGATGAAAAGCTGTCGGGGAAAGATGATCAGTTGTCGGGTATCAGTCGGCCCCAAGTCGGCATGCTATCGGGGAGAAGTCGCAGCACAAAAAATGCATTAACCCCTATAGGCAACAAGCAGATAACACATGCCGGACATGAAACTAGCTCAACTCACTTATAGCAGAGAAAACCGTTCACATCGTACCGTAACGGTATTTCATACAAACAAACATACAAAGGCAAATACACATGAGCAGCAGAAGCATTGAACACAATGGCATCACATCCTACCTGAATCGGTTTTTGGAATGGTCAGCGGCCATGAACTACAGCAGTGAAACCACACACAAGCGCGAGAACTTACTCCAGCGGTTTATTGTCTGGTGTGATGAGCGAGGCCTGGATAATCCACAAGATGTTACGAGTCCCGTCCTGGAGCGATACCGACGTCACTTATTCCATTATCGCAAGGCCAATGGCGATCCGCTGAGTTTCAGTACCCAGCACGGTTACTTGGCACCTCTCAAGGCCTTTTTTAAATGGCTGAATAAAGAGAACTACATCCTTTATAACCCAGCCTCTGAGTTTGATTTGCCAAAGATACCCAAACGTCTACCGAAACATATTCTGTCCATTGAAGAAGTCGAAGATATCCTGAACCACACGCAGATCTTTGGTGATATTGGCATTCGTGATCGGGCCATCATGGAAACCTTTTATTCAACTGGCATCCGGCGTATGGAGTTGGTCAATCTCAAAATACACGATCTTGATTTCGACCGTGGCACCTTGGTTATTTTCGAAGGCAAGTGGCAAAAGGATCGCATGGTACCCATTGGTGACCGAGCTTGTGCCTGGATACGCAAGTACTTGGAAGAGGTGCGACCAACACTGGTCACTGATGATGACAGTGGACATCTGTTTTTAACTGAATATGGTGAGCCCTTCATCAAGAACCGTATTTCAGATTTGGTTAAGAAGTATATGGATGCTGTAGGCATCGACAAACCCGGTGCCTGCCACTTGTTTCGCCACGCCATGGCAACTCACATGCTCGAAAACGGCGCAGACATTCGTTACATCCAGGAAATCCTGGGGCACGTTAATTTGTCCTCAACCGAAATCTATACCCGGGTTTCCATCAAGAAGCTGAAACAAATTCACACAGCGACCCATCCAGCAAAGCTATCTAGACGAGATCACAATGACCTTGTCCACTAAAGACGGCAACGAACCCGTGGCGCATCTCGGGAAGGCTGAAGAGTTGAATACGATTGGCTACAACGTGGATGCGGTACCTGGGGATGTTGTGTTGCCGATATCAGCTGCCATGCAGATTTTGTTTAATGTGTTTGATAAATGGGAAATACGAAAAGCCCAGCAAGCAGCAATGCTTGGAATTAGCTCATCAACACTCGCCCGGTATCACAAGGGAGCGTTTCCACAAAAAACTAAAACGATTGCCCGAATGGAAGATTTGCTCAGGATAGATCTGATGCTGAATGTCCTGTTTGGTCAGGGAACACAGGTTAATTGGATAACCAACAAAAATACCCATTTTGATGATTCGTCTCCCATTGAATATATGTCGAAAAATGGAACAGAAGAAGTCAGGCAGTATCTAGAAAATGCGGTTTATACCGGTGGATGGTGAGAACCATCCACTGAAAAAATACAGGACAAAATTATGACAACCTTGAAAGAACTCGCAACACGCGGCCTGGAATATGATCAAAAGATCAACCAAATGCTGATCGAGATGTGGGACGATCTAAAAACGTTGGAACCGGAGTTGGCCTCCGCAATAGAAAGTGCGCTTGGATCGGCTGAATTTGCGGCGCTGATGACAATGGGCCAAGTGAGAGGCCAGCCGTCGTTCCTGGAGAAGCTTGCCGATGCAGCCCCGGTATCCTCAGAGGAGATGCCAGAGATTTGGCGAGAGTTTGTGGCACAAGCTACTGACAACCCTATGGGGCTGGGTAGAGAAGATTTTACAGAGTATCAATTTGATCAAGATGAGCCGTTGTCCCGAAAGGCAGATAGAGCTAAAAAGGACTACGAGTTTGCGCTGGTCGAAATATTTAAGGAATTGAAGACAAGAGATCCTGAGGTGGCTGCTGCCGCATTTGAGCTTTGGGATGACGTCGTCGATGCAGCCAGGTTCCTAGCCAAGCCCGCTAGAGGGCTGGGCGGGAAAACACCTCTAGAGTTTATTGAAGATGGGCAGAGAAAAGAGGTTTTAGAGTTAATTTACCGGCTTGAGTATGGGATTTATTCATAAAAACCATCTAAATCTGGCTTCACCAGAATAAATATATAATAAAAACAATGAGGTAGAGAATTTTGCATAAATTAGACCCGGTTTCGTTTGTTTCGTATGTTGCGAATATTTCGTTTATTGCCTATTGTACATATGTATAACAACAATATAACAACGAAGAATCTAGGAAATCAGAGGATTTGACCATGGCACAGGCATTCAAAATCACCGATCAGACAACACCGCCTCCCAGTGATGAGGATAGGAAAGTTGCGGCCGAGAGCAGCCGTTTGTTAGCTGCAATCATTGGCAGCGGCAAAGAGGCGCGGATTCGAGTTGTCGATGGTGAAGAAGAGATTACAGTACCTGTATCCGCAATGCGTATGCTAGTCGATATTCTGGCGCACATGGCAGAGGGTGAAGCGATGACGCTAATTCCTCAGGATGCGGAATTAACAACCCAACAAGCGGCGGATTTCCTAAACGTGTCGCGGCCATACTTCGTTAAGCTTTTGGAAGAAGGAAGGTTAGCTTTTCACAAAGTTGGCAGTCACCGTAGGGTTTATTTTCGAGATTTAGTTGCTTACAAGGAAGAAAGCATGAATGAAAGACGCACAGCATTGGATGAACTGTCTGCGCAGGCGCAGGAATTGAAGATGGGTTATTAAAGACGTGGCAAATTTCACTGCAGTCTTTGATGCCTGTGTGCTTTATCCCGCACCTCTACGTGACCTCCTAATGAGTGTTGCAATGACAGATCAGTTTCGAGCCAGGTGGACAGAAGAAATTCATGATGAATGGACACGAAATCTGTTAGCGAATCGAGCCGATCTTGATGCTGCCCAATTACAGCGAACTGTTGAATTGATGAATATGGCTGTCCCTGATTGTTTGGTTGAAAATTATGATTGGATGATTGATTCATTAGAGCTCCCCGATCCTAATGACAGGCATGTACTTGCAGCGGCAATCAAAAGTCAAGCAGATGTCATAGTGACAAACAATCTCAAAGATTTTCCTGAAGAGGCTTTAAGCAAATTCGATATTGAAGCTCAATCTCCTGATACCTTTCTCAGTCATCTTTTTGATCTCAATCCTCCAGCTTTTTGTAGCGCTGTAAGACAGCAGAGGAAGAGATTGATGAACCCAGAACACACGGCAGAAGAACTACTGGATACTTTTTACAATCAAGGCTTGCCATTAACGGTTAATAAATTGAGGGAAGTAATCGACTTACTCTAGTGTCGTGCATTGAGTATCGACAATACATACATTCGATCTGACGGTATCAAAAGATAATAAATGACGAATAAAAGAAAACACCTGATTGATGCATTTAGGGGCGGCAATCTAATAGTGACTGCCTATGAGTTGTCGCATGGTAGTGAAGAAAATAGAAATACAATCAGTGCGTTACTTTCTGATTTACATAACAAAGGTGATTTGGACCTAATTGAAGCATACTCAAGATTGAAGATGAATGAATCGGGTGGGGTTGACTTTTTTCTCGCTCGACAGCTATTTGAGAATGCACTTCCAACATTGAGTGCTCCAGTCGAGGAAGTAATGGCATGCGTTCAGCATCTTGCAAGAGAGGCTGGGTACGACTTAGCTGCCAATAGTGTATTTGAACCATTTATTGGGTATCTATTGGCTGATAAGACGAGAGTTTCTCAGGCGCTTGCGGCTATTAAAGATTCGCCAAATAAATGGTCTGGATTCGTTTGTCCTGTCTTACTAGCAGGTGCTCAAGAAGATATTGAAGATTACTTTGGTCATGCGGTTGATTTAACAAGCCATGAAATATCTGACGTTTGTATAAATGCCGTATACGCACTAGGTAAGATTTCATATCCGGATACCTCGCTCCTACCAGAGCAAGCTATAGAGCTTGTTGAAAAAATAGCACTAGAAGAACATGATGACGGCGTTATGGGTGTAGTTATTAAAACCGCTTCTTCACTGGCAAGATTAGATGATTCATTAGTTGAAAAGGCACGCAATGCTATGCTTAATGCCCTAAAAAACGGGTCGGATCAAGCTTTGCATGCGGCAAGTGAAGAGTTTGGTTTCCATTCAAATGTCCTGCCAGACAGAATATTAGATCTGATTATTTCGTCTTTCCCTCGTGTTAAATCGGAGAATAGAGGAAGTATCAAGAATATTGATTTTGGAATAAGTCGACTTCTTAAAAAGGGTGATTATGACAGGTCTATAGAGTGTTTGGAGACCGTTCTACAATCAAATGCCGAGGAATTGAATGTCAAGATATTTAATAGTGTTATTAATGAGATATTAACTGGTGATCCAAATAATCTGAGTAAGTTATTAACGCGTTGGTTTTATAAGGGGGATCGCGTATTTTGTACCGCAGTTACAGATATTATTGGGCATATACACGGGAATCAAATTTCCCTCGAAATTGATGTTGAAGGTTTGCCAGATACTGACCCATTCACCTTGATTTTCATTGCGAGAAAAGCCATAGGTTACTTATTTTTTAATCCAATTACTGTGGTGAGTATAATCATTTCGCTTCTTCGATCTACGAAGGAGGGGAAAGCAATGAAGGATTTGGAGGAGCTTCTTCTAAATCCAGTATTATTTAATTATCCAGGGGCTGCGCGCCAGTTTCTGGCGGACAGGATTCCTAAAGAGTCTAAACCTGTAGCAACAATTATTAAGTCAGCCCTGAATAGGCTTGACGATTATCAAGATAATCTCAGGCATATAGGTGAGATACCGGAACTTCATCCTACTTTACTGCAAAGAGAAGCGTCTTCAAGGAAATTTAGTCAAGAAATGTCGGAGTCTTATAAGCAGGCAATGAAAGGCTCGATAGTCGAGCTAATTGCGACAAAATCAGTTCTTTTGTATGGCCGCACTTCAGTGAACTATATTCAACAAGGACCCTCTGACGCGACTCGTATGGAGATTCCAATGAAAAAGCATTCTGTTGAAATGGATTTTCCGATGAGGCATAACTTAGATCCATTTGGAGTGGATTATATGTTACGAGTCTTCAGGGCAGAAACTTTGGTTTAGTCATGAAGCTGATCATCAAACAATACCTTTCCTCATTGAAAGAAAGAAACGAACTTGATGCTTTAATGCCAGATATTTTGAGTCAAATGGGGCTAAATGTTTTCTCTAAGCCGGGGCGGGGCACACGCCAAGATGGCGTAGATGTAGCCGCAGTAGGCTCGCTCGATGGGGGGCTGGAAAAAGTATATCTATTTTCAATAAAGGCGGGGGATTTGACGCGGTCTTCATGGGATAGTGATAGTTTACAATCACTGAGGCCTTCACTTAATGAGATTAGGGATTCATATATCCCAAATAGATTACCGAAAGAACATAAAAATAAACAGTTGGTGATTTGCCTGTGCTTTGGCGGAGATATTCAAGAGCAGGTTCGTACATCAGTTGAAGGATATATAGAACAAAATTCAAGCGAAAATGTTGTCTACGAAGAATGGAATGGAGATAAATTAGCTGAACTCATACAGGCACACTTTCTCAGAGAAGATTTGCTTCCCAATGACTCTCGACCATTGTTACGAAAAGCATTGGCTTTACTTGATGAACCAGAAGCATCCTTCGGTCATTATGTGAAATTGATTACGGGATTGTATAAATATGCCGTTGATGACAGCTCTAAGAAACTCACATCAATACGACAAATGTCTATATGCTTATGGATATTGTTTGCGTGGGCTCGTGATATTGGAAATTTGGAGTCCGCCTATCTTTCTGCTGAACGAACCCTATTGTTTTCTTGGGATTTGACGAAAGAAGAATTTGATAAAAACACTAAGGTGGCAAAGGGGGTTCAAGGTGCATTTAATTCCGTATTGACCGCATATTTTCAGGTGGCCAATGAATATATTAATAGTAAAATCCTTCCGCATGTTGGCGTAAACGATGGTTTGTCTTCTGCAGTGAGGCCTTCGTCAAGCAAAGATGTAAATCTAAAGTTATTTGATGTAGTTGGTAAACTAGCGATATATGGTTTATGGACCGCGTGGAGATCTGTTACTGCTACGCAACAAGAAGATAGACAAGCTCTAGTCCAACAAGCCCGGTCTGTTTCTAATTCAATAAAATTATTAATATCTAATAATCCTGTTCTTTATTTGCCGCTTAAAGATGATCAAGCGATTGATATATTCCTTGTCTTGCTCCAGTTGATTACCAGTGGGGATAATGCAAAGGATATAAAGGTTTGGCTAACAGAAATTATTGATCGTGCAAGGTTTGCGTACGAGGGAAATGGTCCCTTTCCATGCACGATTCGTGATTACGCTAGCTTGATAAAACATCCGCGACGTGGTGATGAGGACTACCGTAAGGAGGTAACTGAGGGAAGTCTTCTATACCCGGTTATAGCGTTATGGGCGGCACTCCTAGAGGATGATGAGATCTATGGCAAAGTAGCAAAATTTAAAAAAGAATGTTTGCAACATTGTAACTTTCAGCTTTGGTATCCAGACGATTATACAGAAAAGCATTTTTATACAAATACTGATCTGCATGGTTCAGTGCTTTCTAATGTACCTGTTGAGTATCCGCAAGAGGAATTTTTAAAAGTAATACGGGATGAATGTAAGCACGCACAACATTTCGAAGAGCTGTCGGCCCAAGCAAAAGGATTTTGGCCGTTAATACTTGTTGGGTGTCGCCATTATAGGATACCTGTCCCTGTTCAGTTTACTCAGGATATCAATGAAGATGCTAGTGAACAAAAAATTAATCTAGAACAAGAAGTAGATGTATGAAATACAGATAATTGGTATTAAGGATTAATATGCAATATCAACTAGTGGAAACGTGTCAGGAAAAAATATCATTTCATAGAAGTACAAGTCTTTGTTTATTCGGTAACTATATATTTATAAAAAAGAAACTATCAAGCTAAGATGCTTTAATTTAGGGAAGTTTTGTTTACAACTACTTCCGGTATTATGAACCGGCGACTGGTCGATATGTCACCAGTGATCCGATTGGGCTTAATGGGGGGCTGAATACTTACGGTTATGTTTCAAACAACCCCTTGTCGAAATTTGACTATTTCGGATTGGCTGAGTGCATAACTACTTGGGTCCATCTTCAAGAAATGTGGAGGCGAACAGGGTTATCTCGTAGTGTACTAATCCGTGGGGGCTATGATCCAGTGTTTAGATTAAATCCAAACCCTGTTGTCTCTGGTGAACTTCCGAGTCGTCAAGGCGGGCGTTTAGGGTCTCCTCTTGGATTCGGCCATGGAATTGAAGGAGCTTTTGGCAAGATAACCGTGAGTGGGGAAGAGAGTATTGGTGGGAAAACTGGGCTGATTTAGGTTATTACGAAACGCATTGCGTTGATGAATGTGGAAATGAAACTACGGAAGATGGCCCTACAGGACCAAGAGCTCATGATGACTCACAAGGGGAATGGCGATTCGACCCATTTTCAGATGTACATGGGCCTAGATAATGATGAATATCAAAAGAACAGCATCAGTCAGAGTGCTCATATTATTATCGTTGCTGTTAATTGGCTCATGTGAAGCGAAAGATAGTAATTCTAACTCTCAAAGACAGAAACAGGCTAATATTGTTAGTCAACATGATTGGCTAAAAGAAGCTGACTTGTTGCTATTAAAATCTGGTGATTTATTTGA
>Ga0316204_10007347_pt1 | contig 16198 bp, 16 predicted proteins | sample 6monrhotite_MG_2_FD_205661 | JGI IMG/M metagenome (GOLD analysis project Ga0316204, IMG submission 205661) | Microbial mat bacterial communities from mineral coupon in-situ incubated in ocean water Damariscotta River, Maine, United States -... | ecosystem: Environmental > Aquatic > Marine >... | reverse complement strand
AGGTTAAGGTAATACTGACGAAACGCGCAGCGGTTCATTAAGTGCCGTAATCTAGCCTGTACCTCTCTCCTACATCATTCCTGGGGGGAGTTGCCCTTTCATGGATCTCATCATCTTCGCCATGCCACCGCCTTTCATTTTCTTCATCATTTTTTGCATCTGGGTAAACTGCTTTAATAAGCGATTTACATCCTGAACCTGCATGCCTGAACCGGCAGCAATACGTTTTTTACGTGAGCCTTTGATAACATCGGGGAAACGGCGTTCTTTTGGTGTCATTGAGCTGATAATGGCTGACAAATGCGCCATTTGCTTATCGTTTACCTGATCCATGGCGCCTTTGGGCATATTGGGCAATCCGGGCAATTTCCCCATCAAGCTCGCTATTCCACCCATATTTTGCATCTGATTAAGCTGCTCACTAAAGTCATCCAAATCAAATCCTTTGCCTTTCTTGAGCTTTGTTGCCAGCTTGGCTGCTTTTTCGTGATCAATGCTGCTTTGCGCATCTTCTACCAGGCTAACAACATCCCCCATACCTAAAATTCGAGATGCAATACGATCTGGATGAAATGCTTCGAGTGCAGACATTTTTTCACCCACACCAATAAATTTAATCGGTTTACCGGTAATAAAACGGGTAGATAATGCAGCACCACCTCGAGCGTCACCATCTGTCTTGGTAAGAATCACACCGGTTAAGGGCAAAGCATCATTAAAGGCTTTTGAGGTATTTGCCGCATCCTGACCGGTCATGCTATCAACCACAAACAGGGTTTCTGCAGGATTCACTGCTGCATGAAGGCGTTTGATTTCGCCCATCATTTCATCATCGATATGCAGACGGCCCGCGGTATCAATGATTAAAACGTCATTATTCTGGATTTTCGCTTGTTTGATTGCGGCGTTGGCTATATCAACGGGATCTTGCTCGACTGTAGATGGAAAAAAGTTAGCCCCCACTTCAGCAGCCACCGTTTCCAGCTGTTTAATGGCTGCCGGACGATAAATGTCTGCACTCACGAGCATGACAGACTTCTTCTGCTTTTCTTTTAACCAACGCGCAAGTTTTGCCGCCGTCGTCGTTTTACCCGCACCTTGCAGACCGGCCATCAAAATTATCGCAGGTGGCGTCACACTCAAATTAAGTGTTTCATTCGCTTCACCCATAATAGCGGTAAGTTCATCATTGACGACTTTAACCAGCGCCTGGCCTGGCGTCAGGCTTTTTAAAACATTGTCACCCAGGGCTTTTTCTTTAACATGCTCGGTAAATTCGCGTACCACAGGCAAAGCAACATCCGCTTCGAGCAATGCCATACGTACTTCACGCATGGTGTCTTTGATATTGTCTTCAGTTAGACGACCAACACCGCGTAAGTTGCGGACTGTTTGGCCAAGGCGTTCTGATAAGCCATCAAACATAGTGCTTTATTCCTACAAGAGTACATTAAAGTAGAGATTATAACGTAAATGTCTGCTTGAGATATACGAGCTAATAAAAAAGGGAAAAACTTAAAGCTTAAAACTCTGCCCGGTGGATAACGGATGGATAGTATGAGTGGTAATGGCTTTTTGACACTCAGAAAAAATTTGTGCTTCAGCGCCTGGTTTATTATGGCTGATATAAACCTTGGGTTTATGATTCAGCTTTGCCAAATCAGGAGCTAATAAATCAGCACAATAATGTCCGGATAAATGACATAAATGAACATCTTTATTGGTAAATGCTGATTCAGCGATGAGCAAGTCCAGTTTAGCGTGCTTATTTAAAGCAGCCCAAAAAGTATCATTGGTTGTAGTATCACCACTAAAAGCAAAAGATCCGCTATCAGAGCCAACCCGATAGCCCACACCCGAAACAATATGGTTAACCTCAATCATTTCAATTCTGCGGTTATTTATTTCTACCGTTTCACCCGGTTGCATGATTTGATACTGCATTACGGGATTATCCGCATTTGGTAAACGGGAAAAATCAGGCCAGATAATGTTATTAAAAATATGAGTTTTTAAGGCATCAATAGTCTCTGCAAGGCCATGGATAATAATAGGCTCTTTAATGGTATCAAACATCGTGTCAACCAAAAATGGAATACTGGTAATATGATCAAGATGTGAATGGGTCAAAAAGATATGGCGAATGCACGACATTGCCTGCAAATTCAGATCGCCAAGACCTGTTCCAGCATCAATTAACACGTCGTCATCTATCAATAGTGTTGTTGTTCGAAGTTGATTACCAACACCACCACTACAGCCCAAAACTTTCAGTTCCATTAAACCGTTACTTCCCCTGATTGCTACAACACTCTACTGATAAGACTTTTTCTCATTTTAGTATAGTATTTTCATATCTTATTCTGTCATATTTTAGTAAAACAAAATGCTACTCGGGTCACAAGTCATTTAGCCGTACTTAGCCAATATTAACGGCAATTTCATGATCTTACAGTGAAAATAACCATTGATACACCGATGTTCTGTATGTAAATATAAATATGCTCTATAACCATCTTAATTATTTACTTATCTCTTCTCAGTTGTGCTGCCTTGTGCGATCATGGATGAAAGAGAAAAAATATGACCATAATTAACATTACAATATCCATTTTATTTTATGCTGCGGCTATCGGCCTGTTACTAAAACAGTGGTTAAGTGCTGAAAATGGCTTAAATAAACAGCCTTTGTATGCAGCAGTTATCGCTGTAGTTTTTCATGCAATAAGCTTATATAGCATTATATTTACAAGCCAGGGAATTGATATTGGATTCTTTAGTGCACTGACTTTTACCGCCTGGTTAATGTCATCGCTGTTAGTGATCGCTAGTTTTTCTTTACCTATTGGTTGCCTGGGTTTACTGGTCTATCCTTTCGCCCTTATAACACTGCTTCTACGCAGCATGACTGAACAACAACAACTGTTAACAGACTTATTGGTACCCGGGCTGCAATCACATATCTTGTTTTCTCTTATTGCTTATAGCTTACTTAGTATTGCTGTCGCCCAAGCTATACTTTTATATATACAAGACAAATATTTACACAATAAACATCCTTCTGGCTTTATAAACAGCTTGCCCTCACTGGAAACCATGGAAATACTATTATTCCGTATTATCGGATTAGGTGTAATTGCTTTAAGCATATCGTTGCTTAGTGGTTTCTACTATCTCGATGATATGTTTGCACAGCAATTAGTCCACAAAACAATATTATCCCTGATAGCCTGGTCTATATTTGTCGTATTGCTATGGGGGCATTACAAGTTTGGCTGGCGCGGAAAAATTGCTATTAAATGGAGCATGAGTGGATTCATACTTCTTATGCTTGCGTATTTCGGCAGTAAATTTGTTATCGAGCTGGTGCTGCAATACTGAGCCAAACCAGAGCCAAGCAGGCTCTGTGCCAGAAATTAACACAGAATCACTTGACACTTTGCCTCATAATACATTTAATGACACTATTCTAATAACAGCAGGTTATTTCCTCTTTGGACGACATTCCCAGTAGTATGCTTTTCGGCATACTCATATTTTTGATTCTAGTATCTGGTTTTTTCTCTGGTTCTGAAACAGGCTTAATGAGCCTGAATCGTTACCGTTTACGCCACCTTGCGGACAAAAAAAATAAAGGCGCAATGCGCGCTTTTCGCCTACTACAAAATCCTGACAAATTAATTGGCCTTATATTATTAGGAAATAACTTTGTTAATATTCTTGCCTCCGCCATCGCAACAATTATCGGCATTCGAATGTTTGGTGAAGCCGGTGTCCTTGTTGCAACGATTATTTTAACCATTGTTATCCTTATTTTTGCCGAAGTGACCCCCAAAACACTTGCTGCGATGCATCCTGAAAAATTTGCTTTACCGGCAACACTTTTTCTCGAGCCACTATTAAGATTACTCTACCCCTTTGTCTGGTTTGTTAACCTGTCTTCAAAACTAATTTTTAAAATATTCAACATTCGCCAGACATCCGGCAGCGATAAATTAAGTAGTGAGGAACTTCGCATCGTGGTAAATGAAGCTGCGACCATGATTCCTAAAGGCCATCAGAAAATGCTGTTAAGCATTCTGGACCTGGAAAAAGTCAACATCGACGACATTATGATTCCAAGAAATGAAATTATCGGAATTGATCTCGATGACGAGTGGTCTGACATCATCAAACAATTAGCAGAAACCCAACATACACGTTTACCTGTTTATGAAGGCGATATTGATCATATGGTGGGGATTATTCACATCCGACGGGCGTTACGTTTTTTTCATGCTGAAGATTCAACTAAAGATGACTTCCGAAAGATTATCCGTGAAGCGTACTATGTTCCAACCGGAACACCACTAAACACTCAGTTACTCAACTTTCAGCACGAAAAGCGGCGAAATGCCATGGTAGTCAATGAGTACGGGGATATTCTTGGCCTGGTCACTTTAGAAGATATCCTGGAAGAAATTGTTGGCGAGTTCACCACCGATCCTTCAGCCAGTCGCAAGGACATACATATTAAGGAAGATGGCACCTACCTGATTGACGGCAGTATCACGGTGCGTGAGTTAAATAAAATACTTAGCTGGGAGCTACCTACAGAAGGCCCTAAAACATTAAATGGGCTGATTATCGAATATTTAGAACATATCCCAGAACCCGGCACCAGTATGCTGTTAGAAAATTACCCAATTGAAATTATACAAACAACTAAAAACGCGGTTAAAACTGTCTCAATTGATCCTAATTGGAGTAGTTCACAGCAACAAACTAACGAACAATAATCCAGCAATCGCCATTATTTTGCCATTTATCTGCAACAAGCATAAAACCGCTATTTCACCCCACTGCAATTGTACAATTAGATTAAAAACAGACTATAATCCCTAGAAATCATTACAATTTTTGGAGTTTTCTGTGTCGAAATTGACACTTTCTTTTAAAGGCAAAGTGCTAAAAGTTTTTCCCGTTTTGAAAGGAAGCATGACGCTCGGCAGTGATTCAAGCTGTACTCTCTATGTGGACAGTTTAGCGATTCAACCACAACACGCACAAATCGATACCGTAAATAATGATTCTGTTATTCGTGACCTGGGGACCGAAGAAGGTACTTTTATTGGCGCGACAAAAATAGAAGGATTACACCCACTAAAAGATGGTGATGTTATTCGTGTTGGCAAACACACGATTGCTTACTCTTATTCTGAAGATATTAATGCAACAGGCGAAACAGATGCCGTCACTGAAAATTTCGTAGCAGAGCAAGAAGAAGAGCAAGCTCCCATAAAAATGGAAGCTCAGGAAAAAACTCAAGGCTGGTTACAAATCATGAATGGGGCGAACCTGGGTAAAACCATGAGTTTGAATAAAGCCATGACCAACCTGGGTAAACCGGGTATCTCAACTGCCGTTATCACCAAACGTAATGATGGATATTTTATTTCACAGCTGGAAGGGAATCATCCACTTTTGATAAAAAATGAAGAGCTCGGTGAAAAGAGTCTACAATTAACAGATGGTGACACAATACAAATTGGTAATATTAAAATGCAGTTCTACCTTGAATAATTTCTAACAGATAATTCACTTTCAGGAGTCTCACTATGACAAAGACAAATGAACAGCGCCACTTCACCCGTATTCCTTTTAATACCACAGCAACAATTATTAATTCCCGTACCGCTCATAAAACAATGGCTGAACTGATCGATATCAGTTTTAAAGGTGTTTTAATTAGTAAGCCTGACGACTGGCAAGGCATCAATGGTGAACACTTCACCGTACATTTACAACTTGCCGGGAATGAAATAGAAATAAACCTGGCAGTGATTGAAGTTCACCATGAAAACGGCCATATAGGTTTTAAAACCGAACATATGGATATAGACACGGCAACAAACTTACGCCGTTTAGTTGAGCTTAATTTAGGTGATGAAGGTTTACTAGAACGAGAACTTACAGAGCTTACTGAGTCTGAATAGCTTAATTAACGACTAATTAATCAATGGCATTTAAAGCATCACTTAAACGTGTGACTCCAATGACTTCGAGTCCTTCGATAGGTTTTGCAGGAACATTACCTTTCGACACCAGTGCACGTTTAAACCCGTGTTTAGCTGCTTCATGTAAACGTTCCTGACCATTCGGTACCGGCCGTATCTCTCCCGCTAAACCTACTTCACCAAAGACAATAACATCATTAGGCATTATTCGATCACTTAGACTCGACTTAATAGCAAGAACAACGGCCAGATCAGCACCTGTTTCTGTAACTCGTACTCCACCAACTACATTGGCAAAAACATCCTGATCATGTGTAACAATTCCACCATGGCGGTGTAACACTGCAAGTAACATGGCAAGGCGATTATGTTCTAAACCAGTGGTGACCCGACGTGGATTGCTTAAATGACTTTCATCTACCAAGGCCTGAACTTCAACCAGTAATGGGCGACTGCCTTCAAGCGTGACCATAATTACACTGCCCGGTACGGCTTGATCATGTTGTGAAAGAAAAATAGCAGAAGGATTACTCACTTCACGTATTCCTTTATCTGTCATGGCAAAAACGCCAAGTTCATTTACCGCACCATAGCGGTTTTTAATTGCACGAATTAAACGGTAACGACTACCACTATCACCTTCAAAATAAAGAACCGTATCTACCATGTGTTCTAAAACACGTGGCCCGGCGAGTGTCCCTTCTTTAGTAACATGTCCGACTAAAAAAATAGTTGTTTGTGTTTGTTTAGCAAAGCGAACCAGTAAAGCGGCACTTTCACGTACCTGCGCAACCGCACCCGGAGCCGACTGTAATTCATCGGTATACATCGTTTGTATTGAATCCACCACCATGACGCGAGGTTTTTCTTTTTGCGCCATGTTTAAAATGTCTTCAACCCTGGTTTCAATTAATAAACGCAGTTCATCAACCTTCAAACCTAAACGAGTGGCACGCGCGCTAACCTGTTGTAACGATTCTTCACCCGTTATATATAATGGATTCAGCTCACCTAATTGAGTTAGGACCTGTAATAATAAGGTTGATTTTCCTATACCCGGATCACCACCTAATAAAACTACAGAACCCGGAACAAGACCGCCACCCAATACACGATCAAATTCGCCACTTCCTGTTTTAAAACGACTGACATCTTCCGCGCTCACTTCAGACAGTCGCTGAACTTTTAATCCCGCTGCCTCACCGGCAAAACCGGCATATCGCGTTGTGCGCGAAGAGGCCGGAGGTAATGACGTAATTTCTACCAACGTATTCCACGCGCCACAATCGCTACATTGTCCAGCCCATTTGGGCGCTTCTGCGCCACAATCATTACAGCTATAAAGTGTTTTAGTTTTTGCCATCTGGATTGTTCTATTTATAAATTTATTAATAAAGAGATATTAACATGAATAATTCTTACGAAAGTACAAATTCTGTGAATCTGTTTCATGCCTTTGTCACCTGAATAAGATAGAATAGCAATAACGCATTAACTACTATTTAATTGATATGAGTACGTCTGGATTTAAAAATGTCCTGGTTTAAAGAAATTGTATCCAACAAGAAAAAAACATTAGCAAAACGCTCCGAAGGTTTACTGACTGCGTTAGCAAAATCGTGCGTGTACGCGTGGGATGATGCTGAAGAGCTTGATAAAATATTACAAGACAGCCTGAACATGCTGCCTTATTGCGATCTCATTTATGCCGTTAATACTGTCGGTATGCTAATTTCCTCAAATATCGAAGCGAATAAAAAAGATTCTACACTACGTGGTCGTATTTTAAGAGGTCGACCGTACATGGAAAAAACCCTGCCTTATAAAGGTTTTACTATGTCACCGGTATACATTAGTACCCATAGTGGGAAATCATGTATTACCGTCATGCAATCGGTTACAGATGGTGATCAGGTGCTTGGCTTCATTGCCGCGGATTTTGATGTCGAAAAATTACCGATTGATAAAACGGTAAAAAAAGAAGAAACCAAATGGCAGCAATATAAAGGTGACCCAGCTATTCGAGGCACACTTTTTTTGCAAGAACGTGTCCTTAGCGCCATGGACAAGCAACTTGATAATGTAACTGAGATAATTAAAGAGATGATGCAACATCATGGTATATTCCATTGCAAAATTCATTACTCAAGTTCACGCGTTTCCTTCTGGTCAATGGAAAACCCTTACGATTATCATATTCATATGTTAGATGATCTGGTTGATCCTGAACGCTGCCTTGCATATCCTCGCCAGGAATACCCCGACATTGCGACTGTGCCACAGAAAAAGATTGAAGAAGTCATGGATATGTTAAAAGTATTACGCAACATGGATGAAACCGTTTACTTGCGTTCAGCGTCTTTTAATATTGTGAATGGAATTGTGGGACTGACATTTTCCTGCGATGGCTCACATTATATGAACTATTCTGAATTTCTTGAATGGGATTTGGAAAAATGGTTTGGGCATGATACGGATAAAGCTGACGCAGCAAGTTAGTTTTATTTTTTTGTCATTCCTGAATATTCTTTGTCATTCCCGAGTAATCGGAAATCCGGCTCTTTAAATTTATTTGTCGGTGGTTGACCGACAGCAACTTACTTTCTTTTGCTTGTCCAAAAGAAAGTAAGCAAAGAAAAAGACTCTCGGAAACTTGTTGGAATTTACAATTCCAATACCCTCACGCTTCAAGTTAAACAGGCGCTCGCCAACTCGCACGGCGCTCCGCGCTTAATCGTGCTCAAACAAAGGCTTCGCTATAATCCTATTTAACTATACAGAGCTCGGCTGCGTTTAACGAGAATGGTTCCGTTAGATAGAATAGAAATTATTCATTATTAACGTCTGCTTTCGGCCAAAAGCGGACATTCACATCCTATCGTTTAGCCGTTGACTATTGTGGAATTCGTTCACAGGAGATAACCTTGTATATTGGAGCACCAAATCCGAATAATGTTTTCTTTCCCACACGTACCTTTACCTTTACCAATGGAGGCCGCTGACTCAAGCCTTTACCAATATTACTAATATCCCCAACTATGGTTACTGATCCGTTTCGTATGTAAAGCTGGTGCTTATGTGTTTTATGATTAGGTTTTATGGCGCCGACCAAATCGATCTCATCACCTGTATTTAACCTTTGAAGAGCTTCAAAATTGGGTGCGCTTTCAACAAGATTGATTTTCTCGTCAAAAGTTTTTCTTTCTGTAACAGATTCCTCGTCTGTTTCCCAGAAACAACCTGATTCTTCATCCCAGGCTATCTGGCCAGTTGAAATACGATTAGTTATGTCCGTAATAAATGCGTCCACACCGCTATATCGACATTCCGGTTCACCATCACAAGCTTCTATTAGCTGACCAGGTGTGCCTTGTTTACCAGGGTCCATATCCAGTAGAACAATTGTATTGCCACCATTATCGGCGAATTGAATCCATTTAGGATTAGAGATGCAATCCTTGATAACCCCAGACTCATCAGAAACTTGTTGCCACTCAGGGGATGATGATTGTTGAGCGAAGCGGTATAGTTCCAAGATTTCTGAAAGCGGAGAGATTCGGTATTCACCAAATAAAAAAAGAATCCCTTTATCTCCATTATGCCATTGGTACAAAGTGCGGAAATCATCAGGAAAAGTGATACCAAGTTCTTGCTCAGCCATATCCAGCTCATCTGAAGTAGCAGGCGGTAGCAACTCATCCATAGCACCATTGATAGAAGCTATATGACCTTCAAACTCGCGTAATAACTTTTCCATTTTTTCTCATCTTTATTCCTAAACCTGAATGTCCGCTATGGGTCGTTAGCTGACTTTAATCATAGCACTATATTTAGATTACAACCTATTCCCGTTAGACGCAGCCGAACAGTAATATTAAAACAGGATCATAGCGAGCTTTTGTTTGAGCGGATAAGAAGCTTTGCTTCCCGCGAGTTAGCGAGCGCCTGTTTTAATATTACTGTGAGGGAATTGGGATTAACAATTCCAACAAGTCTTTGGGCTCCCTTCTTTTTGGTTACTTTTTCTTGGGTGAGCAAGAAAAAGTAACTTGCTGTCGGGCAACCCCCGACATATTAAAAACCTGGATTCCGGATCAAGTCCGGAATGACAAAACAGAGCTAACCAATGTAGCTAAACTCAACGCGACTGGTAACGCTACACAGTAATTCATAGGCTATTGTGTCAGCCGACTCTGCAATTTCTTCAACTGGCAAACCTTCTCCCCACAAGACAACAGGGTCATTAACCTGAGCACTATCGTGTTGATTTAAATCAACACAAATCATATCCATTGATACGCGGCCTAAGAGTTTTGCACGCTTACCATTTACTAAAACAGGGGTACCTGTTTTAGCGTGTCGGGGATAACCATCACCGTAACCTATTGCGACAATACCTATCGTCATCTCTTTATTACAAATATAGGTACCACCATAACCAATAGCTTCACCTTTATTAACTTTTTTCACTTCAATAAGGTGCGAAGATAAAGTCATGACCGGCTTTAAATTATGATCATCAGCCTTACCTTTCACAAATGGAGATACGCCATAAAGCAAGATCCCAGGCCTGTTCCATTCAGCGTGGCTTTGTGGCCAACCTAATATCCCGGCTGAGTTTGCAATACTAATTTCTTTGCTGGACAGACTTTCAATGCTGTTATAAAAAACATCAAGTTGTTTTAATGTTTTATCATCATGCTTGTCATCTGCATTGGCAAAATGCGTCATGTAAGTAACTGCTTGATTTATACCGTTACATTTTTCCAGGCGTTGAGAAATAGTCTGGATATTATCTGGATTAAAACCTAAACGATGCATGCCGCTGTCAATTTTCAAACATACTTTAATTTCGTCACCCTCAGATTGCTCGAGTAACTGAAGTTGATTTTCGTTATGAATCACACTATCAATGTTATGTTGACGAACCAGGCGAAGTTCTTTTTCAGAATTAAAACCTTCAAGCAATAAAATTGAAGCGGGAATTCCAGCTTCGCGTAATATTATCGCTTCTTCAATACGTGCAACACCAAAAGCATCTGCCTCAGTTAGTGCTTTAGCAATTTCCACCATACCATGACCGTAGGCATTGGCTTTAATAATAGCGATACATTTAGAGTCTGGAGCTGCTTTTTTTGCGACAGATAAATTATGCCGACATGCGGAGAGATCAATTACTGCCTTTGTAGATAGGGTCGAACAGGAGGTCATCCATAATCCTCATCATAACCACCTGAGTTAGTATGATTTTCGAAGCGTGTGTACTGGCCAAGGAAGGTTAAACGAGCCATACCAATAGGACCATTACGTTGTTTACCTATAATAATCTCTGCTGTGCCTTTATCCGGACTGTCTTCGTTATAAACCTGATCACGATAAATAAAGATTATTAAATCTGCATCTTGCTCTATTGCGCCTGACTCACGTAAGTCAGACATAATCGGACGTTTGTTAGGACGTTGCTCCAAACTACGATTAAGCTGAGATAACGCTAAAACAGGTACACCCAGTTCTTTGGCTAAACCTTTTAATGAACGCGAAATTTCAGAAATTTCTGTCGCCCGATTTTCGCTGGTACCTTTAGCAGACTGCATCAACTGAAGGTAATCGATGACGATCATACCTAAGCCATGTTCACGATGAATACGTCGGGCACGAGAACGAATTTCCATTGGATTCAAACCCGGGGTGTCGTCAATAAAAATAGGCGCATCGTTTAATATACCAACCGCTGAAGTTAAACGCGGCCAGTCTGCATCTTCTAATTTACCGGTACGAATTTTATTCGAATCAATTCGGCCTAATGATGCCATCATACGCATAACTAATTGATCCCCTGGCATCTCCATACTAAATACGGCAACAGGTTGTTTATGCTTAATTGCGGCATTTTCTACCAGGTTCATTACAAACGAAGTTTTACCCATGGAAGGCCGACCGGCAATAATCACCAGGTCAGCTTTTTGAAGGCCTGAGGTCATATTATCAAAGTCATCAAATCCTGTTGGTATACCCGTATAGGCAGTATCACTCTGATACAAGGTATCGATTCTGTCGACTGCTTTAACTAATAAATCTTTAATATTCTGGTAACCACCTTCAGCCCGGCCACCCTTCTCAGCAATTTCAAACACTTTACTTTCAGCCATATCAAGCAATTCGGCACTGCTGCGTCCATCAGGGTTATAGGCCGACTCAGCGATTCCGGTTGATACACTAATGAGCTGGCGTAAGACAGAACGCTCACGAACAATTTTTGCATACGCTTTAATATTTGCTGCGGTAGGCGTGTTTTTTGCCAGTGAACCTAAATAACTCAAGCCACCAACATTATTTAATTCGTTTCGTGTATCTAACCATTCAGATAAAGTGACAACATCATAAGGATTATTTTCTTCCGCCAAATCATAAATGGCACGAAAAATTAGCCGGTGATCCGCGCGATAAAAATCAGCTTCCATGACCACATCAGAGACTTGATCCCAGGTGCTGTTATCTATCATCAAGCCACCTAGCACCGCCTGCTCAGCTTCAAGTGAATAGGGTGGTAACTTTAACGATTCAGTTTCACTATCAGTCGGATAGGATGTATCGGGATATGGGGGTACGGCTTCTTGCATTAGAGCAAAGTCTCATAAAAAAAATAAAAACGAAAATCCTGCATATTTGTATTTTAGAATTCCAGGCAGGAGAAGTAGCGAACCCAAAGAATATCACAACAGTCCGGTTTGGGATCGTGAATCCTCCCCAATCTGAAAAATTCTTCTGGCATAAGGCTTGCTCTGTCTGAGAACAAAACCTGACAAGACAAACAAAAACGGCTGGTTAATAAATAACCAGCCGTTTAATTACGCTGAAAATAAGACTAAAGTGTTTTTATCTTATTCTGCTTCAACAATAAGCTGAATTGGTTGGGCAACATCTGAGTGTAACTGGAATGAGACTTCGTACTCACCAATATTACGAATCGCTTCCGGTAAAGATACTTCACGGCGCTCAACAGTAATACCTGCTGCTGCTGTCGCTTCAACGATGTCAGTAACACCAATTGAACCGAATAATTTACCTTCTTCACCTGCAATTGCTTTAATAGTGATAGAACCAACACCAGCAATTTGTTCTGCACGAGATTTTGCTGTAGCTAATACTTCCGCTGCTGCTTTTTCAAGCTCTGCACGACGCGATTCAAATTCCGCAATGTTTGCTTCGTTTGCAGGTACCGCTTTTTTGCTTGGTACCAGGAAATTACGACCATAACCTGATTTAACTGTAACACGATCACCAAGGTTACCTAAATTCGCAACTCTCTCTAATAAAATGACTTCCATCTTTTTACCCTCAATTTAGATTACGTTTTTTTTGTAATCTTTAATTCAACTCGTCTTGCGCCTTATTAGCACATAAACGAAAACGTAAATTCAACCAGTTATCTAACAAACCAATCAAAGCGATAAATAGCAATCCCAGTGCACCATGTTGCAATGTAAAGAGCATGATGACATACATGCCTATCAACAACGATGAACTTAATTTGCATTTTGCGACAAGGCCATGAGCGACGGCTAAACCCTGAAACATCATTAATACAATCATGATAAAGAACAGGTTTAACGCCAGTTCATTCGTAGTTGCAATTGCAAATACCGTTACCACTAAAATAATACCTGCTGCTACCTTACCAAAGCGCAACTGGTGAAACTCTTGTCCAAACCCTTTCGGGTTATATAACAAGGCTTGCCACCAACGAGCCAGTAACAAACTCATGGTTTGTAATGCTAAAAATAATGCTAATGCCGATCCGGTCATAATTTTTGACATGAATAACCAAAGCTTTTCAGTTTTTGGTCCTTCCTGAATCTGCATTCCAGCTTCTTTTAGTATTGGCAAAAGCTGTTTATTTATTACTTCAAACCAATATGCAGCCGGGTCAGTAAAAAAATAAAATCCTAATACCAACAAACAACTTAAAGCTGCCGCTACAACAAGCGCGAGTGACATTGATTGTCTGGTTAAAACAATAACGGCAAAAAACCAGGCTGGTAACCAAAACTTTATTGCCAGCTCCAGACCTACCGCGGGTTGAGATAACGCAACGCCTGTAAAAACAGTCAGTATAACTGTAGAGACAACGAGGTTAACCAAACCTTCACGATAACCGTGTACTAATGTTACTAATGCAACACCGGCTGTTGTAAATATCGCTAAGGGTGAGACAAGAAGAGATAATATTGCCAGGCTGACAATACTACCGACTGCTTGCACCCGACCATGCATAATAAAACGTGCTAATGCCTGCATGGTTTGCTTCCTTTAGTTCGCCAATAACTGGAGTAACTAATTGATTCTCTTAATCGTGAGAATCAGTGTATGGCAATAATGCAATATAGCGTGCACGCTTAACGGCTGTCGCCAGCTGACGTTGGTAACGTGCTTTTGTACCTGTGATACGACTAGGAACAATTTTGCCACTTTCAGTAACATTGGCTTTTAATGTAGCCAAGTCTTTGTAATCAATCTCTTCAACTTTATCTGCAGTAAAACGACAGAATTTTCTACGACGGAAATGACGTGATGACATCTTTCGTCTCCTTTTTTAAAATCTTTAAAATAAATGGTTTGAGTTATTCAGCAGGTGCTTCTTCAGTTGCAGCAGCTTCTTCTACTGATGCAGCGGGTGCTTCTGCTGCAGCTGCTACTGGTTGTTCTTCACGTGCAGGACGATCATCACGACCCCGACTATCGCGCTCTTCAGTTTGCGCCATAGGTGAAGGCTCAGAAATCGCAGCTTTGCGACGAATAACCAAATTACGAAGAACAGCATCGTTAAAACGGAAACCATTTTCCAGCTCATCCAATGTGGCTTGATCACATTCGATATTCATCATCACATAATGAGCTTTGTGGATTTTTTGGATTTGGTAAGCCAGTTGACGGCGTCCCCAATCTTCTAAACGGTGGATAGTTCCTTTCGCATCTTCGATCATTTTACGATAACGATCGATCATTGCTGGAACCTGTTCACTTTGGTCAGGGTGGACCAAAAACACGATTTCATAGTGTCTCATAGCGCTCCTCGTGGCTATTGAGCCTCCCGATCTTAGCGGTGAGGCAAGGAGTTAAATAAATTGTATCTGTCCTAGTATTTCACATGGACAGCAAGGGCGCGATTTTACTGAAAAACTGGCCTAGGTACAAGGGAAATCAGGTAAATACTGTCATTACGAGGAGGAATGATGAAGTAATCTCCAGAAAGACGAGATTCTTTAGTAGATTGCCACGCTACGCTCGCTAACTGCTCCTGCGTTACACTATCTCCGGCTTCCCTGCAGTCGTCGCAATGACGCGGTTCTTATTTGGCTAGAGTTCTCTGACGCACAGCCTCATATAAACAGACTCCGGCACTCACTGAGACATTTAAGCTCTGGACAGTGCCTAGCATGGGTAATTTGACCAGCGCATCACAATTCTCAGCGGTTAAACGACGTAAACCTTTGCCTTCAGCGCCTAATACCAGCGCCAGAGGACCGGTTAAATCAGCTTGATAGATATCCTGCTCAGTTTCGAGGGAGGTACCAATCATCCACACGCCCTGCTGTTGTAAATCCCGTATGGTTCGGGCCAGGTTGGTTACTTGTATAAAAGGCACCGTTTCGGCAGCACCACAGGCAACCTTGCGAACAACTGAAGTGAGTCCCGATGCTTTATCTTTTGGGGCAATCACTGCATGTACGCCAGCCGCATCGGCTGTGCGCAAGCAAGCGCCTAAGTTATGAGGATCCTGCACGCCATCTAAAATCAGTAAAAAGGCCGGAACCGTTAACTCATCAATTAGATGTTTCAGGGTTTTTTCATTACCTGCTGCTGACTCTTTACTTAATGCAACAACACCCTGGTGGTTAGCATTTTCACCGACTAATTTTTCAAGCACTTCACGCTTAACCCGTTCAGGTTTAACGTTGGCTTCATGTGCCAGCTGTAATATTGTTTTAGCCTTATCATCGCGGCGAGAATTTTCCAGCCATATTTTTGCAACCATTTCTGGTTCACGCTCCAATACGGCCCGAACCGCATGCACACCATAAACGTAATGTAAATTACTTTCCGCCATCGTTATTTATTTTTCTTCTTTTTCTCTTTATCTTTCTTTTTTTTCTCTGCCAGCCTTTTTTTAGCTTTTTTATTGAGTTTCTTTTTACTGTGTC
>Ga0316204_10007345_pt1 | contig 16206 bp, 8 predicted proteins | sample 6monrhotite_MG_2_FD_205661 | JGI IMG/M metagenome (GOLD analysis project Ga0316204, IMG submission 205661) | Microbial mat bacterial communities from mineral coupon in-situ incubated in ocean water Damariscotta River, Maine, United States -... | ecosystem: Environmental > Aquatic > Marine >... | reverse complement strand
TAGATGCGGCGAATAACGCTCCATAAAACGCTCGCCGTCTTTGTTTAATAAGTAACCGCCTTCACCACGCGCACCTTCTGTGATTAAACAGCCGACACCTGCAATACCCGTTGGGTGAAATTGCCAAAATTCCATATCCTGAACGGGAAGCCCAGCACGAGACACCATACCAATACCATCTCCTGTATTGATATAAGCATTAGTGGTTGATTCATATATTTGACCTGCACCTCCGGTTGCAAAAATCGTTGCACGCGCCTTAAAGAAAACGAGCTCACCTGTTTCCATACACATGGCAACGACACCTGCAATACCACCATCAGCACCACGAATAAGATCGATGGCAAACCATTCATTGTAAAAATTGGTATCTGCTTCAACATTTTTCTGAAAAAGTGCATGCAACATCGCGTGACCGGTACGGTCCGCAGCAGCACAAGTACGACGTGCTAAATCAGCACCAAAATTTTGCGTGTGCCCACCAAAGGCACGTTGATAAATTTTACCGTTATCTAAACGAGAAAAAGGCAAGCCCATATGTTCTAGTTCATATACAGCAGCCGGCGCTTGCTTACACATAAATTCAATCGCATCTTGATCACCCAAGAAATCCGAACCCATCACAGTGTCATAGGTATGCCACTGCCATTTATCTTCAGACACGTTTCCTAATGAAGCAGCAATACCCCCTTGCGCAGACACCGTATGCGAACGTGTGGGGTATACTTTTGAAATAACCGCAACTTTATAGTTCGACTGTGCCAACTGCAGCGCAGCTCGCATACCCGCACCACCAGCACCTACAATAACAGCATCATATTCTTTGACGGGTATACTCATATTTCCCTCTTATATTCATGTCCGAAATATTTACTCGGATCTGCTCGCGACATCGCGTCAGAAAAAAGCGAGCAAAATGATATATCTTTGTTTATCTCACTTACTCTGTTCTGGATGATTTAATAACTCATCCAGAAAATTTCAAAACACCAAGCTAAATAACCAACAAGTAATAAAATTACTAACACTTCTAGCGTTAAACGAACGGCAACGTTTTTAACGTAGTCCGTAAACACCGTCCACAATCCAATCCATGCATGCCACATCACACTCAATAAAACAACGAAGGTGAAAACTTTCATAAACGTATGATGAAACAAACCGTGCCACTGGGCAAAATACGTAGGCTGATTTCGTAACAAATAGACCAAAATAAAAATCGTATACGCACCAATCAACAATGCAGTGATGCGTTGTGCCATCCAGTCACGCAGGCCGCGATGATTCGCTACCATAACCACACTCCCATTAAAATAACTGCGATCGCAGCGATAGAAATCACTAACCACGCCGTGAAGCGACCGGCTTGTCTACCTTCTGCGAAACCAAGATCCATCATGAGATGACGAATACCTGCAAACAAATGAAAAATAACGGCAGCCAACATCATCCAAACAAACGTTTTGGCAACCGGATGTTGTAGGCAACTCTGTATCGCCTCAAAGCTAGATTGAGAAATCAATGATTGATGCAGGATGTAAAGCATAAATGGGATAAAGAGAAAGATAACGACACCCGATATTCGGTGCAGTACCGAGACTATCGCCATCACAGGAAACTTAAACTTGAATAAATCGAGATTAACGGGCCTTTCTGTCTTCACAACAATACTCCACCTGTCCTTTCTAAAGCGCGGATTATATCCATATCGATATGCAAAGACAAACGAACACATTCACTAGATATTATATTATCTATTATCTCAAAAATTAGCTGAATCGTTCATTTTAAAACCATATATCTGGTCATATAATACCTGTATGATGCTTTGAAAAGCAGCTACCTATTGTCTATAGTAAAAAGACAAAACACAGGCATGGAGACAGCCAATGAGCAATGACCGCAAAGCAACACTTTCTTTTGACCAGCAAAATCACGATTTCGCTATGCAATCACCAACCCTTGGCAAAGATGTCATTAAGCTCAAAACACTGGGCAGCACTTGTGGGGTTTATTCCCTCGACCCCGGCTTTAAATCGACTGCTGCCTGTGAATCCAAAATTACCTACATCGACGGTGACAAAGGCGAACTACTCTACCGCGGCTATCCCATTGACCAACTCGCCTTCGATGGCGATTACATGGATGTGTGTTATGCATTGATGTATGGCGATCTCCCTGATCAAAAACATAAAGACAATTTTATTCGCCACATAAAAAAAACCAGCAACGTGCACGAACAATTGACACACTTTTATAACGGCTTCCGAAGAGATGCACATCCGATGGCAATTATGGTTGGCGTCGTCGGAGCGCTGTCTGCGTTTTATCATGACTCGCTTGATATTTCGAAACCAGAACACCGCGAGCTGTCTGCCATTCGACTTATTGCAAAAATGCCAACCATCGCTGCGATGTGTTACAAGTATTCGATTGGCCAACCCTTTATGCACCCGAAAAAAAGTTTACCTTATGCGGATAATTTCCTGCATATGATGTTTGGCACACCTTACGAAGACATCACACCAGATCCTGTTTTAGGTCGCGCTATGGATCGTATTTTTACTCTACATGCAGACCACGAGCAAAATGCATCAACAACGACTGTGCGTGTTGCAGGATCAACCGGCGCCAATCCTTTTGCTTGTATTGCATCAGGTATTGCCGCACTTTGGGGACCAGCGCATGGCGGTGCAAATGAAGCCGCTCTAAACATGCTAACTGCAATCGGTGATGAATCTAACATCGACACTTACATTAAAAAAGCGAAAGACAAAAACGATCCATTTCGTCTAATGGGCTTTGGTCATCGTGTCTATAAAAATTATGATCCACGTGCGAAGGTAATGCAGCAAACCTGTCATGAAGTGTTAGAAGCGACGGGTTCACATGACGATCCTATTTTCAAACTAGCGATGAAGCTTGAGAAAATTGCTTTAGAAGATGATTACTTTGTTGAGAAAAAATTATATCCCAACGTGGACTTTTATTCGGGTATTACGCTCAGTGCACTTGGCATTCCCAGCAACATGTTTACTGTTATTTTTGCACTAGCAAGAACGGTCGGCTGGATCTCCCACTGGATGGAAATGATGAGCGACCCTCAACAAACACTCGCTCGCCCCAGACAACTCTATACCGGGGATACACAGCGTGATTTTGTGCCGATTGACCAACGCTGATCTAGTCTCAAATCGTATCTAAACTAAAGGGCCAGCTGCTGCCGTTTCTGCATCATCAGAGGCAGCGGACGCTGAAGCAATACGATCAAGATACATTTGGGCAAACACCTCTTTAAGAGGCATTTCCATAACGGTTTCAGGATCGGTGATACTCAAAAGACAATCTACATTTTGAAGTATTGATTCTCGGTAATGAAAAAAAATATTACCTTTATCACGAGCACTAAATATACCAGCAGCAAGACTCATATTTACACCCATAAGATTTTCATTAAGGCTTTCAAAGTGAGCTTTATCTGCTTTATCTTGAGGAGGTGAACCTGACAAATAGATGGAAGGTAGACATAAACTTTGTGCTGTCTTGTAATGGCATCCACCGAGCAAAAAAATCGCAAACTCATGCTCTGAAAGTCTGCGTATTAGTTTATTTGCTTTATAGATCATCGTTCTGTTCGTTAAATCAATATATTCATCACGTAAGGTTCTTGCACCTTCAGCACTCAAATAAGCAGCTACTGGGAATAATTGAATCCCAGCTTTTTGTATTTCAACATAATACGACATCAGGATATCTATATCATAAATAGTCTTTATACCAAATTTATTAAATGCACGTTTCAACTTATCTTTATCGCAATCATGATTGAATGCAATAAAATCAGGCGTTAATAAAAATGGAATTTCGACATAAAAATGTCTAATACCAATTGCAAATAGCTTAGCAGCATTCTTACTAAAAATATCACTAGTAAACTTATCAGAATGGTCATGAAAAAAAATTAAGGCTTTGTTTTTTTCAAGAAGTTCTGTGATTATTTTTAATACTGTCGTGTCAGGCTTACTCGATGGCAAACGCAATGTAGCATTGTGAGCCATATTATTTGACGGATCAAAAACGATAATAGGATTTTTAAGTAAGAGAGCATCTTCTTCTTCCAAAAAAAGCATAGCTTTCAATCGATCCAAAATTAAAATTTCTTGATCATCAGCTGACTCTGGTATCCGATCAACTACGCGATCAAATTCAGCCGGTGACCAATCAGTATACCAACACTTTTTTTCAGCATTATATCCCAAAGCAAGTACGGTAGGATTTATGCGCTTATACACGCCGGTTATGTTTTTATCTGGATCTCTTGCATAAACATGCTCGACCTGTCCATACACAGGATCTTTATTAAGATGATCTCGAAAAAAAATCATTACTTTAGTCGGCGTGGCATCAGGAAAGCCTTCCTTGACCTTAGGATTTTCATCAAAAAAAAGAGGGGTATAGTATTCGTAAGTCATATTCCTGATATCTCTTGATTGCAGTGCATTAAGTGATTTGTTGCTGATCGTACCAAGGTATTCTTAAAAAAATATTAAAAACGAGAATTTTCATTTCAACCTTCTTCTAGGCACCCCAGCAAAGACCATGAATGTGCTTGAGAACGGGGCTACAGAGTACGATTTTTTGCCATTTGAGGATTTATGTGACTCTAAAAATCGTTGCACCAGGCCTTTATTTATCACCCACAATCGGTGATTATGGAAAAAGCAGGCTAACACCTGTATTCAATAAAAACAATACCTAGCCGACGATTACCGGTATATTTTTGATCAAAATCCGCGAAAGTTATGCACATTTAACTAGCAAGGCAGAATTTTGCACTGAATAGATCCTAAACAAAGCTAGGCACCAAAAAATAATATTCATAACTCATTGTTTATTGGAAATTTATGGCTTACTGCACATTTTTTAAGGGAAGAAAGGGCAGCTGTAATAAAACAAGTAGTTAGGCACTATCCTGAGATGTTCTACACAGTCTTATCCACAGATTCTGGGGAAAAAAATCCTGTGTAATAAGCTGCCCTAAAATAATCCATAAAAGATGAGCTCGCAGCGAGGCATTTTTTCTAGGATAATCGCCTCTTCCTTCAAAGCACATGTGACATTCATGCTAGAACACGATCTTATTAAACGATTTTTTACACGCAAAGCTTCTCACTCCAACGTCACGGTAGGCGTTGGCGATGATGCAGCTGTACTCAGAATTCCAGAAACACATGAGCTTGTCACTTCAATCGACACCATGGTCAGTGGCGTAAATTTTCCGATAAATACAGCTGCAGAAGATATCGCCTATAAATCTTTAGCCGTCAGCCTGAGCGACATGGCCGCCATGGGCGCAAAACCTAACACCGCTTTGCTCGCACTGACTTTACCCGAAACAGATGGAAGCTGGCTAAGCGGATTCAGTCACGGATTTTTTGAATGCCTCGTTGCTTTCGATGTCGATTTAATTGGCGGCGACATCACCAAAGGCCCTCTATCTGTCACTACAACTTTGAACGGCCTTGTCCCAAAAGGAAGCGCCCTGCTTCGCACTGGCGCAAAACCTGGTGATGCCATTTACGTCACTGGCAGTTTAGGAGATGCCGGCCTAGCACTACAGCAACTCAAAGCCAAGCAAACTGTTCAAGACGCAGCGCTTCGAAAATTAAATCGCCCTACACCCAGAATAGAAGCCGGCCTTGCGATACGCGACTTTGCATCAGCTGCCATCGACATTTCAGATGGACTTGCCACTGACCTAGAAAAGCTCTGCCATGCCAGTGATGTCGGCGCCCAAGTATACGTTAGCGACATCCCCTTATCAGATACTTTAACTTCCTCTGTCAATGAACTAACAGCCATCACTCTGGCATTAACGGCAGGCGATGACTTCGAGCTTTGTTTTACAGCATCACCTGAACATACTTGTGATTATTATAAGATCGGCCATATCATCGAAGAGAAAGGTTTAACTTTCATAGATAAGAACCAACAAGCATTCGAATTAAAGCAGAAAGGCTATGAACATTTTTAACTGCACCAAAAAAAGGATCAAAAAAAATGGCGACACAAAAAACGCCCCAAACTGTATGGACTAACCCCATCCATTTTATCGCCTGTGGTTTTGGTATCGGCACACTCCCATTTATGCCAGGCACTTACGGCACACTCGCCGCCATTCCTTTGTACTTAATCTTGGTGAAATTACCCTTGCTTGCTTACATCATCATCACGCTACTTTTGAACGCAGCAGGCGTATGGTTATGCCACATCACCAACCGCGACTTTGGTACCGACGACCACCCCGCCGCTGTTTGGGATGAGATCGCTGCCTTTTTGATTGTGATGATTGCCGTGCCTGTGACCTGGTATTACATCGCGCTGGGTTTTGGACTTTTTCGATTATTCGATATCTGGAAACCCGGCCCCATCGGCTGGATCGATAGAAATGTTCATGGTGGCTTGGGTGTAATGCTCGATGATATCGCTGCGGCCTTGCTGTCTTTAGCCATACTGCAAGGCGTGGTTTATGTATTTCATTAAAATATTACCTTCTCGAAAGGGTAATATTTCACATTTTATTACCCTTTCAAGAAAGCAACTTTCTAGCCTTTCGCATACCAGAAAAAATCGGCTCAGATACTTCAATAGGAAAACCCTCTGGCACTATACCCTCAACACGACTTATCACACTATCAACCTGATCAAGCACTTCTGCAATAATATTGTCTGCCTTTTTGATAGAGTAATTAGAAATTTTTGCCGTTTGCAGAAAGTGACAACGCTTAATTTCACTCCATTTGTAATGTCTGTTTTTCCCCTCAAGAGACATAGCCATTTTAATTTTTTTTATCTGCAACTGTTTTTTTGCAATTAAAGGGTATGCCGACATCACATCATACAAAGGCGTTAAATTAAAGCGACCTCCGGCAGTAATATGTATACTAAAATTTTTCGCATGACCATCAATCGCTGCCAACAACCAAAAAATAACTTGCGTTCGAAAAAAATCATCCCGATCTTGCGTTGCATTAGATGAACCAAGCAATAACTTTAAAATATCTTTAATTCCCGGACCACCATCCACTTGATATTTTAAATTGGGTGACACACCCATTGCCTGACACATATCTTCTTGTGGCAAACGCATTATCCAACTCGCATCACTCGCATATTTTCGATCGAAACGCTCTACCACCAATACTTTGACATCTTCAAAAGTTTCAATGCTACAATTTGCAACAGGTAAACCAAACTCAGATAATATTTTTGAACACAGCCATTCGTTTTCACAACTATCACTTAAATCTATTTGTTGATGCTGAATGTACCCAATGGGCAATTTAAAAATATGACTCGTAGGCGTTGTACCCAACGGACGGTGCCAAGCATTCTGAAACCATAAAAATGCAGATTTTTCCTGAGCGCCTGCAATTGATATTCTAAAATCATCGTTATCAGACATACCCAGCGGATTGCTTGAATAATCTCGTAACAAAGATGCCAATGCTTTTTCTTTCAGAGGTTCACATAATATATGTTTGCTGAATTCAAAATCATCTTCTTCAACAACCTGAATCGCACCAACACAATCACGACCAATACAAGCAAGCAAATCAAAAGGGTGAATAGATTTAGCCTGAAACTTAGCCTGAATCTTATTACGAAGGACTGGATTATCCGGTAATAAATTATCAAAAAAATGATAAACTACATCGTCTTGATGAGCTTGCGCAGTTAAAGGCATAGACAAAGAAAGAGGACGCGCAGTTGATAAGGCTAACCAATTTTGAGTATACGAAAAAATCATACTTGTGTTATGTAATTTTTCTAAACGCCCAACAAGAACACCATTCATTAGAACAGATAACTGTCGATGCTGCTTTTTTAGCATCACCAAGCTTCCCGATCATGATCTTCAAACGAAGTGGATTTTCTTTTTGGCATGAGTACCAATTCCACTTCAGTTGCAGAAAGAATCCGAAACAGAGTATCCAACTTGCTTGCACTTGGGTTATTTTCAAATGAAGATATAGTTGCCTGCTTGAGACCTACATGATCACCCACTTCAGCTTGAGTCATATTAAGCAGCTTACGATGCTCACTCACAAAATTAGCTAAATCCTTAGGTGAGTTGACTACCATCACATACCTCCGTAACTATAGATAAAATATCCTTTATAGAGGATATATATAATTTTACCCCCTGTAAAGGATAAACAAAGAAATATCCGCTACAGCGGATAAATAGAAAAGGCTCTTTAATACTTTCTAATGATAAAATACTGAAAGCGATTTAACTAAAATACAAAATCATCATCATTGATATTAGCAGCTGCTATACCAATTAAGGTAACTTGATCTGCTCCAGGAGCAATACCATCGAAATCAATTATCGTATTACCCAAACCATCATTAGTAATACTGAAGCCACTAGAATTCGCAACGAAATAAAGTGAAACATCAATCTGATCAACACCATCCTCAAAATCATTAATCGTATCCTGACCATCACCTGGCGCAAAGACAAAACTATCTGCTCCTATACCACCCGTGATATTGTCATTACCCGCACCCGCATCAATGGTGTCATTACCACCGGATGATATTTGTGTAACACCCGCAACAAGTCCAGGCAAAGCCGATTGATTATCACCATAGATAAGATCATTTCCACTGCCAGTTGTAATTACATCATCACCAAAGTTATAGAAGTGTTGATTACCAGTCAATCCAACCGTGCCTGGATCAATTGTAATTTCACCCACATCACCAACGACAGTTACACCAGCTGTATTATTAGAAAGGTCAATCAAATCACCCGCAAAGTTATAATTCAGAGTGTTACTAAGCGCATCCTGATAAGAGATTGCTATCGTGTTAACATCGCCATATACTGTTTGCGGTGAAGATACTCCAAAAATATTATCAATACCAAAATTATGTATAATCGTATTATCATCTGAGAATGCACTTGGCGATGACAACATACTATCAATCACAGCTTCTGCATCACCATAAACAGTCTCAGCGTTAGTAATAATATCAGCACCATAATTATGTACTACTGTATTATTTGGTGAACTAATAAATTCAGTCACTACAGAGATATCATCACCCCATACAGTATCAAAACCAGTACCCGCATCCAATGTATCGACTGCACTACCCATACCACCTATAATGCCATCATTATCACCGCCACCATTAATCACATTTGCATTTGAATCACCTGTTAAGTAATCATCAAATGCTGAACCCGTAATATTTTCAAAACCAGATAAATCATCATTAACAATAGTTTCAAGCGTCAATGCATTAATTATTGGATTATTGGATGTAGCTCCAGGTGTAGTTGGGGCTGTCATTACAATATCTAACATGCTGTCTGTTGCATAAAAACTGTATGTGTAGACATACCCAAACGTGTTTGTACCTGCTGATATAGCAACATCGGAAAAAATTGAAACACCTTCGATGTTAATATCAAAAGCTCGATACCCAACCACATTTTCGTCGGCAAATATCATTTGCAATTTATATTCAGTTCCAATAACCAAACCATCGAGATGAATCTCTAGGTTATTAATATCACCTGGCTCTGAATCCATCCAACGCATGGACTGAACAATTGATTCAAGATTATTGTCATCTATACCCGAACCTAAATTTGGCGTGAGATAATTAGTAATTTGATTTACTGCAACGACTGTTACACCGGTTGGTGTATTTGCTAAAGAAGCCTCTTCAAAAACCGCATCACGAACAGTAATACTACCAAGACCAGCACCACCAAAATTAAGCGCGTAGAGGAAACTACCATTAAGATCTAGACCTTCTCCTGGATCAGCTCCAGTAAAGGTATCACTAGAAGGCGCAGCAAGAGAGGCTGAAAGATCCACCACAACAACACTTGCACTGGATGCATAACTTACTGTATCAGTACCAGAACCACCCTCATAAGACTCAAATCCAGAAATACCATTAATTAACCCTGGCGCACTTGTTAAATAGGCTTGGCCTGCAGATAGATCAACCGTTATATCAGCATCACTACCCGCGAAGCTTAATAAATCATCTGCTCCACCTTCACCATCAAAACTATTTCCCGAGAAAGTATAATTACCAGAGCTTGATTGCAGGACAACATTAACCGTATCGTTACCACCACCTGCATTAACAACATTACCAATCAAACTCACCGTGCTATCACCAGCAGAGCCATCACTAACATTCAATCCATCGCCACCTGTACCAACCAGACCACCTGTCGCTATCGCACTTAAAGTAATTGCATCGATACCTGCAGAACCGGTAACCGTAACATCCCTAATTTCAGCAGTTGCAGATCCACCATCACCTCCATCACCACCAGCACCAACCCCAAAACCGACAGTTTCACCCGCATCACCACCATGACCACCCGCACCACCGGTAGCTGTCGCACTTAAATTAACACTACCCGCTGATTCCAATAGCACATCAAAGTTATTATTCGCACCACTGATGCGTGATACCGCAGCACCACCACTGGCACCATTTCCACCGTCACCTCCATCACCGCTACTATGACTACCGGGATGACCATCACTACCCAATCCACCGGCACCACCTTGCGAGATCATGGAAACCGTAATCGAATCGGCAGAATAAGTTAGTGGATCAGCAATCGGCCTCAGTTCCGCATGACCTAATTGACCTCGTGTGCCTGGATTTCCATCTTCGTTATTACCTGGAATATCACCATTACTGCCCGCACCACCTGTCGCACTAAATGAAACTATAATATTGTCTGTACCACCAGAACCTTCAAAAGATATCGGCGAATTATCTATTACCTCTGTAATCAACTCAGGCGTTCCTAGATCTTCAACAGTATAGTTATAGGTATCGGTATTAACTGTAGCAACAATGGATTCAACAACTGTTAATGTATCCATAAAATCTGGGTGTGGGACACTCGATCCATTTACTGTAATAACACCACCAATAGCTGATTGTGTTGCTGTAATGCTATAATCCGACAAGGCACTATAATCTACCGTATCAAAATCAGCACCGCCTGAAATAACATCATTACCAAAACTACCACCAATAAAATCATTACCCGCACCCGCATTAATAGTGTCATTACCCCCCAAAACATTAACCAAGTATCCAGTTCCACTCAGCGGAATTGGATACTTAATATCACTATAAATGGAATCATTCCCTGATCCCGTATCAATCGTGTCATCACCAAAATTGTAATTCAAAACATTACCAGACAAATTTGAAGGACCCGGATCTATATCAATAGCTTCAACATCAGAGAATACAAGCTGCCCAACTTGAGCAAGAGATAAATCAATCACATCATCACCAAAATTATAATTTAGTGTATTACTAAATGCATTATTAAATGAGGTATCAATCAAACCCACATCCGAATAGACAACAGTTCCTTGTGATAAATTACCAAATATATTTGTTTCAGAAGCAAAATTATGTGTAATCGTATTAAAATCAGCATAAGGAGGACCAGCTGGTGAAAGTAACTTGTCTTCAACAGACATAGCACCCCAATAACTTATCTCTGCACCTGTTATCAAATCTATACCATACGTATAGATAGCAGTATTGCTTTCCGTGTTAAATTCAGTCACATTAGAAACATAATCACCATATATAATATTAAAACCAGCATCGCCCGTTAATACATCATTACCCAAGCTACCTTGAAGATTTTCAAAACCAGCAAATGTATTTCCCGTTCCAGCTGATACACCACCAATACTTAGAGCATTGGTCGCAAGGTTAAAATTAACTGCCTGTGTTGTATCTTCAAAACTTAAGAGATCAGTGCCCGATCCGCCATCGAACAGACTGTTATTAATACTGACTGTTTGGGAAGATCCTGCTGTGGCTAAACTTAATTGAATCGTGTCATCGTCATCACCACCATTTAATATGATATTATCAATCGTAATTGTGGCATCACCATCTACACCGGGAAAACTGAAAAAACCATCTTGACCTGGAAAACCAGGAACAATACCTGAACCACCTGAACCACCTGAGCCAACAGCACCACCTACTCCACCGCTACCAGCAATAGCATTAAGATCCAAAATCAAAAGATCATTTCCGATATCACCCAACAGTTGAATATAGGCTATTTGAGCCAGGGCATTCCCACCATCACCGCCGGTACCACCAGAACCACCTGAACCACCAGCACCACCAGCACCTGATATCAGACCGCTGCCCCCGTTACCACCAGAACCACCATTACCACCGGCGCCACCAACACCACCATTACCACCCGTTGCAGAAACACTCACTGTTAGTGTGTCGTTATCACTGAATCCACCTGTTAATTGAGCAGACCCCAAGCCTTCTAAAATAAATTGACTGCCAGACGTTCCTAAAATACTCGCCGTTGCATCACTACCCGAACCACCTGCGCCACCTGCAGCACCAGCGCCACCAGCACCACCTGGACCACCTTGACCAAACGTTCCGCCGCCTGTTCCGTTCGCACCGTTACCACCTGCACCTCCAGCACCACCCGCAGCACCGTCGCCACCCAGCGCAGCAGCTGAAAATGTAATATTGTCATCTCCCTCATTCCCTTGAACCAAGCGAACAGATAAGTCGAGCGCTGATACTGTACTAACTGCAGAACCACCCGGACCACCTGCAGTACCCGGCCCACCTGATGCACCTGCGCTTGCACCATTAGCGCCATTCGACCCTGTTGTTCCAACAGTTAAATTATCCGGACCCACAACAGAGATGGAACGATCAATAACATCATCACCTAGTCCTCCTTTAAATACATTTGAAGCGTTATACAACCAATTTCCAGCTATCGAAGAATTCATTGGTAATTCAACAATATCATCACCTTGCAAGGCATCATAAATATTGGATTCAAGATCATATAGATTAGGATCTTCGAGATTAAAATCGACCGTCTCAGAGTTACTCGTGAATAAGCCATTACCAATATCGATTATCACCGTACCTGTATTACTATTTCCGAAACCATCATTTGCTTGATAAGTAAAGCTGACTTGTCCTATGCCTGTAGGGGTATATGTAAAGCTACCATCACTTGCTAAGCTGAGTGTTCCTGTCAGCGGGTCAGTCAATTTAATTGCAGTTAATGTATCGCCATCAACATCGAGATCATTCAACAAGACACCAAAAGCAATAGAAACAGTTAACAAGCTGTTGCGAGCAACGTAATAATCATTAGCAGCTACAGGGAGATCATTTAGATTCAAAATAGGACCGACTTCTGCAGATGTTATATTTTCTAAGGCACCACCACCATCAGTATAAGAAACACGAACACTGATGTTGGTACCAGAATCAAAATCACCGAGCGTGTAGGTGCTATTTGTAGCACCCACTATATCCACACCATCGCGAATCCATTGATAACTAAAAGTACCTAAACCATCTGGATCTGCAATGCCCAAAATATTAGCGGTCAGTGTTTCATCTTCTTGGAACAAGAAAGGTGTGTCTTGATTTTCAACCACCGGCGCACCTGTAGGTGCATCATTTACATTTAGAATTGGACCCACAGAAGCAGAGGTCAAGGTTTCTAAAGTGCCACTTCCATCGGTGTATGAAACGCGGACACTGATATTCGCACCCACATCTGGATCATCTGGAACATAGGTACTAGCTGTTGCACCCGCAATATCAACACCATCTCGCAACCATTGATAACTAAAAGGTCCAAAACCATCTTCATCAATAATACCAGAGGTATCTGCCGTCAAAGTTTCATTTTCTTGGAATAATCCAGGAGAATCTTGATTTTCAACAACAGGCGCACCCGTAGCTGGATCATTGAGATTATTTACCGTTATTGCAAATAACTCCATATAACTCAAACCAACATTATCAGTCGACGTTACGATGACATTGACAGTAGGTTCTACTTCATAATTTAAAGTTTCTCCGGCTTTAAGCTTCAGTTGATCGCTTACAATTTCAAAACGTGCATCATCAACAGAATATGTATGTGTATCACCCATATCTGGATCCGCTGTGGTCAGCGTACCAACTACAGCACCATCTGTATTTTCATTCACACTACTATTAGAAAGCGTAATATCTGTAGGTGGATCGTTAATTTGAATAGTCTCAAAATTAATAGCAACCAAATCTAAATTCGGATCTAATAAACTGAAATCAACCGTGAAACTGTTACCTACTGTATTTTCAGAATTAAAGTAATTAATGACATCTTGGCCTGTAAGACCCAAACTAGACAACTCTGCATTAGTAATTCTAATAATTAATAAATCACCAGCACCACCAAGAGCATCATAGGTATTATCGATACCAACTAGTGCGCTGTGTAAATAAATAAATTCATCATCAGAATTGGTTCCTTGAACATTTTCAATACTTGATAAGATATCTGTTCCAATTAGCGTAGCAGTTGCATCAAAACGACTAACAGCATCAGCTGCCAAATCAACTTGAACAAACCCACTGCTGAGTAAACTATAATCTAATGTATCGGTATCAGCACCGCCATCAAAAGTATTCGCAATAGGACCATTATTGATATTCAAAATTTGTAAAACATCATCACCACCATTACCCTCTAATGTAATTGCTCCGAGGCTATTGAGTAACAGCATGTCATTACCACTACCACCTATCAATCTCTCAACCTGGGAAAGCACATCTACATCGACCTCAATACCATCGCCTTGAATATAAGTTGGGAAGACAGGTACTAGAACACCATCCAAAACACTACCACCGGGTTCTGTTAATGCCGCTATAACACCGTTCACCGTTGCACTATAATCCATCGTATCGGTGCCAGAACTTCCCACATAAAATCTATTCGTTGATTCTGCTAAGAAAGTATCATTTCCCGTCGTTCCATCAATTTCTTCAATACCTTCCAACTGTCCCGGCACATAGGCATTGCCATCAAACGTAATACCCGGCGCTGCCGAACTGAAATCTAATACGTCATATCCTGCACCGGCATCTATGCTATATCCATTTAAATTGAACACGTCATCTGAAGCAAAATAATCGTCATCATTTGTACCCACTATCCCTTCAATAGAAATTAATGTATCCGTTGCACTACCATGATCAACCGTGCCAGCCACTAAATCAGCAGCGATTGGAACACCACTCAGCAAACTATAATCCGCCGTATCAGTATCGGCACCACCATCTAAAGTATTCGCAAGAGCGCCATTATTTATATCCAAAATTTGTAAAACGTCATCACCGCCATTACCCATTAAGGTAATCGCATTAGCATTATTCAGGAGCAAAGTATCATTACCACTACCACCGAGCAGCACTTCTATAGAAGTAAACACATCTACATCAACTTCAAAGCCATCACCTTGAATATAGGTTGGACTTGAGGGTGAAGACAGTCCGTCTGTTACACTGCCACCGGGTTCTGTCAACGTCGCGATAACACCGTTCACCGTCGCACTATAATCCATCGTATCAGTACCAATACCTGCGAAGTAATATCTATTGGTCGCTTCCGCTATAAAGGTATCATCTCCAATCGTGCCATCAATTTCTTCAATACCTTCCAACTGTCCCGGCGCATAAGCATTTCCATCAAACGTAATACCCGGCGCTACCGAAGTGAAATACAAGACATCAAATCCCGCACCACCATCAATGCTATACCCATTTAAATTGGCTATATCATCTGAACCAAAATAATCGTCATCATCTGTACCTACTATTCCTTCAATCGAAATCAGCGTATCGGTAGTACTACCATACTCAACCGTGCCAGCCACCAAATCAACATCGATTAGAACACTGCTCAGCAAACTATAATCCGCCGTATCAGTATCGGCACCACCATCTAAAGTATTCGCAAGAGCGCCATTATTTATATCCAAAATTTGTAAAACGTCATCACCGCTATTACCCATTAAGGTAATCGCATTAGCATTATTCAGGAGCAAAGTATCATTACCACTACCACCGAGCAGCACTTCTATCGAGCTAAAGATATCAACATCAACTTCAAATCCATCGCCTTGAACATAAGTTGCTCCTGCGACTGTTGTACCATCTAGAACACTACCACCAGGCTCAGTTAAGGTCGCTGTAACACCATTCACCGTCGCACTATAATCCATCGTATCAGTACCAATACCTGCGAAGTAATATCTATTGGTCGCTTCCGCTATAAAG
>Ga0316204_10007344_pt1 | contig 16206 bp, 14 predicted proteins | sample 6monrhotite_MG_2_FD_205661 | JGI IMG/M metagenome (GOLD analysis project Ga0316204, IMG submission 205661) | Microbial mat bacterial communities from mineral coupon in-situ incubated in ocean water Damariscotta River, Maine, United States -... | ecosystem: Environmental > Aquatic > Marine >... | reverse complement strand
AACCTGTCATATTAAAATATTTTGAAAAACTATTTATTACGATAATATTTTTTTCGATCTCTAACGCGGTATTGACGTCAACATCATAAACAAGCCCATGATAGATTTCATCAACTATAAGATATGTGCCCTTCTCTTTAACAAACGCTGCCATTGCAATAATTTCTTCCTGGGACAACAACGTTCCGGTTGGGTTAGAGGGAGAAGCAACCATTACTGCGCTGATTTTATCTGTCCAGTTATCTTGAAGATGTTTTACTGTCAATTGATAAGCTGAAGTGGCGTCAACAGGTATTGATCGTGTTTTACCCGATAAAAAACGCACAAGGTTCTTATTACAAGGGTAGCCGGGATCAGCAAGTAACACTTCATCACCTTCTTGCATTATGACTCCCAAGGCCAACATTAATGCACCCGAGGCACCCGGAGTGATTAGAATTCTATTTGGGGTAACGTTTACTTTATAACGTGTTTTATAAAACTCAGCTATCGCTTCTCGTAATTCCGGTAAGCCCAGTGCCGTAGTATAATGAACATTCCCTTTACTGATTGCTTCAATACCTGAATCTACAATGGGTTGTGGTGTAGGAAAATCAGGCTCACCAATTTCCATATGAATGATATCTTTGCCTTCGGCTTCTAATTCTTTTGCACGTGCAAGCAATGCCATTACATGGAAGGGCTGAATATCGTTGATGCGAGACGATGTTTTCATTAGTAAAATAATTATGCCGAATAAAGTGCTTCGATCATATCCATGTTCAGATAATCATATCCGTGTGCATCACCTTCAATAACTTTAAATGCTGAGTCAGGCTCACCGTATTGATCCAGCACAATCACTGCACCTGTAAAATCATGGTCTTTGGTGTAATCATTAATGGTAATGACTGTTTTTAAGTTAGCTCCCAACGAAGATAAAATACCATTACGGGAATCTTCAAAGGCAATACAGTCTTCTGCTTTTAAATTCATTTTTTCTAAAGCCCAGTCATATATATCAGGAGCAGGCTTTTTAGCAGGAACAATATCTCCAGCAGCAATCACTTCGAACCAATCCATCGAATCCTTACCGAGAGTATGCGTCAATAAAGCTTCTACATTTGCCGGTGTAGTGGTTGTTGAAATAGCCAAACGATAACCTTTTTCTCTTGCCTCATTAAGAATTCGCTCAACACCAGGGCGTAACGGAATTTTCCCTTTCGATAATAAATCGGTGTAATGTGCTGTTTTTGCTTTATGCATGTCAGCAATATAAGTCGATAAATCTTCTGGATGATCAAAATCTGGCTGATATTTATCCAGAAAATATTTCATTCGTTCTTTGCCACCCGTGACCGTTAATAAGTCTTCATATATATCAACAGTCCAATCCCAGTTTAAACCTGCATCGGCAAAAGCCAGATTAAAGGCCACTCGATGACCATCTCGTTCGGTATCGGCCAGTGTTCCATCAACATCAAATATTAGTGCTTTTAACTTAGGCATTACTACTCCAAAATCTATAAGATTTATAATCTTGTGACATTAACCGCTTGATTTATATTGGATTAATCTCATATTATGGTGTTCTATTATTACACGGCTCTATTGTACCATCTGGAAAATATTTCGTAATTGTTGCGTATTTGTTGTCATTCTGGTATTAAAGCGCGTGTATTTTTTTATTTACCCTTAATTCCACGGCTGGAGAGATTTTAACAATGCCTGCAAAGAAAAAAACAGCTGCAAAAAAGAAAGTTACTAAGAAAAAAACAGTAGCGAAAAAGACTGCCGCTAAAAAGAAAGTTGTGGCTAAAAAAGCAGCAACTAAAAAAACAGCAGCTAAAAAGAAAGCTGCGCCTAAGAAAAGAATCCCCTCAAACATTTCTCAGGAATTTAAACAGTTCGAGCCATACAAAATTAAGAAAGGCGAAGAATATATGAATGAAGCTCAAATTGAGCATTTTCATAATATTCTTGGTTCCTGGAAACAAGAACTCATGGAAGAAGTTGATCGTACTGTGCATCACATGCAAGACGAAGCAGCTAACTTTCCCGATCCTAATGATCGTGCATCACAAGAGTCTGATTTCACCATGGAATTAAGAACCCGTGATCGTGAACGCAAGTTAATCAAGAAAATTGACGAATCGATTTCTCATCTTGATTCAGGTGATTACGGCTACTGTGACGATTGTGGTATTGAGATTGGCATTCGTCGTCTTGAGGCGCGTCCCACTGCAAACCAATGTATTGATTGTAAGAGCTTAAGTGAGATTCGTGAAAAATCGATGTCGTAAATCTTTCTCTATATAAAGACAAAAAAGGAAGCTCTTAAGCTTCCTTTTTTATGTATATCTCTTAACCAATTTGTGAGCTAAGCGCTCTTTCCCCTACCCGTCGGTCTTCTTTAATACTGAGTTGATTACTCTTGGCAAACCCCATTACAAAATCATAAGCTTCTGGGTTAATTTCATTCAGGTTGCGCGCAACCACTAAACATTTTTCACCATCAATCATGCAAGGCGCAACCGCATTGGAATATTGTAAACGTTGATCTGTACCAAAACTGGCCAAAGTTGAGGAAATACGCTCGATCCAATCGCTTGGGCGTAATTTCTTGCCCTCTTCGGTAACCCCACGAATAACCCACTTTTCATCGCTACTCACAACAGCGCCTTTATCCTGTCTTTGATAGACTACAGTTCAATAATCAGTTTAACGACAAAAATAGGTATTACTTTAGAAGATTAATTAGAAAAATTACCGGAAATTACCAATATATCGTGTTTATAATCATACATGTCATCTCAACTACCTTACCGCGGACGCTTCGCTCCTTCTCCCACGGGTCCATTACATTTTGGCTCTTTAATAGCCGCTACAGGAAGCTACTTACAAGCGAAACATCATCATGGCGAATGGTTATTAAGGATTGATGATATTGACCCACCTCGAGAGCAAAAAGGAGCTGCTGACAATATTTTAAAGACGCTTGAAGGCTTTGGATTTGAATGGGATGCAGACGTTCTATATCAAAGTAGCCGGCTACAACGCTACCAGGAAGCTGTTAATCAATTAATCGAGCAGCAAAAGGCATATTCTTGTAGCTGTAGCCGAAAAAGTATTCTTAAAAAAACCGGTCAAATTAAAGGACAAGGTGAAATCATTTATCCCGGTTTTTGCCGAAATGGAGTATTAGAAAAGTCAGAAAATCCAGCGGATTACAGTATCCGTTTACGTTGTAACGATGAGCCTATCTGCTTTAATGATGCCCTTCAGGGTAAACAAAAAATCAATTTAGAAAAGCATGTTGGAGACTTCATTTTACAACGTCGCGAGCATTATTTTTCCTATCACCTTGCTTCTGGAATTGATGATGCCGAACAAAATATCACCGAAGTCGTACGTGGTGCAGATTTACTAAACTGTACTCCTTGCCAACTCCATGTCCAGAAAACGCTGAACTTACCCAGCCCTCAATATTGCCATCTTCCCATTATAGTTAATGATACCGGGCAAAAATTAAGTAAACAAAGTCATGCTAAACCTATTAATCCTAAAGATTCTGTGGTTTTACTCTACAAAACATTAAAGTTTCTGGGCCAAATGCCGTCTATAGACCTTATAGATGCTAGCCAGGAAGATATCTGGTATTGGGCGAAAACACATTGGCGGCTTAATTTAGTCCCCAAAAATTTAAAAATAACAATGGACTGGATCCAGGATTAAATGACTGCAGCGTTAAATATAAATGAATTTGAAGAAATAGGCATTGGTAAGAAATTTCAAGAAGCACTTTGTGTCATGTTGGAAAGCTCATATTTATTCAAAGATTTTAGACGTCAGGAAATTGAACAACTGGTTCAATATATGCACGGTTATAAAGCACCTAAAGGTGCAATTTTGTTTCAGGAAGGAGAACATGATAGTCACCTTATTATTATCACCAGCGGCAAAGCTCAAATTTTAAAAGATGATGGTTTTGGAAAAATAAAAGAAATTGCTGTGGTGCGTAAAGGTGCAACCTTAGGAGAAATGTCGGTGATAGATGACTTCCCTCATTCAGCAACTGTTATCGCCAGCGAAGACGTTGAGATAGCTTTAATAACGAAAGTTAATTTAAAAAATATTACGGAAAAATATCCCGCATTAGGTGTGAAGTTACTTTGGCAAATAGCATGGCAATTAAGTGCTCGCGTTCGCCAGGCCAGTGGACAGCTGGTCGATCATATAAACTAAATGAATGAATAAACAATTAATGTACTGTATAAAGTAAAATAACAACATCAGTTAACATGACAAACAAAGACAACATTGTGGATACACCTAAAATAGATAGTATTGAGAACATGGAGCATTACATGCTGTATGGGCGTGGCGAAATTATGCAAAAATTACGTCAGTTAGGTAAAAAAAATTCACTCATCACACTGCACTTTGATGAAAGTACTATGCTCAGCACAGTAGTTGATGTTTTATCTGATAAAAATTTATTGGTACTTGATTATGGTGGCAGTGAAGAAATGAATGAAAAATTGCTGAAGCATAATCGTGCAGTTGTAAAAACAGATTACGATGGCATTCAGGCACAATTCACTATTAAGGATATTCGTAAAGCACGCTTACAAGGTAAAGCCAGCTTCGCCTGTCCCTTACCCGAAGATGTGCTTTGGGTGCAACGTAGAGAATACTATCGCGTAAGAATTCCACTGAGTGAAGTGGTTACCTGTGAACTCATTCATGGTGATAACAATCGAACTGAATACCCTGTGTTAGATATTAGTACTGGCGGCATAGCTCTATTCGATAAAGACGATGAGCTTGAACTTGAACCGGGTAATATCTTTCATAATTGCAAACTAACATTAGGCGATCACAGTTCTGCTTATATCAACCTGGAAATTAGAAATCATATTTTAAAAAACCCAAATAATCCCGAGGAAGGAACTCGTTGTGGCTGTGCTTTTATAAATTTAACGGGTGACTTTGAAGTAGATCTTCAAAAATTCATTAACATAGTCGACTTACAACAAAAAAGAGTAGACTAATTCAGCTTTATTTAATTTGGCCTATCAACTTCTCGCCTTTTTATTAAAAATATTACTTGAAGCTCACTGATTCTCCTGTAAAGATAAGGCTATAAAAATCAGGAGTCACTCATGTCAGAAGATAAAATTTATAAAGTTCCTGCTGAATTTGCAGCAAAAACAAATATTACCGCAGAACAATATAAAACCTTATATAAACAATCGATTGATGATCCTGAAAAATTTTGGGCTGAACAAGCTAACGACTTTTTAAGTTGGTCTAAACCCTGGGATAAGGTTATGGACTATAGCTTTGATGCCAAAGACCTTTATATTAAATGGTTCCAGGGTGGAACGCTCAACGTAGCTTATAACTGTATCGACCGTCACCTTGAATCTAAAGGTGATCAAGTTGCAATTATTTGGGAAGGCGATGACCCTAATGATGATAAAAAAATCACCTTCAATGAGCTTCATCATGACGTTAGTAAATTTGCCAATATTTTAAAACAACGTGGTGTTAAAAAAGGCGATCGTGTGTGTATTTATATGCCTATGATCCCGGAAGCTGGTTACGCTATGTTAGCTTGCGCCCGAATTGGTGCGGTTCATTCTGTTGTCTTCGGTGGTTTCTCTCCTGAAGCACTCAAAGGACGTATTCTTGATTCAGATTGTCAGGTTGTCATTACAGCGGATGAAGGTGTACGTGCAGGCAAAAAAATCCCACTCAAAGCCAATACCGATAAAGCACTCGAAGACTGCCCAAATGTTCATACGGTACTAACCGTTAAGCGCACAGGGGGCGATATTAACTGGCATGCAGATCGTGATGTTTGGTATCACGACGCATTTGAAAGCGCTTCGTCCGACTGCCCATGTGAAGAAATGGATGCAGAAGATCCCTTATTCATTCTTTACACTTCTGGCTCAACCGGAAAACCAAAAGGCATCTTGCATACCACAGGTGGTTACTTATTATTTTCAGCAATAACCACTAAATACACTTTTGATTTACAGGAAAATGATATCTATTGGTGTACTGCGGATGTGGGTTGGATCACTGGCCATAGTTACTTACTTTATGGCCCACTGGCAAATGCGGCAACCACCGTATTTTTTGAAGGTGTACCAAATTACCCATCTTCATCTCGTTTCTGGGAAGTGGTTGATAAACACAAGATTACTATTTTCTATACAGCGCCTACGGCTATTCGCGCTTTAATGCGTGAAGGTGACGCGCCGGTAACAAAAACCTCTCGCGCTTCACTACGTTTGCTTGGCACCGTGGGTGAACCAATTAATCCTGAAGCATGGCAGTGGTATTACAATGTGGTCGGCGAGGCACGTTGTCCAATAGTTGATACATGGTGGCAAACAGAAACCGGTGGTCACATGCTTACGCCATTACCAGGCGCGACAGCCCTTAAACCCGGCTCAGCCACTCAGCCTTTCTTTGGCGTACAACCAGGCATTATTGACACAGAAACCAACAAATTGATTGAAGGCAATGGAGAGGCCTCTGGTGCGCTAGTAATGACGGCTTCATGGCCAGGACAAATTCGATCTATCTACGGTGACCATCAACGCATGGTCGATACCTATTTTAAAGATTATCCCGGCTATTATTTCTCTGGAGATGGAGCACGCCGTGATGCTGATGGTTATTACTGGATTACGGGACGAATGGATGATGTCTTAAATGTCTCCGGACACCGTATGGGAACAGCTGAGGTTGAATCTGCACTCGTACTTCACGATAAGATCGCAGAAGCTGCTGTGGTGGGCTATCCGCATGATATTAAAGGTCAGGGAATCTATGCATATGTGACTCCCATCATTGGTGTGGAACCTTCTGACGAGCTTAAAAAAGAGCTGGTCGAACTTTGCCGGCAAGAAATTGGTCCCATTGCCAAACCTGACATCATCCAATGGGCTCCCGGCCTGCCGAAGACCCGCTCAGGAAAGATAATGCGCCGTATTTTACGCAAAATTGCCGCCAATGAAGTCGATTCTCTGGGTGACACCTCAACTTTAGCTGATCCAGCTGTTGTCGATCATTTGATTGAAAATCGAGCGAATAAATAATCCATGTCATTGCCGCGGTGATTATCAACGCAACGACTTAATCCTGCGTTGAATTCGTGCCTGCCAACCCGTGCCCTGAGTTATTTCAAACATATGTTTTAAAACTCTCCGTTCGCTTGGATGTCTCACACTACGTATATTAAATTCACCCTTTACAAAAATACCTGGTGTAACATCAGTAATTTCAAAAGCACCAAAATACGCCACAGAGCCTGGTGGCACATGAATAATCCATTGATATGCCGATTGACCGTCTTTAACTAAGCTATAAAAGAGCTTTTTCGAAACAAAACGAGAAATGTAATAATCACCAGGATCTAAATTTTCAGCAACAAAGTTACCATTTCTAAAAACCATGACTCTCGGTGGTTCTACGAAAGGCGGCAAATACAACTTGCCAAACTCACGCAACTCAATCTCGGTCACTTCATGTCCCGGGATATGAACATTACCGTAAATCATGCCCTTTTCAGGCGAGATGATTTCAAACGGAGGCTTTGGTTTAGTCGCACAACCGCTCAGGTTTAATAGCAAAACCAGAGCCATGGCAATCATTCCAAATTTAAGAAACAGGTTGTTACTTTTCTTCATATAAATGCCTATTAATAACAGTTTTATAGCTAATTATTGAATTTCTATGAAGATAAAAGCAGTTTTCATGCCAAATAGGCATTAAAAAAGGAACCCGAAGGTTCCTTTTTTACCAACTAAGATTTATTTATAAATCATTAGTCTTCAGCAGTTACCGCTTTCATACTTAAACGGATACGGCCTTGCTTATCGATTTCAAGAACTTTAACTTTGACAGTATCGCCTTCAGTTAACTTGTCGCTTACATTCTCAACACGCTCTTCACAGATTTGTGAAACGTGAACTAAACCGTCTTTACCCGGTAAGATTGTTACGAATGCACCGAAGTCCATTAACTTAGCAACTTTACCTTCATAAACAGTGCCTACTTCAACATCAGCTGTTAACTGTTCAACTTGACGACGTGCTTCTTCAGCTGCTGCGCCTTCACTTGAAGCAATTTTCACCATGCCTTCATCATTAATATCAATCGTTACACCAGTGGCTTCACATATGGCACGAATCGTCGCACCACCTTTACCAATGACGTCACGAATCTTGCTTGGATTGATTTTGAAAGTCACAAAACGTGGTGCATGTTCAGACATCACTTCACGTGGCTTATCAAGAACCGCGTTCATTGATTCAAGAATTGTTAAACGACCTTCTTTTGCCTGGCCTAAAGCGATTTCCATAATCTCTTTAGTGATACCTTCGATTTTGATATCCATTTGTAATGCTGTGATACCGTTTTCATTACCGGCAACCTTAAAGTCCATATCACCTAAGTGATCTTCATCACCTAAGATATCAGTCAGAACAGCAAACTTGTTGCCTTCTTTGATTAAGCCCATTGCGATACCCGCAACTGGCGCCGCTGTTGGTACGCCCGCATCCATCATAGACAGACTTGAACCACAAACTGAAGCCATTGAACTTGAACCATTTGATTCTGTGATTTCAGATACAACACGTAGGCTATATGGGAACTCTTCCATATTCGGCATGATACCCATAACACCACGTTTCGCTAAACGACCATGACCAATCTCACGACGCTTAGGTGTACCAACACGACCAGTTTCACCTACTGAATATGGAGGGAAGTTATATTGCAACATGAACGGTTCACGGTATGAACCCGTTAATGCATCAATGATTTGAGAATCACGTTCAGTACCTAAAGTTGTTACAACTAAGGCTTGAGTTTCACCACGTGTGAATAAAGCTGAACCGTGTGCACGAGGTACAACGCCAACTTTAACGGTGATTTTACGAACTGTTTTAGTATCACGACCATCGATACGTGGCTCGCCATCTAAAATCTTAGTACGTACTACTTTACTTTCAATTTTTTCAATCGCTTCACGGACTTCTTCTGCTGAATGACCATCTTCTTCTTCAGAAATGAGTTTTTCTTTAACCGCTGTACGAATTTCACTTAAACGTGTGTAACGCGTCATTTTTTCACTAATGGTATAAGCTTCTTTGAAGTCAGCTTCAGAGGCAGCAGATACATCAGCCATTAATTTTTCATTTTCTCCTGGAGCAACCCAGTTCCAAGATTCAGTGCCTACTTCAGCAGCGAATTCTTTAATTGCGTTAACCGCAACCTGGAACTGTTCATGTCCGTACATTACTGCACCTAACATAACATCTTCAGAAAGAAGTTTAGCTTCAGATTCAACCATGAGTACCGCATCAGACGTACCCGCAACAATCAAATCAAGATCTGATTCTTCTTTGCAAACGGTAGCTGATGGATTCAAGATGTATTGACCATCTTTATAACCAACACGTGCTGCACCAATTGGACCATTGAACGGTGTGCCTGTAATAGACAATGCCGCCGAAGTACCAAGAAGTGAAACGATGTCTGGAGAAATATCCGGGTCTAACGAGATAACAGTACAAATGATTTGTACTTCGTTAGTGAAACCTTCCGGGAATAATGGACGAACTGGACGGTCAATAAGACGTGCAGTTAATGTTTCATTATCTGTTGGACGACCTTCACGTTTGAGGAAACCACCCGGGATTTTACCCGCAGCGTATGTTTTCTCAGTGTAGTCCACTGTCATTGGAAAGAAGTCACGACCTTCAACTTCTTTCTTTGAAGCAACAACGGTTACTAAAACAACCGTGTCACCCATACTTACTTTTACCGCACCCGTTGCTTGGCGGGCGATTTCCCCTGTCTCAAGCTGTACCGTGTGATCACCAAATTTAAATTCTTTCGTTACAACAGCCATGAAGCTTCCTTATATTTTTTTTAAAGGTTGGACAGGAGAATCGTTATTTTTTATTTACGTAAGCCTAGACCTGAAATTAAGTCACGGTAACGCTGAACATCTTTCTTTTTAAGATAGTCGAGTAATTTACGACGCTGGCTAACCATGCGTAATAAACCTTGACGTGAATGATGGTCATGAATGTGCTTTTTGAAATGACCTGAAAGATCATTAATTTTAGCTGAAAGTAGAGCCACCTGTACTTCAGGTGATCCAGTGTCTGAGTCTGAACGTTTATAGTCGTCCACAATCTTAGCAGTCATTTCTGCGTTTATAGCCATTACAAGCTCCTCTGTGCATAGTTTTAGCTGGAAAATAGAGCGCGCATTTTAACTGTTCAATAGGGTCTGTTACAAGTCAGGGAGGCGTAAAACTTTGATAAATACAGGAAAAAAGTGATTATTCGCCATTATTCTCGAATACGAACAACCTATTTGGCTTAACTCGACCATCATCCATAATTTCACCGATTCCGAGGAAGCCATTCTCTTCTGAGAACAACCTTACCAACCCCTCAGTTGGTGCATTTGGCACTTGAACCGCCTGTCCTCGGCAAATATAAAAAGCCGCATCAGCCGATAAATCAACACTGTCCCAATCGTGGAGAGCCTCTTCTGCTGGCATTAAAATGTTGTCCATTTCATCAAAACCGTCTTTTTCTGACTTTTCAGCCAATTGCTCAAGTTCTTCTAAAGTAATGCACTCCTCCAAATGAAAAGGACCACTTTCAGTCCGCCTCAAAGCACTCAAATGTGCTCCGCAGCCCAGTTTTTCGCCTATATCTTCAGCCAAGGTACGGATATATGTGCCTTTTGAACAATGCACTTCAATATCCATTTCATCACCTTCATGGCGTAATACCTGAATATCAAAAATATGTACTGGACGAGATTTACGCTCAACAACAATGCCTTGGTGTGCCAATTTATAAAGAGGTTGGCCATCCACTTTTAGCGCAGAATGCATTGGTGGAGTTTGCTCAATATCACCTAAGAAAGGCTCAATCGCTTCTTTGATTTGATTTTTGCTGTAATTTTCGACAGGTCGCGTTTCAATGACCTCGCCTTCGGCGTCAGCAGAAAAAGTTTTAACACCAAGTTTAAGTGTCGCAAGATATACTTTATCAGCATCCAATAAAAATCCAGATACTTTCGTTGCTTCACCTAAACATAAAGGGAGTAAGCCTGTCGCCAAAGGATCGAGGCTACCGGTGTGCCCTGCTTTCGCAGCTTTATATAAGCGTTTAACTATTTGAAGCGCTCGATTTGATGTGATGCCGAGAGGCTTATCGAGTAATACAATTCCGTGAACATTACGGCCTTTACGACGACGTCCCATTAACTTTAATCATCTTTGCCATGATCATCCTGATCATCGCTATCACTCATTCTATTTTCAGGATTTTCCATCCCCATTGCTTTATTAATTAAAGCCGATAAATCATTGCCATAAGAAATTGATTCATCATATTTGAAGTGGATATGTGGAACAATACGCAGTTGCATACGCTTCGCAAGTTCATGACGTAAAAACCCCGATGCACCCTCTAATACTTTTAAGGTTTCTTCTATAGGATGTTCTTCATCCAGCACGGTAAAGAAAATATTCGCATGCGACATATCTTTACTTAACTTCACAGCCGAAATCGTCACCAAGCCCAAACGTGGATCTTTAATCTCTTGCTGAACAAGCTGCGCCATCTCACGTTGAATTTGTTCACCAACACGGCGCGTTCGACTGTAATCTTTAGGCATAGTAGTTAATCGTTTTGTTTAAGAAAAAGGATAAAGAAAAACTAAAATTCACTTAAGTCATGCCGAACAGCATGACTTAAGTAAATATAAGATTAAAGAGTTCTAGCTACCGAAACTCTTTCGTAGACCTCAATTTGGTCTCCGGGTTTAACATCGTTGTAGTTCTTAACACCGATACCACATTCCGTACCCGATTTAACTTCTTGTACGTCATCTTTAAAGCGACGTAATGATTCAAGTTCGCCTTCGTATATAACAACATTATCGCGTAATACACGAATTGGGTTACTCCGTTTAACCGTACCTTCGGTCACCATACAACCTGCAATCGCGCCTAGTTTTGGTGATTTAAAGACATCACGCACTTCAGCAAGACCAACAATCTGTTCCTTGAATTCAGGTGACAACTTACCACTCATGGCAGCTTTCACTTCATCAATCAGATCATAAATAACGCTATAGTAATGTAGGTTGATACTTTCTTCATCAATTAAACGTTTCGCTACCGCATCGGCACGAACATTAAAACCAATCAAGATAGCACCAGATGCCATCGCAAGGTTGGCGTCAGATTCTGTAATACCACCAACACCACTAGCAACAATAGCAACCTTAACTTCATCAGTAGAGAGTTTGTGTAATGAATCAACAATCGCTTCAGCAGAACCTTTAACGTCGGTTTTTAAGACAACGTTAACCATACTAACATCACCTTCTTCCATTTGGTTGAACATGTTATCAAGCTTAGCAGCTTGTTGACGCGCGAGTTTTACATCACGGCTCTTTGCTTGACGATGAGCTTGTACTTCACGTGCTTTACGCTCGTTAGCAACTACCGTTGCTTCATCACCTGCACCAGGCGTTCCAGACAAACCTAATACTTGTACAGGAATTGCAGGACCAGCTTCTAATAATTCTTTACCATGCTCATTCAGTAAAGTACGAACACGACCATACTCAAGTCCGGCTAAAAGAATATCGCCTTTCTTCAAGGTACCTTGTTCAACTAAAACTGTAGCAATTGGACCACGTCCTTTATCTAAACGTGATTCAATGATTGCACCTTTTGCTGGCGCATCTTTTACTGCTTTAAGTTCAAGTACTTCAGCCGTTAATAAAACTGACTCGAGTAAGCTATCAACACCTTCACCAGTGTGAGCTGATACATTTACAAAAATAGTATCACCACCCCAGTCTTCAGCAATAACACCTTCTTGAGATAATTCATTTTTAACTCGGTCTGGATCAGAACCTTCTTTATCAATCTTATTGATTGCAATAATAATAGGCACGCCACCTGCTTTGGCATGTTGGATTGCTTCACGCGTTTGCGGCATTACACCATCATCCGCAGCAACAACAACAATAACAATATCCGTTACACCAGCACCACGTGCACGCATAGCAGTAAAGGCTTCATGACCAGGAGTATCTAAGAAAGTGATTTCACCATTCTCAGTTTCAACATGGTATGCACCAATATGTTGAGTTATCCCGCCTGATTCACCGGCTGCAACTTTCGCTTTACGAATATAATCCAATAAAGAGGTCTTACCGTGATCAACGTGACCCATAATTGTTACGACAGGTGCACGAGTTACTGCATTAACATCGTCAACTGAGTCTTGCAATGTTTCTTCAATCGCATCGTCATTAATGAGTTTATAAGTATGCCCCATTTCTTCAACAACGAGTGCTGACGTTTCCTGATCCAATACCTGGTTAATCGTTACCATAGTACCTAAGTTCATAAGCACTTTAATAACTTCATTAGATTTAACCGACATGCGTTGTGCAAGTTCACCAACTGTAATCGTTTCCGGAATTGCCACGTCATGAACAATCGTTGCTGTAGGTTTTTGGAAACCATGTTCTTCAGATGCTTCGACTATACCGCCACGACGTTTTGGTTTTTTCTTTTTACGGTTTCCAGATTTACCTGCATTAACGTGTAATTCTTTACGTCCATAACGTGTATCAGCTTTCTCAGACTTCTTACCCTTAGCGCGTTTATCTTTATCGCTAGCAGGTGCTGCTGCTGATGCATCAGCTTGTTTCTTTACTTGTTCTTCAGCTTCTTTACGCGCTTTCTCTTCTGCAGCTATACGTGTTTTTTCTTCAGATGCAGCTGTTTTAACACGTTCTTCTTCATCAATAACTGCCTGACGCTGTGCTTTAACTTCATCAAGCTGGCGTTGCTCCGCATCTATTACCGCTTGTTTTTCAGCTTCAACTGCATCACGTTTTGCTTGTACTTCTGCAGCTTTAGCTTCTTCTTCTTCTTGAATAACACTACGCTTAACGTAAGTTCGTTTTTTACGAACTTCAACCGTTACAGATTTACCTTTACCATGTGTACCAGTTACTTTAAGTTCACTGGTCGACTTACGGTTTAACGTAATCTTTTTAGGTTCAGCTGCATTATTGCCTTCTGACTCATGCTTTGCTTTTAAAAAGCTTAACAAAGTCATCTTTTCTTCATCTGTTATCGTTGCTTCAGAATCCGTAACTTTTACGCCTGATTCTTTTAATTGTTCGAGCAACCGATCAACGGAAATGCCTACAACATCAGCAAATTGTGTAACACTAACATCTGCCATTCTTATACTCCTACCCTCAGTAACATATTAGCTACTGTAATTAACCGTTATCTTCTTCTGCAAACCAAGGTGCGCGTGCTGTCATAATTAACGCACCGGCACGTTCTTCGTCCATATCATCAATGACCATAATTTCATCGATAGACTGTTCTGCTAAGTCTTCCATAGTAACAATACCAATTGCTGCCATGTGGTAAGCCAAGTCAGAATCCATGCCGTCCATTTCTAATAAATCTTTTGCTGGCTCAACTGCCGTTAAATCTTCTTCTGAACTAATTGCACGAGTTAAGAGAACATCTTTCGCACGACCACGTAACTCTTCGATCATGTCGTCATCAAATTCTTCAATTTGTTGCATTTCACTCATAGGAACGTAAGCTACTTCATCAATAGAAGTGAAACCTTCCTGAACCAAAATAACCGCAACTTCTTCATCGACATCTAATAAGTCCATGAAGACTTTTTGTGACTTAAGTGCTTCTTCTTCACTCTTTTCATCAGCTTGTGTTTCTGACATCACGTTTAAAGTCCAGCCTGTTAATTCACTGGCTAACTTTACGTTTTGTCCACCACGACCAATTGCTTGAGATAGCTGATCTTCTGCAACTGCGATATCCATCATTTCAGAATCTTCATCAACAATGATAGATTCAACTTCAGCAGGTGACATTGCATTAATAACAAATTGTGCTGCGTTATCGTCCCATAAAACAATATCAACACGTTCACCTGATAATTCATTTGATACCGCTTGTACACGAGAACCACGCATACCTACACAAGCACCAACAGGATCAATACGTGGGTCATTACTTTTAACCGCAATTTTTGCGCGAGCACCTGGATCACGTGAAGCACCAATAATATCAATCAGCTCTTCACCTACTTCAGGTACTTCAATTTTGAATAATTCAATCAAGAATTCAGGAGCTGTACGACTGACAAAGAGTTGTGGACCACGTACATCAGTACGAATTTCTTTTAATAAACCACGAATACGATCGCCCGGACGTACCGATTCACGAGGAATCATTTCTTCTCTTGGAATAATTGCATCTGCATTACTACCCAGATCCAGAAAAACGTTACCACGTTCAACACGCTTAACAACACCCATAACAAGCTGTCCAATTTGCTCCTGGAAAGCTTCTGCTACCATGGCACGTTCTGCTTCTCTAACTTTTTGTACAATTACTTGTTTTGCAGTTTGCGCTGCAATACGACCAAACTCAATTGATTCAACTTGTTCTTCAGTAAACTCACCCACTTGAATTTCTTCATCTTCATATTGAGCAGCACTTAATGTTGTTTGACGATCAGGCATATCCATTTCATCATCAGCAACGACTTCCCAGCGACGGAACGTATCGTAACTACCATCATTTGGATCAATCTCGACACGGATATCAACATCATTGTTGTAGCGTTTCTTCGTTGCTGTTGCTAATGCAATTTCGATCGCTTCAAAAATGACATCTTTACCAACGCCTTTCTCATTGGATACCGCATCAACAACTAATAAAATCTCTTTGTTCATTATCCTAACGCCTCTATCTAAACGACAAACCCTTATGTCGCGCTAATAACCTAAATTTAAAAATTTTGTAACGACCTGATTTTATAGATCGGTAATAATATTCGCCTTGTCAATATCATCTATTTGTAACTGTAAAGTGCTGTCTGAATCTGCATCAGCAATATTAATTTCATCGCCTTCAATACTTTCAATTACACCTGTAATTTTCCGTTTCCCTTCTATCGCGTGGTAAAGCTTAAGTTTTACCTTACTCCCCACAAACTGCTTAAACTGTTCAAAATTGAACAACGGTCGATCAATTCCTGGTGAAGAGACTTCTAAAGTAAAAGCCCCCTTAATTGGTTCCTCTACTTCAAG
>Ga0316204_10007343_pt1 | contig 16211 bp, 16 predicted proteins | sample 6monrhotite_MG_2_FD_205661 | JGI IMG/M metagenome (GOLD analysis project Ga0316204, IMG submission 205661) | Microbial mat bacterial communities from mineral coupon in-situ incubated in ocean water Damariscotta River, Maine, United States -... | ecosystem: Environmental > Aquatic > Marine >... | reverse complement strand
GGCACCCGCAAGGTTCATTTCATAACACAGATCGGCCATGTCGTAGGCGGCTAACGTGGTGGCGTTGGCCCCGAAGGTATTGGTTTCGATGATATCCGCACCAGCCTCTAAATACTCAGTGTGAATGGCTTTGATGATCTCAGGTTGAGTGAATAGCAAAAGATCATTATTACCCTTGAGATCTGATGGCCAATCAGCAAAGCGTTCACCGCGATAATCCGCTTCGCTGAGTTTGTAGCGTTGGATCATCGTGCCCATCGCCCCATCGAGAATCAGGATACGTTGTTTTAGTAGTTGTTTTAAATCGGCCATCATTTGCGTCCGTGGGGGCGAAAAATGGCCATTTTAACACGAGTTAAAGCATAGTTAGTTGGCTTTAATGAACAGAGCGAGGATCTACAAAATGCTGGTATAAAAGCCGGGTGTTTCTTTTGATAGCGCCTTGGATTTGTACATGAGGGCATCGGCTTTAGAAATTAGTCCGTCCATTTCGATGAATTCTTCAGGACCGGTCGAGGCAATGCCTATGCTAAAAGAAATACCGCAGTTGTTCGGGTGGGCTCTAAACGTGTCAACAATACGCTGGCTGATGACCTCCGACTCTGACTCGGATGTTTCGGGCAGAATAATGGCAAATTCATCGCCGCCGTAACGACAGGCGATATCTATTTCGCGCACTTGTGCGAGTACAATCTCTCCAACGACTGACAGTAGGGCATCTCCAGCAAGGTGACCCTGGCTATCATTTAGCTGTTTAAATCCATTGAGGTCGAAATAGATCAGAGATAGTGTGCGTTTGTGACGATTCGCATCAGACAGCTCACGGCGTAAATGTTCGTGGAAGGCGCGCTGATTGTAGAGTTTCGTCAGCCCATCAAGGCGTGAGCTTTCTTCAAGCTGTTTGGTGCGCTGAGCAACGACCTCTTCAAGGCTGTCAGCATAGCGTTCCATTTCCTCTTTGGCCATGGCCACTTCCGAGACCAGACCACTAATGTAGGTGTCGATAACAAACTGAGTGTCCCACATTAATAGTTTGTGCAATGATTGCTGCAAGGCGTGGCAAGCATCATTATTTGTTTGACGCTTTTTTTCGTACTGGGCAATTTCCTCGTTTAATATCGATTGCAGGAGCCAAATGGCTGAAAGGTAGAATTTGGGTTCTACGCCAATGCGCTTGTGAACTTTACCTATACGTAGGCGGCGATTAACGTAATCACGATCATAGTGACCTTCAAATAGCTCTAATATGTAACTACGCATGGCGTTGGTTAGTGCTCGTAGCGTATCAACATCGCCGATTAATAATGCAATTTCTGGTACTCGGATTTGTTCGTCGTAAAACTTTTCAACAATATGATCAATGCGATTAGCAATGAGTGCTTTGTAAGAGACAAGCACGTCGACATCTTTTTGCGTAAAGTGCAGCAAGGCTTTGCGTTGTTCGATTTCCCTATCGGTAACCTGCATTTGCTCTGCGAGTGTTTTATTAATTCCTTTCATGTACCGCGGCCTCAATAATAATTTTTTTGATACGCTTTAAGCTATGTAACGGCTGATTAGGCGACTTTATGCAATTTTATTATTACAAAGTGGGAGGAGGTTGATTGATAATATGAAGGAGCAATCCGGCGTTCAAACCATCAATGATGTATTGCACGGCCAGTGAGGCGAGAATTAAGCCTAATAAGCGGCTGATAACATTGGCACCAGTTTCCCCTAGGATACGTGCGATCGTCGGGGCGTGGAGCAAACACAGCAGCATGATGAGCAGCACGCTGAGCAGGACGGTAATAAAAACGATATTCAGCGTTAAGTTTTGCGCGTCGGGTGCCACTAATAATACCGTGGTCATGGCGCCAGGGCCTGAAATTAAAGGAAAGGCTAGCGGGAAGACGGATAAGTCGGTTTTGCTAATGGCCTCATTGGATTCTTTGACGGTGGTGGAGCGAAGACCTGACTGGCGCGCAAAGACCATGTCAATGGCCAGTAGGAATAACAGGATTCCGCCTGCAATACGAAAGGCGGGCACACCGATACCGAGGAGTTCTAACAGCCATTCTCCTGAGAGAAAGAAGAGGACTAAGATGCCGGAGGCAAGCAGCGTGCCCCTAATGGCCATTTGGCGTTGTAGCGCGATGGGGCAACTATGGCTTAGTCCAACAAAGATCGCGGCAACCCCAACAGGGTCTAAGACAACGAATAACACCAAAAAATAGCTAAAAAAAGTATCGATCATGCAGTCGCCAGTCTATGCTTTCACGCAAGAGTTTATTCGTGCTGTCTTGTTACTTATTTTCTAACTATAGACTATCCCCTTGAGTCTATAGCTGCGGGATGTGTCGCCATTGAGGGACGAGCTAGGAAGAATGACAAACAAAGGTAGAAAAAATTATATTGTGTCATATACACTTGTCGATCTTGTGGAGTATAGAGATATAGCGATGATGGGATATGAATATGAGTAAAGTCATCATCATAGGTACGACGGTTGATGGCCGCAAATTTCGCCCTAGTGATTGGGCTCAGCGATTGGCGACGGCTGTCGGCACGCCGGGCACTGATCGACGGATTCATTTTCATCCGAAAGTGAAGATTGCGTCGATCGCGGGTATAAATTGTGTGGTGGTGGATAAATCATTGGAAGATGACGAACCGATGTTGTTCGCATTTCTCGTGGATTTTGCTGACAGCAACCAATTGCAAATGGAACAGGAATAATCCTCGGAGTCCGAGGATTTATCTTTAGATTTGGCGAGGGGGAGTGCTACTTTTCTTCGTCAGGCCAGTTTTGAATATAGTTTTTAAGTAGTTTGTTTTCGAGTTCTGTTTTGGTGAGCAGCGCCTCCACGACATCACCAATGGATATCATCGCCTGAAATTTCCCATTTTCCACAACAGGTAGGTGGCGAATGCGTCGCCCTGTTGCGTTACTGATCATTAAGGACATTGCCTCATCAAGGCTGGCGTCAATATCACAAGTGATCAGTGAAGGTGCCATGACGTCAGCAATAGCGAGAGTATTAAAGTCTCGGTGTTGGGCTACGGCGATTAAAACATCACGTTCGGTAACGATACTGACCAGTTGATCATTATCAATGACGACAATTGAACCAATGCGATTTTCCGACATGATGCTTACGGCATCGGACAGTGTCTGGTTGGATGACATTGTATAGGCATCCCCACCCCTGTTTTTGAGAATTTGACGTATTTTCACCCCTGAGCCCCCTATGGCATTCCTAGTCGCCGCTTAATCTATCCGGCTTTTGCGCGGCTGTCCAATGGCAACACTCAGGAAACCTAGGTTGAGATAAAAACTCAGGGTAGACTATAAACTTTGTATTCCTAGGATATTAACGTGACAACTGCTGCTAAGCCCTCATTACGGGAGCGAAAATTTGCGAAAACTAAATTGGCTTTATTACAAGCTGCGGTAGCTGAGTTAGATAACTGCTCGCTTGATGGCGTTTCGGTCAAAGCGTTGTGTGACCAAGTGGATGTTTCGGAAGCAACCTTTTTTAACTATTTTCCGAAAAAAACCGACTTGCTAGATTATTACATCCAGCTGTGGAATTTGGAGCTAAGCTGGCTTTGTCAGCAAAGTGAAGCGCAAGGCTTGGCTTTGATTGATGAGCTTTTTCAGCGTTGTGCCTGCGATTTTCAAAAACACACTGGGATTTTGACGGAAATCATTGCTTACTTAGCGCGTCAGCGCAGTCGGCTCGACGCTCCTGAACTGAGTTTGGCTGAGCGACAAAAAGCCTTTCCCAAACTTGACGGTATTGAGTCGATAGCGGTCCAAGGTTTGGATCGGATGTGGATGCAAGGTTTACAGCAGGCCCTAAGTGCCGGGGAGCTGCCAGACAATATCCACTTGCCGACGGCGATTATGGGTTTAGCGGCGATATTTTATGGTGTACCTTTAATGTTGTGTCAAAGTAATGTGGTGACGATTGGCTCCACGTATAAACTACAGCTACAGATATTTTTCCAGGGCTTAGTTGGTGCTAGTGGAGGGCGCTAACGTTAAAGCCTGAAAATAATTTAGGGAGGAGTTATGACTACGCTCGACGCTAGATATATTGTTGTACACACGGCAGCTTACAGCGGCAAAAATTGTGATGCGGATCGTATCGATCAATGGCATCGTGAACGAGGCTGGCAGGGGATTGGCTATCACTACGTCATTATCAATGATCGTCACGAACACTTAGATGATGGCACCGTGCAGTTAGGCCGAGAGGTGACCATCCCTGGCGCTCATGCACGGGGCTTGAATTCCAGTTCTATTGGCATTTGTTGTGTCGGTCATGGTGATCGCGACCCGTTAACACCGGCACAAACAGCCTCATTGGTTGAATTAATTTCGAGCCTAATCGATGAATATGCAGGCATTACCACTGATCGAGTGATTGGTCATCGGGAGATCAATAAATTAATCACCAAGGGCGAAATTTCTGATCGCTACCAGACCCATAAAACCTGCCCAGGCATGCTCGTGTCGATGGATGAAATTCGCCACGCTGTCGAACAATATCGCACCACTGAACCGCGCTTAGATGGGGCTAATAAAAGCCTGCCGCCGCCAAAGCAGTTAAAAGAAGCGTTGGCTGTACTGGAAGCCTCAAGTCGTCGTTTCCCCAATGCCAGTGAGCCTTTGCGTGAATTTTTAAGCCATCCAGAGGTTGTAGAATTTTTAGAGCGGAATTAACTCAGCACGCTCTAGAGCGTGTAGAATGCGCCTCTTAGTATATAGAGGTGTGATATGGCGTTATTGAGCCTAAGGGGCGTTAAGGTTAGTTTTGGCATAGCCGCATTACTTGACGGGGTCGATTTACAAATCGAACCCGGTGAGCGGATATGTCTTGTGGGCCGCAATGGGGCGGGTAAATCTACCCTCATGAAGGTCATTAACGGTGATATCACGCCAGACGAAGGCGAAATTATCAAGGGCCAAGGGTTTAAAGTAGCGCGCTTGACCCAAGAAGTACCGCTGGATACGCAGGGCACCGTCTACGATGTGGTGGCCAGTGGTTTGCAACTGGGCGGGGTCATCGCCGAGTATCATCAAATCCTACATGATTTAGCAACCGATGATAGCTTGCTACCGCGCTTAGAAATTGTCCAAAATCAATTAGAATCGCAGGGTGGTTGGGAGTTACAGCAGCGGGTTGATACCGTTATCTCTCGGCTTGAGTTGCCAGAGGATGTTGATTTTGCGTCCTTATCCGGTGGATTGCGTCGTCGTGTATTCTTAGCCCGTACCTTGGTTGATGAGCCTGACTTATTGCTGCTGGATGAGCCGACTAACCATCTCGACATCGATGCGATTCGTTGGTTGGAAGAATTTTTACTCAGCTATCGCGGCACGCTGCTATTCATTACCCATGACCGTTCTTTAGTCGATAAATTAGCCACCCGCATCATTGAATTGGATCGTGGCAACCTCACCAGCTGGCCTGGTAACTACAGCACCTACCTTGAGCGCAAAGAGGCCGCCTTAGAGGCCGAAGCTCAACAGAACGCCTTGTTTGACAAAAAACTGGCCCAGGAAGAAGTCTGGATTCGCCAAGGCATTAAAGCACGGCGTACCCGTAACGAAGGTCGTGTCCGGGCCCTTAAAGCCTTGCGAGATGAACACAAGCAGCGCCGTAATCGCGGTGGTAGCGCGACCATCAAACTACATGGCGCTGAGCGCTCAGGTAAATTGGTCGCTGAGGCCGAGAATCTAACGTTTAGTTTTGGTGATAAACTGATCGTCAACGATTTTTCCACGACACTAATGCGTGGCGATAAAGTTGGTATCATTGGCCCCAATGGCGTTGGTAAAAGTACTTTACTTAAACTAGTCTTGGGCCAGTTAGAGCCGCAACAAGGCCAAGGTACGGTGAAGTTGGGTACAAAGGTTGAAATTGCCTATTTTGACCAATACCGAGCGGCCTTAGATGAAGAAAAGTCTGTTATTGATAACGTGGCTGAAGGCAGTGCCATGATTTCAATCAATGGTGTCGATCGTCACCCTATCAGTTATTTGCAAGATTTTTTGTTTTCACCCCAGCGCGCGCAAACACCGGTTAAGGCCCTATCGGGGGGAGAGCGCAATCGTTTGTTGTTGGCCCGATTGTTTACTAAACCTGCCAATGTGCTGGTGATGGATGAGCCAACCAATGACTTGGATATGGAAACCTTGGAGTTGCTCGAAGAGTTGCTACTCGATTACAAAGGCACCTTGTTACTGGTCAGCCATGACCGAGCATTTTTGAATAATGTTGTGACCAGCACCTGGGTGTTTGATGGCAAAGGCCAAGTGGATGAATTTGTTGGCGGCTATGATGATTGGCTACGCCAGCGTGAAATCGAGGCAAAGTCTCAATTAAAGCCTAAGAACAAGGTTGAGGCGAAAACTAAAACTGCTCCAGCTAAAGCGGTGGTCGAGAACAAATCGAAAAAGCTAAGTTATAACGACCAGCGTGAGTTGGATGCCTTGCCTAAAAAAATTGAAGCCTCCGAAGCTTTGGTTGCAAGCATACAAACGCAGATGGCGGATCCTGAAGTTTATCAAAAAGGCGCTGCGGTGATTGCCGAGTTACAGGCTCAATGCGAAGATGCTGAAGCTGAGTTAAGCCAGGCCTATGAGCGTTGGGAAACGCTTGAAGCGATGAAAAATGGCTAAGCGGTACGGAAATGGGCGATAATACGCGGCTCATTTCCAATCTCGGTTAGTGCAATCTTATGGCTCTTACTTCTTTCCAGTTTCGCGGCATTGTTGAAGCATTGACGAAGGTCATTCGTTTTGATTACCCAACGGATGCGGTCATGTCGCGCTACTTCCGCGAAAATCGCAAACTAGGAGCCAAAGATCGGTTTATTATCGGCGAAACGGTTTATGCGACATTGCGCCGGTATAACTATCTTGAGGCGGTCATTGCTCCGCAAGAGGCCACGCCGAAGTATTTAGCTATAGCCAGTTTGCTCAAAGTCCGGGGCCATAGTTTTCGAGATATCGCGGATTATTTGTCAGAGAGCGACAAAAAATTCGCTGAGGATGTCAAAATGCGTAAGCCTGAGTTGAACCTGGCTGCCAAGGCCGAGTTGCCTCAATGGGTTATTGATAAGTTAGGCTGGGCGGATGAAGACGTGCTCGCCCTAGGCCAAAGCCTACAACAAAACGCGCCATTGGATTTGCGGGTAAACACCTTTAAGTCTAAACCGCAGAAGGTTTTAGATGCTCTGGCGCAAGAGGGCATAGAGGCGTCATTAACCCCATATTCACCTATCGGTATCCGCCTCAAAGAAAAGTTTCAGCTACAAAAACACCCGCTTTATACTGGGGGTGAGGTTGAAATTCAAGATGAAGGCAGTCAACTGCTAGGTCTGATGTTAGACGCTAGACGCGGAGAAATGGTAGTCGATTTTTGCGCGGGTGCGGGTGGTAAGACTTTGTTACTAGCCTCGGCGATGGCCAACAAAGGTCGCTTGTACGCTTTTGATGTGGCCGAAAAGCGGCTGAGTAATTTGTCGCCGCGTTTGAAGCGCTCGGGTATTTCCAATATCTATACGATTTTGATCAATAACGAAGTCGATTCCCGAGTTAAGCGTTTATACGGCAAAGTTGATCGGGTGTTGGTTGATGCACCTTGTTCCGGTATGGGGACTTTGCGGCGTAACCCGGATTTAAAATTTCGCCAATCCCCCAAATCGGTTGAAGAGCTTAATCAAAAACAAATGGCCATTCTGGTATCTGCGGCAAAATTATTGAAGCCGGGTGGTCGGATTGTTTATGCGACCTGTTCCTTGCTCGAAGAAGAAAACGAAGCGATTGTGGCTCAGTTTTTGGCAGCCAATGAGGATTTCTCCGTCTTACCTGCCAATGAGGCGCTGCCGAAAAAAATAGCGATTGAGATGGGCGATTATTTAAAGCTCTATCCACATATCCATCATACGGACGGCTTTTTTGCAGCAGCGCTGGTCAAAAAAGCAGAAGAAAAAAAGAAGTAGTTGTTTCTGGGTTAGGTCCTATGTGCTCGGGATAGATAATATTCTGAGGACATTTCTTGTAATCGACTGACCGTGCGCTCGAAGGAAAAGCTATGGCGACCACCGCTGTAGAGTTGCTCGGGTTGGGCGAAGGCGCTTATTACCAGCTTCACATGGTGATCGTAAAGCGCATCAATTAAGTGGATGAAGCGTTGTGCTACATCATCTCGGTCTTCATTTAAAATTGGCACATTACTTAGTAATACAGTGTGATAGCAGCGGCTGATTTCTAAATAGTCAGCCGCTGAACGTGCGGTCGCGCATATCGCATCAAACTCAAACCAGACTACATCATCACCTTCAGCCTGTACTTTTATTTCTCTATGGTTGATGTCGATAATGGTATTTCGTTGGCAGGCATCAGTGGCGACGAGGTGCATGAATTGGCGCTCGATCAGGTCGTCTTTAGTGTCTGCAATGTGATAGGTGCCACTTTTCTCGAGATATTCTAAGCGATAGTCACGCTCTCCATCGAGTTTTAGCTCATGGGTGTTGGCTTCTATGAGTGCAATCGCTGGTAAAAAGCGTTCGCGCTGTAATCCATTTTTATACAGTTGGTTCGGTTCAATATTGGAGGTTGTGACCAAGGTGACTTTGTTGTCAAAAAGTGACTTGAGTAAGCCGGAGAGCAGCATGGCATCACCAATATCATGGACGTGAAACTCATCCAGGCAGATTACTGAAAACTGCTGAGCGAGCCGTTTAGCGACTATTTCAAGGGGGTCTGGTGTTCTGGGTAAGGTTTTTAATGCCTCATGGATGGTTTGCATGAATCGATGAAAATGGACTCGGTGCTTATTTTCCATAGGCAGGGCATCATAGAACATGTCCATTAGATAGGTTTTGCCACGGCCGACGCCACCCCATAAATACAGGCCCATGATTGCAGGTGGTGCTGGTTGGGTTAATTTTTGAAACCAGCTTTGTTGTGGTGCGGGTTGTTGCAGTTTGTCATACAACTGCTGGAGTAAATCGACGGCGATTAATTGTGCCGGATCACGGCGAAAACCGGGAATACTTAAGTCTTCCATGTAGCGCTGCTGTGGGGTCATCACTGTGTGGCTCATTCACTTGATATTCGAGCTGTCCTTGGACAGTATTTTATACTGTTGCCTTAGTTTATATCGGTAGTTGGCGGGGAAAGTGTAGAACGGAAGGCCTTCTGTAATAATTCAAACAAGCTTCCGTATTTGATCTAGCCTGGTAGGAAGTCGATAGGGAAGTTTGTCGTGACCTCGTTCACATCTTTAGCACCAAAATTAATTCGTTTGACACGCAAGGCGAGCTTACGCTCTAGCTTCGCATCATTTAACTCAGAAGAGATGACTTTGCATTCAGTGACTTTCCCTGAAGGTGCAATGGTGATTTCGAACACGACCTTGCCTCGTAGCATTGGGTTTTTGCGCAGTGCCCGCTGGTAAATGGTGTAAATGCCGTTGTAATTAGCATTCATTATGCGGGTAATTTCTTCCAATGAGCGACCGCTAGTGGGGGTGCCTCCGGTATTGCCACCAGGGACCTCGGCTTCGAGCTGGTCTATGGCGCTTTCTACTTCGGTTGTTTGACGTCCTACAAGCTGGGTGTTACCACCGGTGTCTCGCGAAAAGTTTGTATTAATGCCACCGCTGCCTTTGTCTGCTTTAGATAAGAGTAATGACTTGGGTTTGGCTTGTTCTGTGTTGCCGCCGCTCTGTAATGGTTTTTTATTGAGCAGGTTTTGAACAGGCTGTTCATCACGTAAATCAGCAAGCATATCCTGCATGGCTAGGACGCCGACACTTGCTGCTTTTTTGCGGGCTGCTTCTACATCACGCTTAGGCACGACTGGTTTAACCGGCTCAGGCTTTTTCTCGGGCTCAGGTTTTTTTTCTGGCTCGGGCTCAGGTTCCTTGGGTTTTTCTTCTGGTTCTGGTTCTGGTTCTGGTTCTGGCTCCGGTTCAGCCTCAATCACTGGAGGTGGCGGCGGTTCTTTCTTTTTTTCGAGAATAAGTTTGGCCAAGCGGGGTGGGATTTTTTCCGCTTCCAGCCTATCCACTTTGGCCAGTTGGATATTAGGTACAACAATGCTAATCAATAGAGCAAGTAGCAAACATGTTGTCACAATAATGCGAAAGCGGCGCTCCTCTTTATCTGAGGTGCTCCATGGCATGACTGGCATTGAGGTTTGATTCGCCACTACGTCTTAGCCTTCGTTTGCTTTTTTTGAAACTGCCAATGAAATATTGGAGTAATTAACGCTATTACAGGTCACCATAATTTTCTTAAGCAATTTGTATGGAATATTTTTATCACCAAGTATTGTGACCTCTCTACGTTCTGCTTCGTCTGCAGGTACGGCGCTACGGCTTGCTTGGTATTGGAGTTCTTGCTTTAGCTCTGCGATGACATCATCATCACTATTGATAATGTCTGTGATGTTGCCTACCGCTCGACCCTGTACTACCAGTGCGTCAGCATTAACGATAATAAACAGCGTCTCTTTAGGTTTTTGTTCGGCAACAGACTCGGGTAGTTCAACGGTTTTTGTACTGGGTAATACATTCACTTCTGATGAATTGACGAGTAGAAAGAACACCAAAATAGTGAAGATATCCATCAACGATACGAGGTTGATCGCAGCTCGGTTTTTGCCTCGCTTATGGTGACGCTCCATTCGTTTGGCTCGGCGCGACATCTTCATAATCTACTTCTTAGCCCTTACTGCCTCGGGTGCATCACCCATGGCAATTTCCGGAAATAATTCGTACTGCACTAATTTCTGTCCTTGTTTTCGCTCGGTCACTCTTACCGCGTCCATTACTGTAATAAGATGATCGTAAGCGATGTCGGGTTCAATAAGTAACATCGCTGCGTGTTCATCTGGGTAGCGAGTTTTTAGTTGTTCTAGCAGTGAGCGTAGACCTTGGGTGTCATACAGGGGGCCTGCTTTAGGGAATCGTTTAAGCAGGCTGCCAGGCTGGTCAAACACATCCAGTGAGTCTTGGCGCAGCACAATTTCTAGCTGAAGAGGCGGCAGATCTTTAGGGGGTGTTGCTTCTTCGTTCGACGCTTGAGGCAGATTCATTTCGACAATGTTGACCTGCGAAAAAACCGCAGTAATTAACAGAAATGGTACCAAGATTACCATCAAGTTCATGAAGGCCGTGATGTCTAGGTCAGCCTCTTGCTTTGGGCGGCGAAAACGACTTCTCATCAGGCACCAGACCCTGATTTCTTAGTGATGATGTTGAGAAATTTTACTGCAGCCATTTCAAAACTATCCACTAACTCGGTCGTCTTGGTGGTGAGAAGGGCATGAGTTAGTAATAACGGTATGGCAGCCATTAAACCAAATGCAGTGGTGTTCATTGCTACTGAAATACTGGATGAAAGTAAGTCTGCCTTTTGTGATGGGTCAGCGCTGGCGACGGCGGTGAAGGCTTGAATCAAGCCAATAATGGTTCCGAGCAGGCCCATCAAGGTGGCAATATTGGCCAAGGTGGCAAGATAATGTGTGCGTTTTTCCAATCGAGGAATGACTTCCATCAAACCTTCTTCCATTGCTGTTTCAACTTCGCCGCGATTACGAGCTTTATCTTTGATGCGATTGAGACCGTAGGCAATCATGTGGCCAATGCTGGCCGTAGAGTTATTGGCGAGTTCGAGCGCCTGGTCTATCTGGCCTGCTTGTAATAGCGGAACCATGTTGTTCCACATTTTACGGCTGCCTACTTTGGCGGCTGTTAAATAGATAAATCGCTCAATCGCGATGGCCACTCCGAGGGCAAAAATCCCCAAAATGAAATACATGAATAATCCGCCTTCTTGGAAGAAGCGTGCGATGGTGGAAAAGCCTTCCATTCTTGTCTCCTCACTCCTGCTTGTTGTCGTTGTCAGGGTTTATGGAATTTAAAACCAGTGAATTTAATCTTTACTGGAATGCATGAGTTCATAGTACTTAATTTGACGACGAAAGACTTCGGGGTCAATAGGGTCTAATACGTCTGCCACTAAACTTTCAGTCATCGGCATATCTATTTCGGCCGATTTTGTTTTTTTCCAAGGAACAATGTACATCACTTTGGGTAGTTCCCGTTGTCCATAAACGGTCATACCTTCAGCATTGAGAACTTCCTGCGCTTGGACCGCTGGAGTCATTCCAATTATGAGGGCAGGAATTATACACTTTAACTGCTTCATTAGTTTTGCCGGATTAATCGTTGTAATAAATCGGCCGTCCATGTTTCCACCTGTTGATCACCTGGGTTAAGTTTTATGTATTGTTGGTAATGTTTTATTGCTTCACGAGGTTGTGCCAGATACATGTCGTAAAGAATGCCGAGATTGCGATGTAGTGATGCGTAATCGGCGTGTTTTTTTATGCCTTGTTTATAGGTTTCTCGGGCGACGTGAAACTTTCCTTGATCTCGATAAAAATAACCGAGTTGGTTGTATATCTCGGGGTTATTATCATTGAGTTCTAATGCTTTCTTAAAAGCTGTTTCGGCACCGTCAAAATTTTCTTTACGATGAAGAATAATTCCTAAGTTAACCCACGGACCAGCATAGGTTGGGTAGGTCTTGGTCATGGCGCTAAATATTTCTTCAGCCGCCGTTTGTTGGCCGCTTTCCATAGCTTTTAACCCCGCATCAAAATCAGTTTTTGCTTTCTCCTCCATGGTTGGTTCAGCTGCCGCTTGGCTTGTTTCAGCGGTAGGTTTGATTGGTTCTAGCGGCGCTAGGCTACAGCCACCGAGGTAGCCGATAAGTATAACGGGTAGCAATAATATTTTATTGCAGTGATGTAAATACGGCATCACGGCGCTCCGGTTTTTTGTAACGAGTTGGCATGTAATCGGCGAGTGAATTCAAGCTCGAACGCACCCACTTATCATACAGGCCTGTGACGATGCGTGCGGCATTGGCTTGATGTAATTCAATGGCTTTCTCTTCAAATGGGAATGCCTGCTCTTCCAGCATAAGCTCGTACTGTTCCATTTCTTCTTCATCTAAATTGCTCGGGCGATCCGATTCCATTAAGTTTTTACTAAAATCGGAGTACATGGCACCAATTCTATAAGTGGCTGCAGTGGTGAATTCTGCAATGTCTAAATTGGCAGCTTTATTGTATGCCTTTAGGGCCTGTTTCATATATTGATTCTTCAGCTTCATGTTTATCTGAATGGGCTCAACTAATCGCACTTTCTCGTATCGACTATAAAGTGGTTCGGCAAGCTCGAAGGCTGATTTAGCGGCTAAGTAGCGCGTGCGTGCTGAGCGTTCTGCGCCGCCGGAAGCATCTTGATCAAATATTTTTTGTAATTGTACTCGGTAGTTAAAACTCCGTCCTTGTAGTTTGTATATTTCAGCGATGCGAAAATTGGCATCGACAGCGGCTTCAAGTGGCCGAGGAAACTTTTGTACATATTGTAAATAGGTGTTTACGGCATTATCGAGTTCTTTAGCATTTTCGTAAAGCTGAGCCGCTTGCCACAGCGAATCTCTGGCCATTTCTGGGTTTTTCTGGTTGGTGGCGATACCTACAAGTGCTGTTGCCGCATCGGTATTACGCTCTAGACGTAAATAGGCCAGTGCTACTTTCTCATCAGCTGCTGATGCGAGTGAATGGTTTGGGTATTTTTTTGAATAATCTTTGAGTAATTCTAATACCATTTCCCAGTTGTCGAGAGTGGTGTATAGGGTTGCAATATCGTATTCGATAACGGGCCGTTGGTCGGTGTCGGGCACAATCACTAAGAGCCGTTTTAATTCGTCAATGGCACCAGGAAGAGCGCCTTCTTTTTTTAGGTTTTCAGACTGTTGATAAATGCTAGCGACTAGACGTTTTTTAGCTTCTCTGTGATGGCCACTATTAGGGCTAACGAGCTTGGTTAGCTCGGCATAGAATTGTTCTGCAATATTGAAATGTTTTAATTCAAAATGGGTGTTTGCTAAAATCGTTAGAGCAATGCGGCGAGTTTCTTTGGCGGCATTTGGATAGTGGTCGATGGCTCTTTGAGCCGTTGATAGTGCTTCGGTATGATTTTTCTCTTGGTAAAACTCTTGAGCCAGTTTAACTAATACGGTAACCGCTCTTGGGTCCTCAGGGAAAGTATGTGCAAATTTGAGTGAGGCGTGCGTTGTTGCTTGGTGCCACTCTTGTTTTTGTTGGCCTTTAAGCAAGGCTTCTTGGCGAGTGAAAGCAAGCAAGGAGGCATAGGCTGCTTCTGTTGATTTTTCGTGAGGTTCGTATTCGTAGGCAGTTTTTGTAAATTCGCGTACCGATTCTTCGTAAAGACCCTCTTCAAATAAGGCTTCGGCGAGTAGGAAATTAATGCTCGGTGCTTCGCTACCTTTTGGGTAGTTTTTTAAGTAGCGGCGATACCATTTAGTAGCCTCTTGGTAGTCAGCGGTCAGTTTTGTTTTTTGCGCCTGAGCATGATGGTAGTGAGCTAACTCCAGTAAGTGCATTTTGAGTAGCGCTTGTATTTGCTCCATGGATTTTTCATCGGTACGGACTAAATATTCAAAGTAATTATTGTCAGCGGCATTTTTCCAATACTTAGTTAGGTACTCATAGCGATAGACGTATTCTTTTTTTGCCGGCACTAAGGTTTCTTTTTTGGCTTGTTTGGCGATGAGTCCAATAGCTTCGTTTTGTAATAACACTCCGTAAGGGTGCCATTTGGCGCGTAAATAAAAGCCGCTGTAGACTTTGATGGCATCTTCTATCCGTTCTTGACTTAGGTAGTATTCTCCCAAGGAGGTGTAGAGCATAAATTCGTAAATGCGTGGTACTTTGTCTTTGAAATATTCATTGATGTAAAGTGGGTTGTCGCTCTGGGAAAAGCACAGATTGGCGGTTCGCATAACCTCATGAATGAGTTCAACTTCAGATTTTGTCAAAAAGGCCATCTTTCGAAGTTCGGATGGCGAGAGGTTTTGATTGAGTTTGCCATCTAGCATGGTAAGAAAGACGGCTAATGAATCTGTGCAGCGATTTTGCTTATAAATAGACCAACCATACTTGAAGATAGCTTGTTCGTAGAACTTGGAGTGTGTACCGAGCTTCACAACACGACCGTAGTCTGTTTCGGCCTCGCTGTAATTCTGGTCTACAAATAAAAGTTCTCCACGGCGAAAACTGGCTTCATCCATTCGGGCAGAGGCGGGATAATCTCGAATAAGTATTTTCAGTGCCTGTAGTGTTTCATCAATTAATCCACTCGCTTCGTAGGCGCGGGCGAGCTGATATAGCACTTCTTCGCGTTCGCCATAGGATGGGTAGGTGGTCAGTAGTTTTTCGTACCATTGGATAGCTTTATTGTAGTTACCATCAAGGTTGCTTTCTTCGGTGTCACGTTCAACGCGTTGCATTTCTAGATCAGCAAGACTGCGCATTGCTTTTGCGTTGAGCGCTCCGGCCTCGATATTTGATGCCAAGCCTTCGTAAGTTTCGATGGCGCGGTTGACATCCAGTCTTTTAGGCGAGCTGGTGTCAAAGGTGATTGTTCGCGACTCCAGGCTCCCCAAGGTTGATTCTGTTTCGTCAGGTGAGCCAGCACAACCAGCGAGTATTGATACTATAGGGGCGATAATGATTAAGTGTCTTTTTATCATTGGCCGAAGGTTGCCTGTTCGATTACCTGTGCTAGTCCGAAGCGTGCCTGGCGAGCATAGTTATGTAGGTTGGTTTTATGTTGTTCGAAAATTTCAATTGCGCTGCTATTTAAAGACTCGGCACTTGTTGTAATGGCCTGATCTAGTTCTACAGCTACTTGTGTGTACTTTGTTCGAACTCGCTCGATATCAGGGCGCATATGCGCGATTTTCTCATGCGTGCCTAAGTGCTGGAAGTCTGCATTAATCTCTTGCAAGCGCAGTTTTAGCATTAATAGTGCTCTGTGTTCATTTACTTGAGTCTGATATGGCGGGCTCTCTAGTAGTAGCGGCAGAAAATAGGCGAGTAATGAGTCTGGCTCTTGTTGCCATTGTTGAATCCAATCGAATTCACTGCTGGCATTGGCACTCAGTAGCGCGCTTAACTTACCTTTGTGAATCTGGGGTCTGAGTTTGTCCAGCGACTTTCGGTCGCCTTCGAGTTGAACAATGGCCATTTCATAGGCTTGTGCGGCTTGGCTGTATGCTTTTGCGCGAGCAAAGCCAAAAGGCACGGCTAGCAAGGATTCGTAATA
>Ga0316204_10007342_pt1 | contig 16214 bp, 18 predicted proteins | sample 6monrhotite_MG_2_FD_205661 | JGI IMG/M metagenome (GOLD analysis project Ga0316204, IMG submission 205661) | Microbial mat bacterial communities from mineral coupon in-situ incubated in ocean water Damariscotta River, Maine, United States -... | ecosystem: Environmental > Aquatic > Marine >... | reverse complement strand
GGACGACACCACCAGGAGCGTGCGTCTGGATGCCATGATCAAATCCTACGGCGATCTGGAACGCAAGCTGGGTGCCCCGGCCGCCTCCCGGGTGCCCGACAGCCCCGATGATTATGCCCTGGCGTTGCAGGATTTGCCCCTACAAGCTGATGCCGACATCAACACCCGCCTGCACCAGGCCGGTTTCAGTCCCGATCAGGCCCGCATGGTTTACGAACTGGCCAATGAAAAACTGGCCCCCTTGTTGGCCGACCTGGCCCACGATTACGAGGCCGAGGCGCATATTGAACATCTGGAAACCCATTTCGGCGGGGTCGATAAATGGCGCGAAACCTCTCGCCAGCTCAAGGCCTGGGGGCAGTCCAATTTGCCGCCCCAGGTGTTTGAAGCCCTAAGCGCCACTCGCGACGGCGTGCTGACCCTGCATCGCCTGATGGAAACCGGCGAACCGGGAATCGGCACAGGTGCTGGAACAGGGCCCGGTATCGGTGAAAATTCTGTGAAGGATCTGATGAACAGTCCGCGTTACTGGCGAGACCGTGACCCGGCGACGGTGGAACAGGTGCGTCAGGGGTTCAAGGCGCTTTATCCGGCAAGCTGACCGGTCCCGGGGGTAGAGCGCGTGCCCTCTCCGCGCTCCCTCTGAAGGAGGCGGCGACACCACCTGAATATCAGGTCGGTGTCGCCGCCCATTATTTGCCGACGGATTATCAGCCTTCGTTAATGCCGCCCATGGAATCCAGGCCCGAACCGATGTTCAGGCGGGCCAGCCAGTCCAGGAAGCGTTTGACGTCGTCGCCCTTGAAGAACAGGCCGTGCTGCGGCGTCAGGATGTCGATGTCCAGCTTGCTGACCTGGGCAATCCAGGCATCGCGGGCCCGCATGGAACCCAGCCAGCGACGGTGGAAGCCTTCCATATACTGGATATGGCTGGCGAAATCTTCGACGTAGAAGCTTTCGCGCTGGCGTTTGGGCAACATGGCGGCGCCAATGTCGCCGGTCCACAAAATGCGGGCTTCGGGGTCATAGACGCTGAAGTTGCCTGACGAATGCATGTAATGGGCCGGGATGAATTGCAAGATGACGCTGCTGGACAACTGGATCGTCATGCCTTCATCAGGAATCGGGGTGATGTTGGCTTCGGCATCGAAGTGGGCGACAAAACTGGTCCACAGCCACGACAGGTGAATGTTGACGTTTTCGTCGCAAACCTGCCGCCACAACGGTAACGACGAACCGATGTCCGGGTCCTGATGGGACATGAACAGGTGTTTGACGTTCTCGATGGGAATTTCATCGGTCAGGGCGGCCAGCATGGGCGGGAAAATTTCGATTCCGCCGGGATCGAGAATAATCGCGGAATCACCAGCGGTAATGACGACCTGGTTGGTGTCGATCAGTCTTTCCGGCTTGTTCGGGTCCTGACCGAAAGCCAGCCATTTATGACCGGGCTTCTGGAAGATAGTTTGTGAAATCATTTTATATTTGCCTCCTCGAGGGCGATTTTTCCGGGGTATTGGGGCGTGCGAATTAGGCTATGATTTTATGCTTTGCCGGGTCAGATCTTGAAGGTTTGAGCCGACGGATCCGGCATCACGAATGGGGCTGCCGGCGGTATCTGCCATGTGGTGCAGCTGGGCGACGTATCCCCGCATGGTCTTGGCGACCTGGTCAAATTCCGCTTCGTGGTTACCGGCGCTTGATGCTTCGATGGCGATGTTGGTGGCGATGCTGCCCGCCTGGGAAACAACCTCGGAAACCTCGTTGGCTTCCATGGACAGTTTGTTGACGTTCTGGGTCATGCCCTGGACATCATCCAGCAGGGACGAAAGCTTGTCGGCGCGGGACTTGGCCGTTTTTTCCAGCGCAACGGTGGCAAATTGCCCCTTGCGGGCGCGCAGGTTGTCCAGCGCCCGGTTCAGCAGGTGAAGCTGGTGCAAAATTCTAAGGGCGCTGGCGCTTTGGTTATAGGTCACGGATTTAAGGTTCAGCATGGCGCGGTTAACACCGTTAAGGCGGGCCACCAATTCCCGGGTGTACTGGGTCAGGGCCCGGACGGCATTGCCTTTTTCACCGGCGCGGCCGGCGGCCAGCTCGGCGTTCAAGGACAGGATGCGCATGTTTTCCGACAGTTCACCCAGGTTGCCGAAGCTGTGAAAGGCAAACAGGCATTTTGAAAACAGTCGGTTGGTATCGGCCTGGATACGGCCTAGCGGCGACCGGTTTTGGGTGGCCGGTTTGGTCGTGGCAGTATTGGAATCAGTGCTCATTTATGTAGCCCCTATCAGGTGCATCCAATGGCGTTACCAAAGGATTGGTCGCAACGTTATTCAAGCGTTTGCCCATTAGACTTCTTTTCATTGGAAAATGTCAATTTCGCAGTGATTACAAACAACAATAGAAGAACAAATCAACTTTCCGTACCTGATATGGGATGGCGGAACCCGGTTTTCTTGCTTTTTTTTATTTATTTCACCTTCGGATAACCTTGTCTCTTTTGGCTTAAGGCCCGGTGGTTGCGACCCCTGGCTTCCGGCGACGGCATTCTGGCCGCCATAACCGGCCCGGCGCAGGACTGGAACCCGCGGCGATATTTTTGCGCCGTATCCCCAAAAACACATGAAAAATAAGGAAAATGACACATGTCGACAACAGTCGAACAGTCGTTCGTCAAGCACTTCCAGGCGGAAGTCCATATGCAGTATCAACGCATGGGATCGAAGCTGCGCAATACCGTGCGCACCAAGGACCAGGTCAAAGGCTCCTCGACCACCTTCCAGAAGGTCGGCAAAGGCACCGCATCCACCAAGGCCCGTCATGGCAAAGTGCCGGTGATGAATGTCGATCACACACCGGTTGAATGCGCACTTTATGATTATTACGCCGGTGACTGGGTCGACCAGCTGGACGAGCTCAAGACCAACATCAACGAACAGGCCATCGTGGCCAGGGCCGGTGCCTATGCGCTGGGTCGCAAAACCGACGAATTGTTGATTGCCGAGCTTGACACATCCACCAACTACGCCGGAACAGGGGTCGATGGCCTGACCAAGGCCAAGGCCCTGAACGCCTTTGAAATGCTGGGCGAGGCCGATGTGCCGGACGACGGCGAACGCTATGCCATCGTCGGCTGGAAACAGTGGTCCGATTTGCTGGGTATTTCGGAATTCGCCAACGCCGATTACATCGGGGACGACGACCTGCCGTGGAAAGGCACCCAGGCCAAACGCTGGTTGGGCGCCTTGTGGATGCCCCATTCGGGCCTCAGCGTGACCAGTAATGTGCGGTACTGTTATTGGTACCACAAATCGGCGTTGGGTCATGGCGTCGGGTCCGACGTCAAGACCGACATCACCTGGCACGGCGATCGCGCCGCCCACTTCATCAACAATTCCATGAGCCAGGGGGCCGCCCTGATCGATGCGTCGGGCGTTGTTTCCCTGCGCTGCCTGGAAGCCTGACCCCGCAATATAAGGAGAACCGCCCATGGCTTTTCAGTCCAGGGACTTAAGCGTGCTTGCCTACGCCAATGGCTTCACGCTGTGGCATTACACCACCATCGATACCGCCCTCACCGTCGACACGGCGGGATACTTCAATGCCGCCACCGACATGGTGCGCGTCGGCGACATGGTGATGGCCAATACCGATACCGATGGCGCACCGTCCTCGGGCCTCTATCTGGTTAACGCCAATGCAGGCGGCATCGTCGATGTTGCCGACATGACGACCGTCGGTGCGGTCGATACCGACTAGACCCGACAAAAAGGCAGGGGCGGCGATAACCCGGAATATCCGGGCCGCCGCCCAAGCTATTCTATTGTAATTAATGACTTTATCCTGAATTAACTTAATAATAGTTATTTCAGGATGTTCAGGTTTTCCGGTTAACCCCGGTGTTTCCCAATTCCCCACTAAAAGGAGCCCCCGAGATGGCCTTAAGTCCCATCGCGATCTGTTCGCGCGCCCTGTTGAAACTGGGTGCGGCGTCCATCGCCTCGTTTGACGACGGCACGGCGGAAGCCGAAATTACCGGTAATCTGTATGAAGGTGTTCGGGATGCCCTGCTGTCCACCCACCCGTGGAATTTCGCCACCGGGCAGGTCGCGTTGGCCAGGCTGGCGGTCGAGCCGGTCGCCGATTTCGCCTATGCTTTCCAGTTGCCGGGTGATTTCCTGCGCGCCTTGTCCGTCGGCCACGGCGGGGCCGGGCGTGGCGTCATTTATCGCATCGCCGAACGCCGCCTGCACACAAATTCACCCGACGTGGTTTTAAGCTATATCTTTCGTCCCGTTGAAAGCGAATACCCGCCGTTCTTTGCCCAGCTTCTGGTGGCACGGCTGGCGGCGGAATTTTGTATCCCGCTGACTGAAAGCACCAGCCGCGCCGAAAGCCTGTTGAAAATATTCGAGTCCGATTTGCGGCGCGCCCGCAACATCGATGCCCAACAGGACACGCCGGGCCGGATCGAAGATTTCACCCTGATCGGGGCCAGGGGCTGATGGCGCGCCTGAGCATCACCAAAACCAATTTCACGGCGGGCGAAATTTCGCCGCACTTGTTGGGGCGGGGCGATTTGCGGTCCTATGAAAACGGCGCGTCGAAATTGACCAACGTCTTCATTCATCCCACCGGCGGCGTCGTGCGCCGGTCGGGTTTGCGTTATCTGGATACGGTGCCGGGTAAGGGTCGCCTGGTGGCTTTTGAATTCAATGTGGAACAGGTTTACCTGTTGGTCTTTACCGACTTTCGCGTCGACGTCTACCGCGAGGGTGTGTGGGTGGCAGGCTTTATAGCCCCCTGGTCGGCGGCCCAGGTGTGCGGCCTGAACTGGACCCAAACCGCCGACACCTTGCTGGTCGTGCACCCCGACGTGGCCCCCCGCAAAATTACCCGAACGTCCAATACCGCGTGGACGCTGGACGACTGGTTGTTCTTTGAAAAGGATAACCGCCTGCATCAGCCGTACCACAAGTTCGCCCCTGACGGCGTGACCCTGACGGCCAGCGCCACCACCGGCAGCATTACAATAAATGCATCGGCAGCGGTGTTCGATGTCGCCCACGTGGGCACCCGCTTTCGCCTGCAAAACAAGGACGTCGAAATTACCGCCGTTGTTTCGGCCGCATCGGCAACGGCCACCGTGCACGAACCGCTGGTCGCTATCGCCGCCACGGAAGATTGGCAGGAACAGGCCTTTTCGCCCGTTCGCGGCTGGCCGGTGTCGGTGTGCTTTCATCAGGATCGCATGGTTATTGGCGGCGGGCGCGATTTGCCCAACCGGTTGTGGATGTCCCGGTCCGCCGACCTGTTCAATTTTGATCTGGGCACCGGGCTGGATGATGAAGGGATCGAATTCGCTATTTTGTCCGATCAGGTCAACGCCGTGCGCGCCGTTTTTTCAGGCCGTCATTTGCAGGTCTTTACCTCGGGTGCGGAATGGATGGTCACGGGCGATCCTTTAAGCCCCGGTAATATCCAGCTGTTGCGGCAAACCCAGATCGGCTCGCCCACCACCCACACCGTGCCGCCGCGCAATGTGGACGGGGCGACGTTGTTTGCGCCGCGCCATGCCGGGGCGTTGCGGGAATTCTTGTTTGCCGATGTGGAACAGGCCTATCAATCCGCCGATTTGGGATTGCTGGCCAGTCACATGCTGGCCCCCGCCCGCGATCAGGATTTTGACACCGCCGCCCGCCTGTTCCACATGGTCATGGACAACGGCAAAATGGCCACCGTGACCATCTACCGGGCCGAACAGGTGACCGCCTGGACGCTGCAGGAAACGAAGGGCGCGTTTTGGTCCGTCGCCGTCGCCGGGGGCGGGGTTTATGTGCTGGTTGCGCGAGCGGGTGGATATTATCTGGAACAGCTTGAAGCCGACATGAATGTGGATGGCGGTGTGCTGCGCACATCGGCGACGGCCAAAACCATCTGGACCGGGCTGGATCATCTGGAAGGCGAAACCCTTAAAGTGATCGCCGACGGCGCACCCGTACTGGACGCCGTTGTTTCCGGCGGCACGGTCGTTCTGGATAATCCGGCGCTTCGCGTCGAAATGGGCCTGGCTTTTTCCCATGTCATCGAACCCCTGCCGCCGGTAATCGACGGCGGCAGCATGTCGCACGGTCCGGTGCGCGCCATCGCCCATGTTTTTCGCCTGCATGAATGCGTGTCGCTCAGGCTGGATACCGGCAGTGGATTTCATGACAGGGCCTTCAAGCGTTTCGGTCCGGGCTTGCTGGATCAACCGCCGGTGCCCTTTAGCGGCGATCGCAAGGTCCGGGCGCTGGGTTGGAAACGCGGCGGCGACCAGGCGTTGTGGCGCATCGAAGGTGATGCGCCGCAAAACTTTACCCTGCTGTCGGTGGCCAGCGAAATCGCCATCAACCGATAACGTAATTCACATCAATTCAATGAAAGGAGCTTCCCCATGGGAGGATTTGAATCGGCTGCCCTGGCTGCCCTGGGTGCGGTGCAAAGTCACCGCCAAATGCGGGCGCAAAATTCGGCCCTGGTTGCACGGCAACAGGCCAATGCGCAACACCTGGACCTTGCCCTGAAAAGCCAGGAACGCGACAAGCGCAGGCGCCTGGCCCAAACGCAGGCGACCCAGCGGGCGCGCTTCGCCGCCGCCGGTGTGGGGCGGGGCGGGTCGGCTGATGCCCTGCTTAATGGACTGGCGCAGGAAGCTGAACAATCCATTTCGGATGACCGGGCCGGCAACCGGTTGCGTCGGCAAGCAAGTGGCGATGCCACCTTGCGGGCCCAAAAATCCAACCTGTTGAATTACCAGCGGGCGCAGCGGCGAACCGTCACGGGCCTTGGCCGCGGCGTCTCGTTGCTTGAATCCTGAAACCTGTTTGATTGAAAGAGCATTGCCATGGCAGAACATATTCAAATTGGCGACATAAGTCCCCGCATCCAGTATTCGGGGAACGGCCTGCAAACGACCTTTGCGTATCCCTTTCCCATTTTCGCCGATGCCGACATGCAGGCCTATGTGGACGGCACGTTATCGACACCGATTGTCGATTACACAATCACCGGTGCCGGGATCAGCAGCGGCGGCACGGTCACATTCCTGGTCGCCCCGGCAAACGGCACGGTCATCACCCTGCGCCGTACCATGGCCCTTGCCCGGACATCGGACTTTCAGGAATCCGGCGAATTCCGCGCCCGCGTGATCAACAATGAACTCGATACCCTGACGGCCTTGATCCAGCAGGTACATGACACGGCGAACCGCGCCTTGCACGTGGGGCCAACCGATACGGCCCTGCAAACCCAACTGCCAGATAAAGAAGCACGGGCAGGGCAGTTCCTGGCCTTCGATGCCGGTGGCGATCCCATTGCCGCGGTCGGGGTGATCGATACGCTGGCGGTTTCGCCGTTCGGGGCGACCGTGTTGGGGGCGGCCGATGCCCCCGCCGCCCGGACCGTGCTGGGGGCCTTGGCACCCGACGGCGACGGGTCGGCCTTAAGCGGCATCGTCACCGGCGCGACGGTTTCTCAAAAGGCAAACATCGCTCTGAACGCGTTTCGCATTGCCGTTAATGGCGGCCTGTCGGTGCAAAATATGGTCGATGGCGTGGTCGATGAATTCACCGACGAAACCGGTATCGATGCCGCCACGTCAAGCAACGAAACCTACGACGCGGCGGGTGATTATTATCACAACGTCGGGGTGCCTGTTCAGATAGCCCAAGCCACAGGAACGCCCATTGGCAATATGACGGGTAATGGCGGGCTGGCTGCATCATTCGACGGGGCCACATCAGAAACGATGCTCGATTGCTCGATGCTGATCTTTTCCGGTGCTCCGGGGATTGGTAAAGATTGGGGTGTCGGCGTTACCAAAACCCTATCGCGGGTCAAGGTATGGAGCCCCGACAGTGGGTCAGAGCCGGGGTTCTCTGCTGGCGTCACGGACCCTGACATCACGCTTAGCGTCTATGGGTCGAATACAGGCTTCCAACTCGCCCCCGTCTTGTTACAAACGGTAGGGCCGTTTGTCGATTATACGGGAGTCATGGTTGATACAATCATCGCCGACACGACCACGGCGTATCGATACCATTGGGTCGAACTTTCGACGTCGGGCAGTACGGCGGAAGGGGCGCGGATTGCCGAAGCGCAATTCTTTGAACCCGGCGCGGCTGTTGATATGTCGCTTCAGTCCACCGCCAGTATGGCCCTTGTTCAACCCGTATCTGCTTTCCTTGTCCTGTGGCATGAATTTGTTGATGCCGTGACATTGAACACGGACCTGAAGGCCTGGGCGTCGATTGATGGCGGCGTCTCCTGGGGGCAAGCGGTCTTGTCACGTGCGGCCAGCCTTACGGGAAATCAGCAAATTCTGACCGGCACGGCGGATGTTTCGACGCAAACCGGAACCGCCGTTAAATGGAAAATCGAAACCCTTAACACCAAGGAGCAGCGCGTTCGCGGTGTTTCTGAACAATGGAGCTAAGCCATGATAAAACGACTCGTAGAACCGGCCACGGCGCAGGCGAAAGCCGATGACGACATTGTCCTCGATGCTGTGCTGGCGGAACTGGAACGTGCGAACCCGGCGTGGCGGGTGGCCCTTGGCAAAGATGTCAAAGACGCCCTGACGCGGCGTCAAACCCGGCGACCGATCCGGTGACGGGTGTCGCGTTTATGGATTTCGTGCAGGTCTGGAACGTGCGGCAGAACCAGACCTCGCCGGACCTGCACCGCGAAATCATCGACTGGCTGGCGGGTAACCGGGCCCAGGGTCGCAACGAAGCGCTGCTCATGGCCTTTCGAAATTCCGGCAAGTCGACCTTGGTCGGTTTGTTCTGCGCCTGGCTGTTGTATCGCAACGGCGACCTTCGCATCATGGTGCTGGCGGCGGATTTGGCACTGGCCCGCAAGATGGTGCGCAACGTCAAACGCATCATCGAACGGCACCCCTTGTGCGACGGCATGAAGCCGTCCCGTGCCGACCAGTGGGCGGCGGACCAGTTCACGGTCAACCGCGATGCCGAACTGCGCGACCCGTCCATGCTGGCCCGTGGGGTCGAAGCCAACGTCACGGGATCGCGCGCCGACGTGGTCATTTGCGATGACGTGGAAGTGCCCAATACCTGCAATACCGCACCCAAGCGCGACGACCTGCGCCAGCGCCTTGATGAAATCGACTATGTGCTGGTGCCGGGGGGGCTGCAATTGTACGTCGGCACGCCCCATACGTTTGATACCATTTACGGCCGGGGCGAAGGATCGTATCTGGCCAATTTCCATCGTCTTGAATTGCCGCTGCTGGATGCCCACGGCAACAGCCGCTGGCCCGAACGGTTTCCGGCGGATCGGATCGCCGCCATTAAAAAACGCAGCGGCCCCAACAAGTTCGCCAGCCAGATGATGTTACAACCCATGGACCTGGCCGACGGCAGGTTGGACCCTGATCGCCTGCGCCTGTATGGGGCCGAACTGGATTACCGCGAAGGCAACGGCGAGGCGGTGTTGATGCTGGCCGGTCGGCGGCTGGTGTCGGCCTCGTGCTGGTGGGATCCATCCTATGGTGCTCCGGGCAAGGGCGACGGCAGTGTCGTTGCCGTTGTCTATACCGACGATCATGGCGATTACTGGCTGCACCGGGTCAGCTACCTGACCCACGACCCGGCATTGGTGGAAAGCCAGGCCGAAGCGATCCAGATGTGTCGCCAGGTTGCCCGCTTTGTGGGCGATCATTTCCTGGCGTCCGTGACCATCGAAACCAACGGCGTCGGCGGCTTGTTGCCGGGTCTGTTGCGCCGCGAACTCGAAACCATGGGCATCGCCGCCGGGGTCATCGGCAAGGCCTCAACCGTGGCCAAGGACCAGCGCATCATTGATGCCTTCGATGCGGTGCTGGCCGCCGGCATGTTGCATGCCCACCAAAGTGTTTGGGACAGCCCGTTCATCGCCGAAATGCGCGAATGGCGTCCGGCCAGCAATTGCCGCGATGATGGCCTCGATGCCGTGTCGGGCTGTTTGCTCAGCGAACCCGTGCGCCTGCAAAAGCGCGTGCCGCCGGGCGATGCGGTGCGGCGGGATACCTGGCGCGGAACGGGGCAGGGTTTTCGCGCCCGGTCGAACTTTACGCCCTAGAAAACGGGAAGCCTGCGAGCAAGGGCCGCCCTTCGTGCCTCCTTACCTTATGGGAAGGGGGCTTTTTTTGTTTCGAATTTTTTGAAAATTTAAAGGAGTTAGGCCATGCAAAATACCTTGCACGGACCGTGGACGCTGGACTTGATCTGGTGGGTCACCGTTGTTGAAATTCCGGCGTTGGTGGGCCTGTTCTGGTTCGGTTGGCGCAATCGCCGCGACCTGGAAATCGACCTGTCCGACGCCGCCCACGAAAGCGAAAGCGGCCTGCGCTGGCTGCGCGACAATTTAAGCGCCTACAAGCTTGAAGTCGCCAAATCCTACGCCTCGATCGCCTACCTAAAAGAAGTCGAACGCCGCCTGACGCATCATCTGGTGCGCATCGAAGACAAGCTCGACACCTACCGCACCGGCAAGGGAGACGGCCAATGAGCAACCGACTTCGCAAACGCCTGCCGCAAGATCCCGTCACCGTGTTGCTGGCCCGTACCATTTATGGCGAAGCACGGGGCGAGTCCGTGCGCGGCATGGAGGCCGTCGCCGCCGTGATCGTCAACCGGGTTCGGCGATCCCGCGAACGGGGCGGCTACTGGTGGGGCAACGACCTGGCCCAGGTGTGCGCCAAACCCTGGCAATTTTCCTGCTGGAATCCGGGCGATCCCAACCGGGCAAAGATCGAACGGGTCGGCATGGAAAACCGCGTCTTCCAATGTTGCCTGCGCATCGCAAGGCGCGCCACCACGGGCACCCTCGATGATCCCACCGGCGGGGCCACCCATTATCACACGCTGGCGGCCAACCCGCCCTGGGCGCGGGGTCGGGTACCCAGTGCTGAAATCGGCAATCATCTGTTTTACACCGGTATCGAATAAGTCAGGAGAATGCAAAACGACAAACCTGTTCAAGCTGACCGATGTCCTGTCCCAAAGCAGGAATGTGGATCCGAGTGACGTTAATTTTGTCAAAGTGGCACTACATAAAATTGGATTTTACGATGCGCCCGAGACCGGGATCACTCCTTACCCCGATAAAGCTCTTTTTACAGGAATCGAAAAATTCCAAAGGAAGTTCGATCTTACTATTGATGGCGTTATGAGGCCAGGCGGAGAGACAGAAAAAGTCTTGGCCGTCAAATTTCCCGTGTACAGGTGTAAAACTTGTGGTGCACCGCATGGCGGTTCAAAAGGCAAAGATATTTGCCCTGATTGCGATGCCAAAAAATCATGAACTATCTTATCGCCCGCCCGCCCATTTTAGAAACACATCGATTTCCCATTCTTCGTATCCAAGAAGGTGACCGATCAAGGTGTGATCATCAGGGTTTGTCAGGCGACCACCCTCGATGAGTTCTCGATTAAGTTGGTGAAGAATTTCGATCCGGTGTTCCTCTTCGATAAGTGCGTAATAAAGATAACGTAGAGGTGGCTCGGTGCTTTTTGGTCGATGATAGATTTCTTCGCGCAAGACGATCCGGCCCGATTTCAACGAAGGTTCGAATTCGACTTCTGGCAATTCAAGGGTTGGCGGGATCACATCGAAAAACATGGCCAGAGGCTTGACGCCAGCCAGCATTAATTCCAACTCCCGGAATTCATGAGGGCCAATACCATTGGGCATATCAGACGCAGGTATATCAGAAGGCATTTCGCATACTATCAAGTTATCAGGAGAATCCACAATGCTAAGCGCACTTATCGGGCCGCTGCTGGGGAGCCTGTTCGGGCTGATCGACAAGTCCGTGCCAGACCGCGATCAGGCGGCAAAGATCAAGGCCGACTTACAAACCCGAGTGCTCAGCGGCGAACTGCGCGAACTGGAAGCGGCGGCCAAAATCATCACCGCCGAGGCCACCGGCGAAAGCTGGCTACAACGCAATTGGCGCCCCTTGTTGATGCTGCTGTTTGGCATCATCATCGCCAACAATTACCTGCTGGCGCCGCTGTTCGGCACCCCCCAGGCACTGATCCCGCCCGACATGTGGGACCTGCTGAAACTGGGACTGGGCGGGTACGTCATCGGTCGCTCGGCGGAAAAGGGGATACGGGTGTGGAAGGGGACGCCTTACCCGCAATAAAAAAAGCCGCCCCACCGGATGGCGGGGCGGCTTTCCTTGTTTTTGGCGCGACGATCATTTGGTGTCGTCGCCGACCTCTTCATAACCGGTGATCATCGCCTTGATGTGCGACATCGGGGTGTGGCCCGTGGTCGCGAAGTAGACGTGGACGATGAAGAAGATGACCATCAAAAAGGCGGTTGCCACGTGGACGAAGGCAATGTCGGCCAGGTTCAACCATCCCAATCCCAGGGCATCCCATTGGGGGTAATACAGATACAGCAGGCCACTGATCCAGATCAACGGGTTGATCAGCAGTTTGACGAACAGATAGGCCAGACGCTGCAACGGGTTGTGCTTGCTTAACTGGGATTGGCGATGTGGATGGGGGGCGTGGGTGAAGATGCCTGTTACGTAGTAGCGCATCATCGCCACCAGCTTGTCCGTCGTTGGAACATACTGTTTCCATTCGCCGGTGGTGAAGTGCCAGAAGATGGCAAACACCCACAACCCGATCAGTAACCACGCCGCAGTGGTGTGGATTTCCTGGGCAACTTCATAGCCCAGCCACCGGTAGGTGTCGTGAATTTCGAACCCGGTGACCATCATGGTGACGATCAGCAATGCCTGGGTCCAGTGCCAGAACCGTTCGAAGCGTTTGAAGATATAAATTCTTTCCATAACTCAGCCCTCCTTACGGTGCATGAAGAAACGCAGGGCGCCGTGACCTAACACGCCAAGCAGCGACAATGCGGCAATCAACCAGCCGATGGTGTCGAGCATCCCGAAGCGATCCCGACCCGGAATATAGAGGCCCGGGACGTCCTTCAAGCGGCTATTGGCGGTATGGCATTGTTCACAGGGGACCGCGTCTTCCTTGGGCGCGACCATGTGGGTGGTGGGCCATGCCATTTCGGTTTCGACAAAGCCCAGTTCGCCGCTATAGGTGGCACCCACGGCTTTCATGCCGGCTTCCAGCGCTTTGTCCCAGTCGTAGTTGGTCCAATATGCGCTGTCGTCGGCACCAAAGGTGTGAACCACCGCCAGCGTCTTGTTGCCTTTGTCATAGGCCTGCTTGCCGCGCATGACCTTGAAGGGCCAGATGCGCGAGTCCGCATCACCAGCGCCGCCGCCGTATTTGTTGATTGACACGACCTCGTCGCCGGTGACTTCGTCGCCAAACAAGGTGTACGTGACGGTGCCGTCGAACCAGCGATATTCCGGAATGACATTGCTGCCCCACGTGAAGTCGCCCTTCATGCCGTTATAGATCTGCTCGCCTTTGGCGTTGCGAATTTTCAACGGTTTTCCTTCGGCGGTCAGTTTGCCGGCGGTGGACCAGTCCCACCACATCTTGGTGGCATAACCGCCGCGGGCAAATTCCGGAATGTGACAGGTCTGACACGCCAGCACATCGGTGTGGTCGTTCAGCTTGGCGTTGGCCGTGTCGGGGTGAGGGGTCATGCCGTGGCATGATTCACACGTCGCCTGGTTGCCGTCGGTGCGGCCCGGAATGTCGATGCCCGACAGGTCCTTGGCGATGGGAGTGTAACGGCTACCCTGCACCAGATGCTTGTCGCCGCCATGACATTTGGAACACGAAAAGTCGAGGCCCTTGGAGCCGTCGAGGTTTTGCGGGCTCATGTGCACGTCGAGGTATGGTCCGGGATTGATCAAGGACAAATCCAGGTCGCCGTGCTTGACCGCATTGCCGCCGCCGCCAAGGAAGTGGCATACGCCGCAGTTTTTACGGCTGGTGGGGCCCACATTCTGGGCGACTTTGGCCAGGTCGATGGGCTTGATGAATTTGCCGCTGCCGCCCGGCCATTCGCGTGGTTCGTAGGCCGGATGACCCGCACCCGCCGGGAATTTGCGGTACTTGGTGGTGGTATCGTGACACACCAGGCAATCGACATTTTCCTGAGCGGCGAAGTCAAACTTGTCGTCTTCCCAGCCATAACCGATGTGGCAGCTGGTGCACCGTGCTTCGTTGGATACGACAGAGCCGCAGAAGTTGTTGATGATGTTCTTCTTGCCCAACTTGCGACCGGTGCCGGGATTGACCACATCCCAATTCCAGTGCTTGGTCTTGTGGATTTGCTTGGACGCTTCCGTATGGCAGGCCAGGCACGCCTTGGTGACTTCTGGCCCGGAGGCAAAAGGCCCGTCGAGTTCTTTGAATTTAGAGTGGTCGGCGGTCGACAAACTGACCCCAGGCTCGCTCTGTGGTGCGGTCGTGGCCTGGGCGGACACGCCCGAAGCGACGATCAATCCCAGGGCAAACACGGCGCCCAAGGCAGCTTTGGCCGCCTGTCCTGCCGCGATTGAGCGGGTTGTTGTGTTAAACCAAATCATCTCTATCCCCTTTCCTTAAATCTGGCCGGGCTGGCAATACGTTGCTCAGCAGCCCCCCAGGTCCTGGACGCCACCCGAACCGGAACCACCAGCTTTTGGTGCCGGACGAATGATTTCCGGGGCTGGTTTATTCGGGTCGAAAGTGATGAACTTCTGCTGATCTTCGGCAACTTTGGCCATCACGCCGGCGACCATGCGGCCGAACATCTGCCCCATCAGGCCGCTGTTCAGGAGGCCGATGTAGACTTTGTCGTCATCGCCTTCGTAAACGGTAATCGTGCACGGCATCAAAATGGACAAGATGCGTGTGTCGCGATCCTTGATCATCGGTTTCGAATAATCTGCATTGCAGGCTTCGATCAACAGCACGTTGGGAACCGTAGCCCCCAATTTCTTGATGGTGTTGGACGGACTGCGCAGCCCCGACAAGGACCATCCCGCGTCCTTGATATTATGCTGGATGCGGGCCACGGTTTCTTCCAGTCCGTACGGGCTGGGATATTCCTTGACCATCAATCCGCCTGCGAATTGCCACGCCAGAATGCCGACAACGACGATTCCGGCGACAAACCCTGATACGATCTTTAGCATGGCTCTGCTCCTTAATAAGGTATTGCATTACTATATTAGTTTTTGCTAATGTTTGCAACTAATTCGTTGATTTATTTAAACTTTTACGCAGTAATTTAGTCGGGTATTCGGGGCGAAAGACAAAGGATCGACATCATGAACAAGCTCTCGCTGCTTGCAATTATCATACTGGGCACTGCGGGAATTAATCTGGCGCACCCCGCCCGGGCGACGGATCCTGGTGATGCGACGGCAATTCCGCAGGTCAGTGAGTCGGGGCGTGCGGGCTATGTGGATTATGTCGCAGCACAGCCTTACAAAGCCTTCGCCATCGCACCGGGTGGGGCCTGGGCCTGGGTGTCGGGCAACGCTTCGGTCGAAGGGGCCGAAGCCGATGCATTGGCCGCCTGTCGCCGGAACACGGAACAGCCCTGCCACCTGTACGCGGTCGATGATCAGGTGGTGTTTGACGAAGCGGCGTGGACCGCGTCGTGGGATTTGCATTCAAGCGCCGACCAGGTGGCTGCGGCACCGTTGGGGACGGGACGCGGGGACCGTTTCCCCGACATGGCCCTGACGGCACCCGATGGTCGTGCGATCACGTTATCGCAGTTGCAGGGCAAGCCGGTGTTTCTGCATTTTTGGGGCAGCTGGTGCCCGCCCTGCCAAACCGAATTTTCGGACCTTCAGCAACTTCACGACGCCGTCCTGGGCGATGACATCGTCGCCTTCGTCCTGGTTCAGGGGCAGGAACCAATTTCCAGGTCACGGCGATGGGCCGACAGGCACGGATTTACCATGCCGCTGTATGATTCCGGGCATCAGGGGCGTGGTGAAAAAGGCTTCCGCCTGGCCGATGGAACGACGCTGGGGGATCGTCGCCTGGCATCGGTCTACCCGACCACGTATATTCTGGATGCGAACGGCCTGGTCGTCTTCCACCAGGCCGGTCCCGGTAAGGGCTGGAAAGACTATGAAAAACTGATCCGCCACATCGCCGGCAAGGTCGCCCGATAAGTTCGTATCTTCGTATTTGGCCGTTACCAGAACGGTAAGGAAGCTGTTTCTTTCGCCCTGTTGGTTGGCTATCATCGCCACCGTCGAGCCCAGAATATCAACA
>Ga0316204_10007341_pt1 | contig 16215 bp, 16 predicted proteins | sample 6monrhotite_MG_2_FD_205661 | JGI IMG/M metagenome (GOLD analysis project Ga0316204, IMG submission 205661) | Microbial mat bacterial communities from mineral coupon in-situ incubated in ocean water Damariscotta River, Maine, United States -... | ecosystem: Environmental > Aquatic > Marine >... | reverse complement strand
AAAGATTGAAGCAACTTTATTAAAACTGGCATGATACCTGCTTGTTCCTGAGGACTCAAAGCGCACAGGAATAATTTTATGCCCTATTATCGTTTTACCCTACCGGCACTATCGTTGCTATGCATGGGTGCTGCTGCCTCTCCATTTGAAGACACAACAGATCTTGATCGTCAGGTTGGGACATATCTAAATGCAAATATCGGCGACCGTGGCGGTGCTCGTGCACCTATTGATCGCAAGCTGAAACTGAAGCGATGCTTAACTCCGGTTAAAATTTCACATACCAATCGAAATTCTTTATTGGTAAGCTGTTCTGGTTCCGGGTGGCGGATATATGTGCCCTTGGGTGTTGGTCCATCATCGAGAAGCACCTATTCCTCTAATGCAGAAGAATTCGTCGTTCTGAGAAATCAACCGCTTACACTAGTTGTAAAGCGTCCGAGTTTCAGCATCAGCTATTCGGTTATTGCTCAGAAAAACGGCCGTATCGGTGACTATATACCGGTACGATCAAGTCGCAAATCCAAAACATTAATGGCCAGAGTGTCAGGAAATGGTCAGGTTGAACTAGCGCAGTGATATTTTTTTTTTGATAATAGATTAATTTTTTCCCAACGCTCCGTAAATGGATATGAAAGAAGTTATATGAGCCTCATATTAAGGGCAGAGATCCTTAAATAGAAATGAGCGCTACGAGGAACGAGAGATATGAAACCTGTTGAAAGCTATTCAGCCATCAATACGCGGATGGATCGCCCGGTACCCAATGAGGTAGCCGCGAAGAAACCAGAAGCGACCGGTAATTCAAGTCGCCCAGCGGAAACCCAAACCGCATCGACAACAGCTTCTCAACTGGCAGCTGAAAAGCCACCATTTGATGAGTTGAAGGTATCGGAAATTCGCCGCCAACTTGCCAGTGGGACTTACTCAGTGGATACAGATGCGTTAGCCGATAAAATGCTGGAGGTCGGGGTTTTAGGTGTGGAAACGAAAAAATGAAACAGACGATAGAATCTTTTCGCAATTCGCAATCCGCTCTTTTAACCGCGCTTGATGGTCATGACAGCGATGCGATTTTTCAGGCCAGTCGGGATTTGAAAAAGGCTGCTTCAAAGTTGAGCGGTCTGAAAAGTGAAGCAATTGATCACAGCCTTCTGCCTGTTATGTCAGAAGTCGAAGAGATGATGCAAGCCTCCATATATCGACTTCGTTTCCTTCGAGACCACAGTTCTACGCGGTTGCAACTGCTATCGGGCTGGCGCGATGGTCAAGCAAATATCTACTCTGATTCTGCCCGAAGCCGTTAGGCGCAAAGATAATTTCCATGCAATGTTAAATGAAGCCGCGAATATTGAATTCGCGGCTTTTTCCGTTCGTTATTGAGGGTGGCAGGCGACACAAAAATCAAAATTTCACCGGTTGTGAACACTGTTGGCACGATGATTGCTTATTTCCTTTGCAGGAGATTTTTCAATTTAGCATGCCAGACTTATCCATCTCTAATAACTTTGAAAGGCGCGATCTTCCGAGCGTTATCAAACAGTCTGCCCAGCGCACGGGTGTTGATTTCAATTACCTGGTTGCTCAGGCTCAGCTCGAAAGCGGACTGCGCCCCAATGCGGAAGCAAAGACCTCGTCAGCAACCGGTTTGTATCAGTTTATCGAACAGACATGGCTCGGATTGGTAAAGGAAAAGGGCCAGGAATATGGCATTGGATGGGCGCAGAATGCGATTTCGCAAGACAGCAAGGGGCGTCTGTCCGTTGCCAATAAATCGCTGAAATCCAGTATTCTGGAGCTAAGGAAAGATCCCGCACTAGCAGCTAATTTGGCGGGAGAGTTTGCGCGTGACAATGGTAGTTACCTGGAAGAAAAAACGGGACGTAAACCGGAATCCGTGGATCTCTATCTTGCCCATTTTTTGGGTCCCGCGGGAGCAGCAAAATTCCTGACCAGGATGAACGAAAACCCGGATAACGCGGCTGCGCCAAGCTTCAAACGCGCCGCTCGTGCCAATCGGAACATATTCTACAATCGTGCTGGTCAACCGCGAAGCTTTCAGGACATTCGCAATCGTTTTGAGACTAAATTATCCAATGCGGTCGATCTGGCGGGTATCGGCAATTCCGTGCCGCCGACCGGAAACGATTTGCCGCTCAACGTTTCTACCCAACGGTTGGTTCAACCGGCCGACTATCTTCACATCGCCAGAATGCAACTCAGTGGTGATACTCAATCAAACTCATCTAAGCCATTTAGCGAACCAGCAAGAGCCGCTTATCTGATGCTCGCTTCACTAGGAATGTAATTACCAATGAACCAACAGATTTTTGCCTTGGATAAAATTGGAAGTCGTTTGAAGTCTGGCCTTTTGCCGCTTGCGACTTTGCTACTTGTTGTCTTTTTAGTGTTGCCGGTTCCCACTATCCTGCTGGATATTGGCTTCATTACAAACATCATGATTTCTCTCGCGGTGCTGATGGTTGCTCTGAATGCGAACAAACCTCTGGATTTCTCCAGCTTTCCAACAGTGCTGCTGTTTGCCACCCTTTTGCGGCTCGGGCTCAACGTTGCCTCGACACGTGTGGTTTTGGTGCAGGGGCATGAAGGGGGAGATTCCGCCGGTCAGGTAATCGAAGCATTTGGCGGATTGTTGTTGGGCGGCAACTACGTGGTCGGGATATTTGTATTTTCCATCCTGATGATCATCAACCTGATCGTCATCACCAAGGGCGCTGGCAGGGTTTCAGAAGTTTCCGCGCGTTTCACATTGGATGCGTTGCCGGGCAAACAAATGGCAATCGATGCTGATCTAAATGCTGGATTGATCGCCCCGGAAGAAGCCAAAGAACGTCGTGCCGACGTGGCTACTGAAGCCGATTTCTATGGATCGATGGACGGTGCGTCAAAATTTGTGAAGGGTGATGCGGTAGCCGGCATATTGATCCTTGCGGTTAATATTATCGGCGGGATTACCTTGGGAACGGCCGTACACGGACTGCCATTCTCAGAAGCTGCGAGCGGATACTCAATGCTTGCGATTGGTGATGCGTTGGTTGCACAAGTGCCAGCGCTGATTCTGTCGATTGCAGCTGCTGCGATAGTGACCCGCGTATCTTCAAGCAAAAACCTACCCGATCAGATCACCGCGCAATTTGGATCGGGGAGCGCTTGGGTTCCAGTGGCGCTCATACTCACAATTCTGGGCATATTGCCTGGCATGCCGCACATGGTTGTGCTGTCCGCAGCAGCCGTGGCTGGCGGATTGGCTTATTACCTAATACGCAAACCAAAATCGGTAGAACCCGTTGCCGAACCGGTTCAGGAAAAACAACCTGAGCAAATTGATTGGGAAGATGTTTCGGAAAAAGCCAGGCTGGGTATCGAAATTGGATACGGCCTTGTTTCCATGGTGGAGGATCGCAAAGGCGCTCCATTGATGAAGCGCATTACCGGCATAAGGCGTCAAATATCCAAAGAACTTGGCTTTGTAGTGCCACTGGTAAGGATCAAAGACGACTTGGAATTGGAACCCAATAGCTATCGGATCATGATGGGCGGAATGGTTTTGGGAGAGGATAGTGTCTGGCCCAATGATTTTCTTGCTCTGGATGACGGACATGTTGATTCCGTGATTGAAGGCCGCCCATGCAAAGACCCTACTTTTGGAATGGATGCGATCTGGATCAGCGCCGACAAAAAATCTCAGGCCATTGCCGAGGGTTATACAGTGGTTGACGCTCCAACTGTCATTGCAACGCACCTAAATGAAGTTGTTCGACGCAATGCAGCTCAGCTTTTCAGCATGGACGAAGCGCAAAAACTGCTCGATCTCTTGAAAGAAACCTCGCCACAACTTGTTGATAGCTTAACACCGCAACCGCTTTCTCTTTTTGCCATTACAGCTGTTTGTCGAGAACTGCTGAAAGAGAAGGTGCCCGTAAAAGACTTTCAGAAAATCTGTTTGGCAATGCTCGAAGCATCGAATCTTCACACCGAAACGGAACAAATGGTTGATGCTATTAGGCAGAATATCGGCAGCTTGATTGTTCAAACGATGGTGCCGATCAATCTCCCGCTTCCTGTTGTCACGCTGGATGCCGAATTAGAGAGCTTGTTAGTGAAAGCACTGCAGGTTGGAGAGGATGCAAACTATCCGATCGAGCCTCAATTGGCACAAAAAATAATGGAAGCAATGGACAATGCATCGCGAACATTGCCGATGGAGACCCGAAACATTGCACTAATCACATCCCCCATTGTGCGACGGCCGCTTGGCGCGCTTTTGAAGCACCGTTTCCCCGATTTGGCGGTGCTTTCCTATCAGGAACTACCGGATGATAAATCTATCGAAGTTTTAACGAAGATTGGGGTCCCACAATCTCGACCCGATACGCCCTTAGTCGATAACAATCAGAATATATAATTGAGCGGTATAACAATATGTTACAAGCAAAACAAAAAGCGTCCTTGGCTTATGAAGCGATGCAAGTCGATGAGACCAAACTGGTTAAAGAAAACCAGACTTTGGTCACCAAGGTTGCCTGGCAGATAAAATCATTCTCCCCAGACCAGATAGAAATTGAAGATCTCATTCAAATTGGACTGGTCGCAATGGTTGAGGCGGCTGCAAAATATGTGGACCAGGGCCATAGTTTCAGCACCTATTTATATGTTCGTGTCCGGGGCGCCATGATCGACTATTTGCGATCAACATGCAGCTTGCGCAGAAGTTCGCTCGATTGGCACAAACGTGTAAAGAAGGTTAGTCAGCAACTGGCCCAGGAAAATGGCAGGGAACCCAATGAGGTCGAAATTGCCGAGGCGCTGGGCATGGACCAGGCCGAATACCGTAAATATGCGGATCGTGCAGTTGATGTGCACGTTGATTCATTGGACGAAGTCTATTGCGATTCCAGCAGTTGGTTTACCAATGATGATGATGACCAGCACGAGGTGCTTGAAAAATCGCAGATGACAGCGTTGCTGTCCGAGAATTTGAAGAAACTGAATGAACGCGAACAGCTGGTTCTAAACTGTTATTTCATCGAAGAAATGCAGTTGGATGAAATCGGTGCTGTTCTTGATGTATCATCTGTCCGTGTGTGCCAGATAAAGAAGCGGGCGCTTGAAAAGTTACAGGAATCAATGAGTTTCAATTAGCTTTATCGTTCTTTTTTTACATCCTCCACATAAGAAAAAGCCTCCTCCCTTTAAGGGAAGAGGCTTTCTCATTTCGATGAACTACCTATTATCGGATCAAACTCAGTACCGATTGTTGGGACTGGTTAGCCTGAGCCAACATTGCTGTTGAAGCCTGGCTTAGGATCTGGTTTTTGGCCAGTTCTGTGGTCTCTGCGGAGAAGTCTACGTCCTGAATACGAGAGCGTGATTCCGTAATGTTGGAAACTCGATCCGACAGGTTGGAGACAGTCGTCTGCAGTCGGTTTTGCGAAGCACCCAAAGAAGCCTGCGCAGTTGTGATCGTATCAAGTGCGGTATCAAGTGCCGTCAAAGCAGAAGTTGCACCCGATGCCGTGCTAATGTCCAAGGCGTTTACAGACAGGGCAGTAGCGTCAACATCGGTCAATGTAACAGAAACGGTCTCACTTGCATTTGAACCGGTTTGAATGCTGACGGAAGCATTGGTGCCATCAAGAAGAGCAACACCGTTAAACTCGGTACGTGTTGCGACATCGCCGATCTGAGCAATCAATGCAGTAACCTCGGTCTGAAGGTTGGTGCGATCACCGCTGGAAAGCGTGCCGTTTGCTGATTGAACGGACAGTTCACGCATACGTTGAAGCATGTTGGTGATTTCGTTCATGCCGCCTTCAGCGGTTTGTGCCATTGAAATACCGTCATTGGCATTGCGAATAGCCATATTAAGCCCACGAACTTCCGAAGTCATGCGGGTAGCGATTGCGTTACCGGCAGCATCGTCAGAAGCGGAGTTGATACGACGGCCCGTTGAAAGGCGTTCGATAGATTTAGCCAAGCCCATCTCAGCTTGGTTGGCCGCATAGCTAGTGCGCAGGGCCGATACGTTAGTTCCTATTACAGTCATGGTGACATCCTTTTCACAATTAATACACTGTGGGTCACCTCGTCAGATGAAGCGGCCTCGAAAGAGTTAACGGTAGGGTCAAAAATAATTAAATAAAAAAATGTCGGTTCTTCGACACTCTCGAAAAATTAGTGTCTGTTTTCCGACATAAATGTCGAAAATCCGACAGCATAAGTTCGGAAAAACGGCAGAATTTGGCCAGAATTTATTTCTGGCACGGTCATTGCGAAGCTCTGGATGAGCACATGAATAGGATCCCGTGCTCATAGTAAACGTGAGGGAATGCAATGATCAACGATACAGTAAATTCTAGCCTGGTCTCTAGGTTTCCTGAACTTGTCGACATGCTCCAGGGGATTGAACATATTCAATCCACCCATTCTTTTCCACCTGACGCTACGCAACTACCCCACATTGATGGCGAAGCACCCAAAGGTGGAAAATCCGGAGCTAAAGATCCCGTCGTAATTTATCGCGATGGTCCATTCCGTTTCGTTCCGGCTACCCTCAGCCAACCCCTGCACATCGAATTTGGCGAAGCAGACAGAGAATTTGGTCTGTCATGCATCGTGGAGTCGATGCGCAGGGGCAAAGGGCCAGCCGTTGCAGATCCAAAATCTGTGGATCTATATAGATATGCCGCCCGTGTGGCGAAGAGCGATGCCAATGTCATGATCACCGGTGAAACCGGTACGGGTAAAGAAGGCATGGCCCGATATATTCACGAGAATAGCGAACGTGCCGATCAACAGCTTGTGACAGTGAATTGCGCTGCGATTACCGAAACAATGATCGAGTCCATCCTGTTTGGGCATAAAAAAGGAGCGTTTACTGGCGCTTACGCCTCTGCCGTTGGTCTTTTTAAAGAGGCAGACGGTGGTACGATCTTCCTTGACGAGATAACCGAGATGCCACTTGAAAGCCAATCCAAGCTTCTTCGGGTAATCCAAGAAGGCGAAATATTGCCGGTTGGCGCAACGCGCCACGAAAAAGTTGATGTCCGGGTAATCTGCGCCGCTAACCGCGATTTTGTTGAAGAAGTGAAATCCGGCCAATTTCGGGAAGATCTCTACTGGCGTCTCAATGTAATGCCTGTTGAACTGGTTCCATTATCGGAACGTCCTGCTGATATTATTGCCATCTCAGCTTTCATGATGATGGATTTCCAAAAAGGCAGCGACGAGTTTATCTCACTTTCCCAGTGTTGTGTTGAGCGATTGAAGAGCCACAGCTGGCCTGGCAATGTTCGAGAGCTCGCCAATATTTTGCAGCGTGCACTGGTTATGTGTGACGGCGATCGTATTGAAGCAAAAGATCTCATGTTTTCTGGGACCAGACTGTCCTCCAATCCCAAGCAGGACGAAGTCGGACCAAATGGCGCTTCAAGATTCATGCGTGGCCGTGATCTGCACTCAGTCTCAAAAAGTGCGGAATATGAAACCATCGCACACACATTGGAAAACACAAACGGCAATCGACGTGAAGCAGCCAAACAACTCGGTATTTCCGAACGAACCTTGCGTTATCGGATGGCCGATATGCGTGCATTAGAAGCCGCATAGTGGGAGATAGCTAATGTCTTCAGTGGATATGAACAGCCTTATGGCGGCCCGCAATGCGATCCTAAATCGCAACAATGCGTTGCAGGATATTGCGAATAAGGGAGGCGGACTGGCTGGTCTCGGCCAGACCCAGCAACCCAAAGAAACGCCTGGTTCGTCCGGTTTCGCTGCGCAACTGACAGATGCCATTCAAGATGTAAACAAACTTCAGCAGACTGCCAAAGACGCGACGGCGGCCTATCAAATGGGAGAAACCAACGACGTCGCAGCGGTGATGCTAGCAAAACACAAAGCTTCCCTTGGATTTGAATCGACTTTGCAAGTCCGCAACAAACTTTTGTCCGCCTACAAGGACATCATGAACATGAGTGTGTAATAGATGGCCGAAGAAACATCAGCTAGTCAGGCTTTGGAGCCTTTGGCTCCAACCGCTGCACAGCCATTTCCGGCCAATGGAAATTGGTCAAATGGCGGCGGGATAATGGCGTCTATACAGAACTTCATCCGGCAACCGGCCATCGCACGCGCAATGCCACTGATTATTTTAACCGGCGTTATAGTGGCCGCAATATCCGTTTGGCTGGTCCTTAGAGAACCGGCACAGCGAGATTTGTTTCGGGGATTGCCGGATAACGATAAATCCGCTGTCATGCAGGCGCTTCAAAGTGCCAATATTACATATCAAGTTGATGATATGACGGGCGCACTTACCGTCAGCAAAGAAGACTACCATACCGCAAAAATTGAATTGGCAGGACAGGGTCTCCCTCGCACCGCTCCTAGCGGTGATAGTATCATGTCAAGCATGCCAATGGGTGCCAGCAAAGCTGTGGAGTCAGAAAAGCTGCGAACCGCTCGCGAAATGGATCTTGCACGCTCAATCGAAGCACTCGACAATGTCTTGTCTGCGCGCGTGCATCTTGCGGTCGAACAGCCGAGCATTTTTTTGCGAGACAGGAATGATCCGGCGGCGTCTGTAATTTTGCACCTCGCAGGCGGCAATAGGCTGGATGAACGACAGACACAGGCGATATTAAATCTGGTGGCCAGCTCCGTGCCGGGTCTGTCAACTTCGAATGTATCAGTCATAGATCAAAATGGTCGGCTTCTCTCTCGTACCGACGACTCTGTAACGGGCGAGAATGACAAGCACCTGAAAATCAAGGCAGCCATTGAGGATCGGTATCGACAGTCTTTGGCCAGTCTTTTGACGCCCATAGTAGGGGCAGGAAATTTTGTTGCTGAAGTGACAGCAGACGTCAATTTTGACGAAAAACAAGCGACCAGTGAGACTTATCCTGCAGATGGTTCCGTATTGCGATCCGAAAGAGGAATGAAATCAGAGGAGCCATTGGGTTCAAAAGTTGGTGGAATTCCGGGAGCTTTGGCAAATCGTCCGCCAGAAGCAGCCCAATTTGAAGATCAGCCTGATGAAGAAGGTGAGCAAGGCGAAAAGAAGACAGAGGCCTTGAAAACCAACGAAGAATACCAGCGTAATTTTGAACTAGCCCGCGAAATTGCCGTGACCAACCAAGCAACCGGGCAGGTATCCCGACTTTCGGTAGCGGTAGCTATTGATGACAGCAGCTTGAAAGGCACAACATCGGCCAAAGAAATCAAGGAAATTGAAAATCTGGTCAAAGGCACCGTCGGATTTAGTGCGGCCAGAGGTGATCAAATCGCGGTTACAACGCGCGAGTTCAAATCTTCCGCAGCAGAGCCGGCCGAGGAAGCATGGTACGAAACGTCCTGGTTTGGGATTTTGAGCCGAAACCTGTCCGCTCTGGTAGTCGCTTTGATCATCATATTCGGTATCGGACGTCCGGTTTTGAAACGGTGGTTGAAATCGCAAAAGGATATGATGGCCAACGCCGAAAATGGCCAGTTGAGTGCACCTGGTGCGATGATATCGCAAAATTCCCAAGATCCCAATGCGACATCGCAAGTTGATGTATTAAATGGCGCGGGAGAAAATATGCCTTCGCTGCCGCCTTCACCACCGGTCACGATTGATATGATTCAAGCGGCACCGAGCTATCAAGAACGCGCTTTGTTGACCCAGAATTTTGTCAAACAAAACCCGGATCATGCCGCATTGGTTGTGAAGGAGCTGTTGAAAGAATCCGAGAGTCTGGAGGAAGCCGATGGCTGATACAGAAACAAAAGACGACGAGAGTTCAGAAGAAAATGAAGAACGGCTGGAGTTGATCACAGGCCGTCAGACAGCAGCAATTTTGATGTTGCTCTTTGATGACGATGAAGCGGCCAAAATTCTGGAGCGGCTGGAACCGGAAGAAGTCGAGGCCTTGGGCGAGGCCATGTTCAGTGTCGCCGATGTTGATGCCGAACAGATTGACGGATCATTGGACCGCTTTCTGTTGCTTACAAAAACCCAATCGATGCTTGCGTATAAATCGGATGAAAAAGTGGGCAGGGTTTTCCGACAGGCGCTGGGAACCTCGCGTGCAGAAACCATGATGAACCGATTTGCTCCGAAAAGACCGAGCGATATTGCGGAACTGTTGAAATGGATTCCCGTGAAAGACCTGGCCGAACTGGTTGGCAATGAAGCACCGCAAATTTCAGCGGTTCTGATTACTTTCATGACGCCAGAGGGCGCGGCAGAATTACTGCAACTTCTGCCACAAGAGTTGCAAGAAGACTTGGTTTACCGGGTCGCAACATTGGGACCGGTAAGCTCCAGTGCAATTGCACAGGTTCACTCATTGTTGGAAAATACCACGCCATCTGCGGAAGAGGAAGTAGCACCGCCGGTTGAAATGGGCGGCGTTATGGATAGTGCCTCCATCATCAACAATTTACCAAAACAAGTCTCTACGGCAATTTTGAAAGGCGTCACTCGACGGAATCGCAAAATTGCAAAACAGATTGAAGATGAAATGTTCGTCTTCGCCGATCTGATGAACCTGTCCAAGAAAGATATTGGCAGTGTGGTTCGCAAAGTCGACACCAGCATATTGGTTCCGGCGTTGCGCGGTGCGTCTGCCGATCTGAAAGATATGATATTCGCCGCAATGTCGAAACGCGCTGCTGAAACCATTCAGGATGAAATTGATGAAGCGCCGCCACAACCAATGGAGGCGGTTATCGATGCTCAAAAAGGCGTGATTGCGATTGCCAAGGTCATGCTAGACAATGGCGAAATCACCATGTCGACCGGCGGAGCAGACTATGTCTGATCTGCTGTCAGAAGCAAATTTACATGAACAAGTGCGCAATGATGCGGTGGCGCCGTTGTGGCGTTTGCCGATGGAACAGAAAGAGTTTTCGTCCTGGTCGGGTAATTTCTCCGCTGATCCCAATCAGGCGTCTTCCGACAAGTTTAGCAGTTACTCCCAGTCTGAAACGACAACAACAGTAGCTGATTTGCATCAACAGGATGCTGATATATTCGACGTTGCATATAAGAAGGGCTGGGAAGATGGCCAAGCCGCAATGACCGATGAACAGGCCGGAAACAATGCCGCTGTTGACCAACTGTCTGCTGCCATTGGGAAACTGGACGACCTACACTCCAGTGGCAGCTATGAATTCATTTTAAAGGCCATCGAAACCTTGTTTCGGCGCTGTGCAGAATTGGCAATTCCCGACGAAAAACTATTGCAAGCATGGGCAACGCAGTTGGCCGATAACGTCGACCAGGATCAAAAAAGTGCAACACTTGTTTTACATCCAGATGATGTGGCGTTGATCGATCCGGAGTTTTGCAAAATAGCATTGAGCGCAGACGAAAACATGCTGCGCGGCAATCTGAAATTGAGCCATTCCGGCGGCTGGATCGAAAAAGGATCCGAAGTCGCACTTGATGAACTGCGAGCGTTGATTGACGAATTCGCCGCAGAAGGTCGGGGGGCTGATCATGAATGACGCCGCTGCTATCGGGAAAGATGAAATTGTATCAGGCACGGGCATTGCCGGATTATTGGCGCGGGTCGAGAATATCAGTAACGAACCGCGCTATGTCGGAAAACTAACTGCCCATGATAACGGTATGCTGGAAGTAACCGGATTTGCATATCCATTGGGATATTCCGGCCGGGTGAAAGCTACGGATGGCCGGGAAATTAGCGCGGAGGTGGTTGGATTTAAAGGCTCCCGCGCGTTGATGATACCAATGGTTCAAGATGCGCCGCTACGCAGTGGCAGCAGGGTGCTGCCTTTTGTGAAATCTAATCAAGCCGCGGTCGGGGATGCTCTATTTGGCCGTATCATCGGTCCGATGGGTGAGCCGATTGACGGTAAGGGGCCGATATTGACGGCCGAAACAATTCCATTGGCCGGGTTAGAAAACAACGTGTTGCGCCGTGCCAGTGTGCAAAAACCCATTGATATAGGTATTCGTGCGCTTAACGGGTTGATGACCATCGGGCAGGGCCAGCGTGTAGCGGTTATTGCTGGATCGGGCGTCGGCAAATCGATGCTGATAAACCAAATACTGGATGGTGTTGTAGCCGATATAGTCGTGGTCGGTTTGATTGGAGAGCGCGGGCGCGAGGTCAATGACTTTGTCACCCGGCGTAATGAAAACCAAGCTGCGGCTCCTACCATAACCGTGGCTGTGCCAGCCGATCATTCACCGTCTTCGCGATTGAAGGCAGCGCATCGCGCAACGGCAATTGCCGAGCATTTTCGTTCAAAAGGAAAATCGGTAGTTTTGGTGATCGATAGCTTAACCCGCATTGCCCATGCTCAGCGAGAAATTGGTTTGGCAGCAGGAGAGCCGCCGACTATGAAAGGATATCCGCCATCCGCGCTTTCTCTTATCCCGCGCTTGATCGAACGCGCTGGCAATGACAGTGAAACCGGCGGATCAATAACGGCAATCTATACGGTGCTGGCCGATGGCGATGATCTGGACGATCCCGTTGTTGATAGCGCCAGAGCCATTTCCGACGGTCATATCATTCTTTCCCGTTCATTGGCGGAACAAGGGATTTTCCCGGCTATTGATATTGGTAAATCGATAAGTCGCGTAGCAGTCGACATAATTGATCCGGCACATCATGAAGTCCAAACTCATTTCAAACGACTTTGGTCAATCTATGAAGAAGCCCGCGATCTTGTCCTAATGGGAGCTTACCAAGCCGGAAGCGATCCCAATATTGACGAGGCATTGGCGCAATGGCCTGCCTTGGTCGAATATATCAAACAGAAGCCGAGAGAGTTGATAGATTTTCAATCCAGCGTTGATGATCTTTCCAGATTATTTGCACCATGAAACGCCGCATGAAGGGCCTTCAACGTATTTTGAAGGTGCGCGATACGCAGAAAAAACTGAAGGAAACAGCACTACAAAAAGCGAGTAATCAGTGCTCGGCTTTGAAAAACAGCGCGACGCGCATCAAGAACTTGCAGTTTGAGACATTGTCGCACGCGGATGCCGAAAATGCCAACTTGCTATCTGCAAAAATGGAGCTGGTTGGCCGCCTGGTAGATGCCGAACGTAAGATTGAATTGTCAATCGAAACGGCGCGGCAAGACTTTGCCCATGCAGAGCGGCAAAATATTGCCGCTCGGGCAACATATGAGGGCACTGAAAAATTGCTGAATTCCAAACGCAAAAAGCTACAAAAAGCGGAAATCTATAAAGCCGACAACGAGCATAACATACTGTATAATATAGATAATAATAAGAGAAGGGAATGGAGTGATGATTGGTAAAATCATGTCCGAAGTATCTCATTCGATAATTGGCATGCTTTCTGCAAAGCCTGTCGACATGGAAACACAACTATCAAAGTTTGATTTGAATTCTCTACTGACATCATCCGATGATCAATATGCTGCCGTGCTTGGACAGAATAACATCAAGCAACCAGGTGATCAAAATGAATCCCGGTTTTTGGATCAGCTTGCAGAAAACGGTGTGCATGTGCAGGTTGGATCAAAGTCCCTCGACAAAGCGGATACAACGTCAGCAGAGCAACCAAGTCTGAAAGATTTGGGAGATACAAGCGATGTTGTCTCGTTCCTTTCCAAATCAAATGAAGTACTTGCTGTTTCAAAAACGCAGACGTCGGAAGGCCCGCACTTTTCAAACCCTGTGGTTGCAAAGAATTCCGATTCCAAAGAAACCGAAGCCGAAAGCAAGCAGCTCATCGCACAGCCAATTCGTAAATTGGTAAGTATGAGTTTTGATGAATGGGAAACAGGCTTCGCATCATCAACCATGCTGGACGACAATTTTTCTGCAGTTGAATCGGCAATTGCAAAATACCGCCTGCCAGTGGTCGAACCAGGACAGACGCCAATTACTCCTATTCCGGTTCATGGACAGGACGGGGTTCAAAACCCGCCTGTCTCTTCCACGGAGACTAGCGATGCAGAATTATCTGGTGACTTCACAACCGTTCCGGATCAGGAATCCAAACCATCGATGACAACGACTGGGCCAGTTTCCCACATTACAACAACAGGAGAAATTGATGACAATGGCAGTGCGACCCAACTTACCCAAAGCTTAGCCAAATCAACAGATCCAGATTCTGCGCCGCAACCTTATCTTGTTTTGGATCAAGTGAACACGTCGCAATCATCCGCTTCAATCTCCCCGTATGCTGCAATCAATCTGGAATCAGTCGGCATCAATCATGAGAGCAAAGATAGGATCGGTAAAGCATCTGACGCGACACCAGTAATTTTGAAAGCGCCTAGCACAGTATCGACACATGTTTTCGATCAGCCTGACAATTTCTTGCCTCGCGACGGTCAATCTTCCCGGCACGAAAATCGATCCGCCCCTTTGATGGACTTGTCTTCCGAGCTATCAAACAAGTTTGTGGAGAGCAATACAGGCAGGATTGATCAAACGCCCAAGCCGATATCGATGACTTCGATGGAGGTTGGTAAACCGACACCAGATAATTTGGGACAGGTTGCCAAGCCACCAGCTCCAGGGTTCCAGCGTTTCGAGGGATTAACCCCACTTTCTATCGACAAAAACGTCCAAGCATCGCCAATGGAAGATGTAGAGCCTGCAGCTCCCAAACAGGATGAAAAACAATTGGTCGCACCAGCGTTCAATCGATCTCCGCTACAACGAGATCGACCGGTTCCGCTGAAAGATATGGGACAACCAGCTCCGGTTGAAAACAACAAAGAGACAAGCCATCCCAATGTTGCAGTTTTGCCTTCGAACGTCTTGAACTGGCAACCTGAAGACAAAAAGACGACCCCTAGGGTTGTCGCAAGGGAAATGCCGCGTGCTACCGTGGTTTCAGAGCTGGAAAAGCCTGTCCAGGAACCGAAAATATTGGATTCCATCAACCTGCGACTTTCCAATAAAATTGAAGTGGACCGTCCTTTGGGAACCCGCTCGGAAACCGACCTTCCCGCTTCAAACACCGGCGTTGAAAAGCAAGCAGCTGCCAATCTGGAATTACCAGCGGCATCGGTTGAGAAATCCGTTCCGATAACCACACCCGTACATCTGTTGAACATTCCAACTTCGCCGACCGTTCACAAAACCGTGAACTTCGATTGGAACAGCCCGCAATTCGCAGAGCGGTTTGCGACAGAAATTAGTGACCTTTCAACCAACGGCGACCTCAAGAGATTCGAAATTAATCCCAGAAATCTTGGTCGTTTGGAAGTTGCGTTTGTTGCTCGTGGGGGAACGGAGTTCATCCGGATTGAAGCCGAAAGTCAGGCTGCGAGAGATGCGATCGTGCAACATAGTCAAGTTATACAGGATATGTTGAAAGCGCAGGGGCGATCCGATTTGACCATTCGTGTCGATATCAAGGATCAGGGTTTCTCGTCGGCTTCGGATAACAGTGGCCTAAATTTCGCACAACAAGATGAAACTGGTCCCCGCGACGACCGCCCAAAATCACAATCTAGAGGCGTTTCGACTTTGTCGTCCGATATTGGAATCGAGACCGATGTTCAACGAGATGAAGGTCGTTACGCCTAAATATCCAAAATTATAACAGTAGTTTAGAAGCATTAGAGGTTAATATGTCAGACAGTAATCCAGAAGAAGAAAAACCAAAAAAGAAGAGTAAGCTGAAAGGAATCGTTGTTGGTTTGCTGGCGGTAACTTTGCTGGGCGGCGGTGGTGCAGCTGGCGGTTTTTATGCAGCGGGTATGCTGGGCGGTGAAAGCAAGGAACCAGAAGATCCGAATAAGCCAAAAATTATTCTGAATGATGGCAGCGCGGTCAGTGAGAAAGAGGCCCAAAGCGCTGTTCCCAGTGAATCGGAAAGCAAATTCAAAATTACTTACCATCAGATTGAACAACCTTTTACTTCCAATCTGTCAAATTCCGAGAGTTTTGCCCAAATGTCGCTGGCTATTTCCACCTACTATGATGAACGCGTGTTTGAGAATGTGACGGATCATGAAATTGCGATCCGCTCTGCAGTTTTGATGGAGCTTGGGCAGCAAAATCCATTGGAACTTGAGACCTCTGACGGAAAAATGAAACTCAAAACCAAATTGCGCGATGTCATCAACAAGACATTGAAAGAAAAGAGCGGGTTTGGGGGAATTGAGGATGTCTATTTCACCAACCTGGTTGTTCAATAGAGTCGATTGAAGAGCGATAATCATATGTCCAATAGT
>Ga0316204_10007340_pt1 | contig 16215 bp, 14 predicted proteins | sample 6monrhotite_MG_2_FD_205661 | JGI IMG/M metagenome (GOLD analysis project Ga0316204, IMG submission 205661) | Microbial mat bacterial communities from mineral coupon in-situ incubated in ocean water Damariscotta River, Maine, United States -... | ecosystem: Environmental > Aquatic > Marine >... | reverse complement strand
ACCGGGTCGATAACGCCTGGGGGGACCGAAACCTGACCTGCATCTGCCCACCAATGGAGGACTATCTGGACGCAGCAGAATAACTGGCGGAGAGACAGGGACTGTAAGGCAAAAAACCTAATAATCTGAAATGTATGAATAAAAATACTCAACTAGTTTCCCATTTAGTTCCCGTTCTAGTGTCACAGCATAGGGTAGGGGTTGTATACCTATTGGCTTAGCGAAGCCGTTTCGGGATCATAGGCCACGCCCTTGATGGTCCCGTCCCTGATCCGTTCCACAGCCTCATCGATGGCAAACAACGGCACCAAAAACCATTCCCGTGGGGTCACGGGATGCCCGAAGCGGTCTTTGATCTCAATGTCCAGCCGCGCAGCTTCGAAGATGCGATGCAGTAGGTTCTCCAACTTAACTCGGTTGATGTTGTAAAGCTCATACGTAGTGACGATCTCGACATCGGCCATCAGGAATGTCGGGTCTAGTTTGGCGTTGCTGATCCGTGTCTTCACGCTACCCCCTGTAACGCCGATCTTGTGGAGCAGGTCGCGGTTTTGCGCGACCACAGGCAGGTCTGACTTGCTTCGCAAGACGTAAATGATGCCACTGGCCTCATCGCCATCTACGGTTGCGTCAGAGAACAACGGGCCTGCGTTCGGGTCAGTGATGCGGCGGCTTGCGTCATCCTTATGGAGTGCGCGTTGCAATGACCGCATCAGCAAATTGCTTTCAGTGCCGTTGTCAAAAATTACCCGTAGTCTCGCGTCGGTGCGGCTTTGGGCATTCAGATAGACTTCGCCCATCTCAGCAACGTATGCCTTCTGGCCACTCACGATGAACATGCTTCCAACCTGAATTTCGGCTTTCAACTCAAAGGGGCGCGTTGCCCGAACACCAGCATCCAACTCGGCTTGCACCTGTTTGAACAACGGTTTGAATTTGTCGAAGTCTGCACAGGCTTCACGGTTGGCTACTTCTTCTGCGGCCCGTTTCTCGGCTACGGGACGCACGTGGCGCAGGTCCGTGATGTCAGGTGCCGCATCTTCAAGGTCTTCCAGATCAGAGGCCAGTGCGTCCAGATCGATGTCATCGTCATCTTCGGCCCCAGCAGGTGCCACACCGCGCAGGAGGCCCTGACGGTCCATCGCTTCAAGAAGCGCACGGTATTCAACATTTGCAGCCAACCGTTCCAGACGCACCGCGTATAGACGCTCAAATATATCATAGTCCGCCCCGTGACGTGGCGGATGCCCCGCCGTATCAACGAAGCGTTGGATATCCTCAAACCCCGCAATAATCCGTTCTTCAACAGCAGACCGAGCAACAGGCTTCTTCTCGACATCGAACTCGGCCAGATCATCGGCAAGTGCATCTAGGTCATCATTCATATCGTCCCTCCTTGCGGAAACGCATGAATGCCGTGGCACCTTCGGCCATCAGGCGTTCATAGGGGTCCGTTGCGGTCAGGGATGGTGAGCGCCCCATGTCTTTCTTAAACTTGCTGGCACGTTTTGCCCACGTGACAGCCTCATCAGGTGTGACTGGGTTGCGCTTGGCAGCGATCACCGACGCCACCTGTTTCAAGCTGTCCTCGTCCATCGACTTGGCAAGAATTGCGTAGGCTTCACCGAATGGGTTGATCGCATCGATTAGATCGATGTCCAGATCACGCACACTCAGGGCAAACTTGCGCACACCGTCAATGAGGGCTGTGTTGGCCGATGGTTCATTATCACCACCGTCATCGCCGAGGACCGCAGCTTTGGCCCCTTGTGTGATGTTCAGCGCGGCCACAGCACGTTGCCTGATGGCCTCTACATCATTCTCTTCAAGCTCTGGATATCGATCCTTGATGATTTTGCCCATTCGCACGACGGTGATCTCTTCAGGCACGAGTTCTTCGTCGAACAAGCCGCGTTCTTTGACTTGCTTGTCCTGCACGAAGGCGGTGATTACCTCGTTGATATCTTCTTGGCAGATGCGCTCCGCCTCTTTGGACTTTGGTTCAACCAGTCCCTTTATCTCGATCTGGAACTGCCCGCTATCTTCGTTGAAGCCCACATTGCTCTTTGCGGGTTCGTATCCGCCTTCTCCGTAGTCAAAGCCTTCAGTCGGGGTGGTGGATGTCAATTTCGGTGCAAAGTTGAACCGTGGCACCAGCACCTGTTCCATCAGCAGGCTGGCTGCGATGGCCTTCAGCGTATCGTTGATCGCCTCGGTGACAGCGCCCTCAGAGGCGTCAGGTTCTGCGATCAGATTGGTGAAACGGGAATGGGTCTTGCCCTTCGCATCACGTGTCGCCCTCCCGATGATCTGCACGATCTCAGTCAGGCTGGCACGGTAGCCAACTGTCAGCGCATGTTCGCACCAAATCCAATCAAAACCTTCCTTGGCCATGCCGAGTGCGATGATGATATCGACATGATCGCGGTTGTTCTTCTGCTTAGGGTCTTTCAACGCCGCAGACACACGATCCCGCTTCACAGGGTCATCCTCGACCAGATCGGCGATCTTTACGATCTGACCAGTGGGCGTCTTCACCAGATGAAAGCCCGTCACAGGATCGGTTGATTGCCACTCTCCCAAGGCATCGACGATGTGATCGACCTCTTTGTGCTTGTCACCCGTGCTTTCGCGGGCGTTCACATTGGGGATGTGCAGGATCGTCTTCTCAGTCGGGTTCAGAACGCTGAGGATTTCGTCGGCATAAGACCCCGTGTAGAAGAAATACCCGATGTCCAAAGTCTTCAGATGTTCGTATCCGTTCAACTGCTCGTAATAGGTATAGGTGACCGTATCGAACTTCGCTTCGTCCTCAGGGGCCATCACAGCCTCTGCGTCGCCACGGAAGTAACTGCCTGTCATCGCCACAACATGCACTTTGTCACGGGCGATCAACTGGCCCAGATGCGCACCCAACTTGTTGTCAGGGTTGGCACTGACATGGTGGAACTCGTCGATGGCGATCAGACGGTCGTCGAAAGCTTCGATCCCGAACCGATCTACGGCAAAGCGGAACGTGGCATGGGTGCAAACCAAAACGCGGTCGTCACTGGCAAGGAAACGCCCGACAGCACCGACCTTCCCATCGTCACCACCTGGCACATTGCACAGGTTCCACTGGGGCGGGATGGTCCAGTCATACTCAAACCCAAACTTGGACAACGGTTCATCGTTAAAGCTGGACCCGATGGACTTTTCTGGCACCACAACGATGGCCTGCTTGAGGCCCTGATTGTGCAGCTTGTCGAGCGCGATGAACATCAACGCCCGTGACTTCCCCGACGCTGGGGGCGACTTGATCAACAGATACTGCTCACCTCGCCGCTCAAACGCCCGCTCCTGCATCACCCGCATTCCATACTCGTTGGACTTGGTAGAAGACCCGTTCTGGGCGTAGCTGACGGAAACTGAGGGGATGGATTTGGTCATTGCGACTCTTCCTCTTTGCCGTGCTGCAAAAATGTAGGCAACTTTGACGCAATGGCCTCAAATTCGGGTCTGAATGATTTCAGGGCCTTCTTGATCACAATGGCAATCTTGTCGTGGTCATGGATGTCATCAACGGGGAAGGCATTTTTCTTAAAGAAGCGAGAGTATTTCTTCCCCTCGTCTGTTGCACCGCGTTGGAACTTGATGCGAAGCAGCTTGTCATCAACTGAACATGCTTGGATCGCGTTAATCAAATCGGTCCTGAAGGAATGATCGGCGAGAGGTCCGACTTCCCCGTAAAGACGGATTTGACCACTGGTGCCATCTGCCCCTGATGTAAGCTGTATCCAAGTGATGACGGGAAATCCTGCCCACCAGTCTTCGCATCCGTGCCAGTAGTGTTCGTCGCCACCAAGAGCATCGAACCAAGTCTTAGGAAGAAAGCTCACTGCGCTTGAATCGGCATTGTTGTAAACGAAACTTGCACCATCAATGACGCACTCGCCAGGATACTCCAAGTCAGCGCCAAAGACAGCCTCGGCGGCATAGGCAAAATCGGTGCTTTTCCCATTCTCCACAATGAAGTCGAGAACCTTCTTGTGATCGCGATAAAGCTCACGGGCCAACTTTTCGAGCTTCAAACGCTCCTCATCCATGTGAACGGCCTCTCTGATAACTTGCAAATAATGTTCGATAAAAGCAGCAACTTCTGGAGCTAACGGGTGAGTGCGCGTTGCCAGCACCTGTTCAAGCAGTTGGCAGATCGCATCGTATCTAATTGGGGCGAAACGACCATCTTCGGGGTCCTCATCCCAGAGGGTTAAGAATACACCACGGGTGCTATTAAAGGACCCACTCGCAACGAATGTAGACTGTGCGATTTCCATATATCTTGAGAGTTGGTCACTGTGCTGGCTGCTATGAAACTTGTTTTCCACAACGAAAACCCAGCCATTCCTTGGGCTAAGAATGAGTAAGTCTATGCTGCGCCACTCGGCACGGACCTCTACATCCATCAGATCGCTTTGCAGAATGTCTAAGGCCGTTGGCGTCAAGGTGCCATCGTGTCCCCGAACCGCTTCGGTCAAAAACGACTTGAGGAAAACATCCCCTAGGCCGTGGCTTTCCTGCGGGTCGAACAACCATCGAAGGATCGATGAGTGGCGAATTTCCATATGCGCCATCCCCATAACCTTGATTGGGTTGAAACGCCCAAGATGTGATTTGATGCGATGAAGATCAGGGTTGTTGATCAGCAAGGCTTCGAGTTCATCAAGTGTCGGCGTGTCAGCTTGGGCTGCGGTGTTTGTCATTGCGTCGGCACCTGCGTGGTCATCTTGGTATACATCTCGAACAGCTTCTCTAGGCGTTCGGTATCGTTGCGGAAGCGGCGACCGATGTAGATGCGTTCGAGGGTTTCGTCGTTGCGGTCGTGGGCGGCGCGGAGGTTTTCGGGCATGGCGTCGGGTTTGTAGAGGTCGGCGATGCTGGCGGGGAAATGGGCTTCACGGGCCAGCAGGATGTCCTCGGCGCAGCGGGTCAGGTCGGCCTTGTTTTTCTCGGTAAGTTTAGGGACGGGGAAGGTGTTCCACGCTAAGGTATGAGAATATCTCAGACGTGTTTCTAACTGGCCGCAAACGGTCCTTGCCCATGACATGTGAAGTCTGGAACCAAGAAATGAGATCGCCCAAACGGGAGCGTCGTAAATTACCCTCACCAAGTCTGACAAGATCGTCTCATCGCCAAAGACTGCACTGGTAAGATATTCGCGTTTTTCAGAGGAAACCTTAGGCGAAGCTATCGCCAAACCAGTGCGATGTGGACGGAAAACAAACTTATGGGGATATTCGATACCACTTCGAGCCTGTGATCCTTTGCTCTGGGTCCTATTTTCTCTCACTGCATTAATTCTGCTTTGCAAGACTGGAATGCGGCTGGCCTCTAGCAAGTCCTGATCATCCAACCACAGGCAATAACGGCATCCACCTTTGATTAGTTCATTTGCGCCGACAAACTTCCTAATGAATCTCTTCTCGGCCACTGGGTCTTCGCTGCGCAGAGAATCTCTTTCCAGAGAAGATAGGATCAAATTACCTCCGTCTGATGGGAGATTACCTGTCGTCATTACTGGCAATCCATTTTGAGGTTTCGAGGATTTCTGAACAATTGTATTGTTACCAGCTACTAAGTAGGGGCTGATACTGGCCACCTGCCTTACAGCATCATCATCATAAATCAGACCCTTGGTTTCTCTTCCCAACCCCACAATGACACAGGTTACACCCGCGTTCTGTGAGGCATTATTTGCCCATTTGAACGATGTGTGTGCAAAGCTAATATTACAGCCCAGCTTAAACATTGATGGCCAAAGCATCTGAACTTGTTCACCTTGGCAAATGGAATTAGTCGATACCAAGCTTGCACTAGCAGCGACGCTTTTCATGTATTCGGCGGATTTGACAAACCAACACGCTACGTAATCGAGGTCCTTGTAACTGGAAATGTATCGACCAAGCACTCGGTCCTTATCAGCTCTCTGTTCTGCATCTTGTTTGACGCTTCCCTGATATGGTGGATTGCCACAAATATACGTCTCACCACCTTCGTTTTCAAAATCGATTTCGGCTTGATCTAGCGGCGTTCCAAACAGATCGTCGGATGCCATCTTCACCGCTTCTCCTGTTGGCGGACAAATACTCAACCAGTCTAAGCGCAGCGCGTTACCAGTCGTAATCCAGTTCTGTTGATCTAATGGCAGGAATTCAGCCAGCGCATCCTTCTGGCCGCGATAGGTTACGTCGCATTGGTATTCCGCGATGATCAGCGCCAGTCGTGCTATCTCTGCTGAAAAGTCCTTGAGTTCGATCCCACGGAAGTTCTGGATGCGGATGTCGGAGCGGATGAACTCTTCACCACGTCGTTTGTTGATTGCGAACTCGATTTCGCGCATCTGCTTGTAGGCGATGACAAGGAAGTTGCCCGACCCACAGGCGGGGTCGAAGACGCGGATGTTGGACATGCGTTTGCGCAGGTTCAGCAGCTTTTGCTTGTTGTCACCCGCCCGTTCCAGATGGTCCCGCAGGTCGTCGAGGAAGAGCGGGTTTAGCACTTTCAGGATGTTCGGCACAGAGGTGTAGTGCATCCCCAAGGCGCTGCGTTCATCCTCGTCCGCCACGGCTTGGATCATCGACCCAAAAATGTCGGGGTTGATCTTGGTCCAGTTCAGGTTGCCGATATGTGTCAGGTAGCGTTGCGCGATACGGCTGAACTTGGGAACGTCTGTGCGGCCCGAGAACAGGCCGCCATTCACATAGGGGAACACATCCGCCCAACGGGGCAGGTTCGCCGCTGCACGGTCCTTGATGGGCGTGTCCATAGCACGGAAGAGTTCGCTGATGACCTCGTGGGTGTTGGACCCATCGGCGTTGGACATCTGCTCGATGGTGGCGGTGAAAAGGTCTTCACCGTTCAAGATGTCGGTGTCCTCGGCAAAGAAGAGGAAGATCAGCCGCGCCATGAAGTGGTTCATATCGGCACTGCGTTCGGGTGTCCCCCAGTCGGGGTTATCGGTGCGCAGGGTGGTATACAGCTTATTCAAACGCAGCGTGGCCCGCACATCGAACTCGGATTCCGATAGCTGCTTGGTCTTGCTGAGGCCCGCCAGTGGCCAGAAGAAGACGAAGTGGTTTGGGAAGTCCTCATAGGTGCAGGACACGGTTTCACCCGTGGACAGGTCTTCAGCTTCGAACGTCACGCCATCGGTGGCCAGCAGGAAGCGGACCTTGTTGCGTTTGGTATCGGTGGCTTTGCTGTCACGCAGAGCGGTCAGGGTATTGGGGACCTGACCCACATCGCAGGTCTTGAGGTGGATGTGGTTGACCTGAAGAACGCCGCCGATGTCGGACTTGTTGGACGCATCAGTGCGGAGTTTCTTGATGGTGGTGGCCTTGTTCCCGAAGGCTTCGAGGAAAGTGAACGGGAACTCAGCCGCATCAAAGGGTTGTTCGGCCAGATCGGTGATAGCCTGTTCGATCTCAACCGCATTCATGAAGAATGGCCCAAGATACCGCCGACCATGGCATCGTAGCGGGACGGATCGAAGGCACTGCCCGTGGTTTCCAGCACCCGCGTCGTCTCAAGTCGTAGAACCTCAACCACCGCCGTGCGCACTGCCTCAGGCTTGGGCCGATGCCCGATGTGCTGGATCATCCGTTCGATGTGTTCGACGACGATGCCAAGGCGGTCGAAGTCTGTTTGGGTCGGGGCTACCACGATACGGCCCTCGAACATCGCGGAGATCGAAAGACCATAGGCCGCAGCGATGTCCACCAAACGTTGGGCATCAACTTTGGTTTCGTTATTCTCCCAACGCCATAGGCTTGTCTTAGGAACCCCAAGCAGTTTGGCACCTTCGCCAAGGGAAAGTGCCTTGGATTCACGGGCGTCTTGCAGGATTTCACCGAATGATTTGGCTGATGCATTTTTCATTCCTTTGGTATTCCACAACACGGAACGCGAGGGAAGCCGAACGATCACCATCTTACAAAATCAATTGCGAATCGTTCCGCAAAATGGAATACGGGACGCATGACATTGACGCAATATCTCGCCACCAACCAACTGACCCTCAACGACCTAGCAAAGCAGTGTGGAACCAGCGCCAGCACGATCCTACGGGTGAAGGATGGGACCGTGGCACCTTCAAAGCGGGTCGCACGTGCTTTGTGGGATGCCACAGGCGGTCAAGTGTCCCCGAATGACCTCTACGGCCTTCATCACGCCGCAGGACACTGTGCCTGTGACCACAACGCACCCGAAGCACCGACCACACAACAATAAGGAATACTGTATTGCCCCCCAAAACTACAACAACGTCGCCTCTGACCGCCCTGATCACCGTTGGTGCCATCGCAGTCGGCGGATATGTCGGATACGCCACCGCCTTTCCGAGTGATCGGAAACAAGTGCGGACCTGCATTACATCGATGTTGGAAACATCACGGGGACAGGTCGGTTACGGCGAACTGCGTGACAAGTTGTTGGAACTGGATCGTGCGGAATCGGTTGTGATTGTAGATGAGACCCGCCGTGATTTTGGTGACAGCACGTTGGTTACATTCGTCTATCAAGTAGATGGCCGCACCAGCCGTATTGTGTGCGGGCAATGATGCTTGATCCCAACGGCGTATTCGATTGAATAGTGGTGCAACTGATCCGAGACCTAACAGGGTCAATGCGGAACAGCGTCAAGAAATCCTCGAACACCTGTGGCATCGGAATGCTATTCGGAGGGAATTGGGGCATCCACCCATTGCAATTCGCGTCGCATATCATCGAAAGATTCGGCAAATCATACTGACAGTCCACATGATACCCCGCGCAAAATTACCGTGACGCGGCGCGGTAAGCTAGAAATGTTACAGTTTGCTTCAATGCCAACACTGCTCTGCGAACTTTCATTCATCAAGAATGGTTTGCTTTTGGCGATCTCGACAGTCGTTGCATGAGTAGGAAATCGCGAAGTGTGACCTTCATTTTATGGTTGATGCGGATCAATTTTCATTCGTCACAAATGAACCAGTCAACCGTTCTTGAAGAATGAAAAGTGACTATTTATCATGAATATAGCGTTGATCACGAAATGACTTTCGCCCCTCATAACTGTTGCTAAAAATTCTCCCAAACGATACTTTGAGGTGCGCGGTGCAAATTCACCGATGCCATCCATCAGGTCCGATCCCTGATAGCATCCAAGAGGAGTTATGTGATGTTCAAGTATACCACGGGGGAGATTGTCCCCCCGATAATCCTGCGCACCAAATGCGTTGTTGGCAAGGCGATGAGAACAGAGCCGCTTTAAGCGACGTGTTCCTCCTCCAGAGTTTCCTGCTCTATCAGCAAATGAATTGCATCACTGACCAGTTCGCCCAGTGAACGTCTCCCCGTCTGTAACACGTGGATGCGGGCATCGACGATAAGGTCGCGGTCAAGGTTGCGGATAGTGTGACGGTTTTCTTGCATGTCCAATCTCCTTTGTTGGCTTCCCTAGTATTTAGGGAAACATGGACGACGCCAGTCATGTGACTGACCAAAGCGCAACGTCAAACACTCACCACGATAAATACCATTGTCATACGGGTTCAACATGTTGGGTCCGCCCAATCCCCTGCGTCATGCAAGTATGAACAAACGACTGGAAATATAACATGAAATCATTGGAAGAACTTGCTGAACCCTTGCAACGAAATGACGTGTTGCAGGACATATCGAACGACTACCGAAGTAAGCTCATCCAGCGCACCTTGCGGATGCCAAAGCACAATCGGTTTTGGTCTGAGATCATTGCACCAAACATTATGGTGCCAGAACTCAACCAGCATGTTGCGCTGCATCGCACACCACTCGACACGTTCTCTCACAAGCAGAGCGAAGCCGCACACTACGCGCAGAATGCGGGGACTCTAGATCAGGGTCGATACCCATTGTTCAGCAATGTCATGCGCATTCCCAAGGTCGGGCCAACCTATCCGAAGTATAAAGATCAATGGTCAAGGACTTGGGAAAAGCCGAGTGCTAGGGGCGCAATCGGCCAGTTCTGGACCTTCACATATGAATGGGACTGCGAAGCTGCTGGTGCGATGCCGACACAGTTCGATTGGGTCTGGGGCCAAGATGCCAACGGCCTCAGCGAGATCGATAAGTTGGACCTCTACTTTAGATCGCAGTTCAAAGACTATCGTGGGCATTGCGAAATTTGGTCTGGGGGCAAGTCAGTTCATCTCAATTTCATATTCGACACTTCTCACATGGCGAAGGCCACGATTGTTGCCCTTGCCGCGCGTCAGGGCAAATCATCTGTGGCAAAGCTGCGCGACTATTGGAGGGGTGACATCAGCCCCGATGCGATCTGGGACTATTACACCGCGACTTGGAACCGACTTAACGATGCCATCCGTCAACACAGCAACATCGATGTATACTTTGATCCAGCCATGGCGACATTGTTTCAAAAGCGCCGCACCCCATGGGGTATCAGGATTGCCCAAGCTGACGACAAACGGGGATTTGTTGAAGGTGATCAAATCCCTCAAGTTGTTCTTCATGAATCGATCCTGAAGACATCATCCAAGTCAGCCTCTGGAATGTTGCTGTGCGCGGGGGAAGCGAATGCCATGCCGCGCCAACGGAAGCGATCCATCAAGCCACCAAGTGATATTAATACCCTTTCTAACCCTGAGTTGCTGGAAAAACTGATCAACTATTTGGCGTTGGCGTGGGACGATGAATACCCAAAGCCCGCTGAGCTTTTCCAAGATGCAAATGGTATCGGTGTGCGCTTCTATAACTCACCGACCGACACAAAGCCTTCCAGCATGGCTTATGGTGACTACTGCTCCATGCGATACTTGGGCAAAGGCACACCCATAGGTGAGGCGTTCAAGTATTTCCCTGGCAAACAGACTTTGAACGATCTGATCAGTGACCTGTCTGCTGAGCTTGCGCGGGCGAATGAGCAATCGAACATACAATCCGCGCTGCGTCCCCAACGCCCATGGATGAATGCATTCGCCCGCACTGCTTCATCACAAACCGTCGATGGTATCAGAACGGGAATGTCACGTGGGGTCTGGTTGTTGTCTCAAACATCAAGCCTTTCGGTGATCATAAGTGCTGAGGGCGCAGGCAAGTCTACGTCCCTGATCCGCCAAGCAGGTGATTTTCGAATGGAAGATCAGATTGAGGATTTCTTCGAAGGACGTGGATTGAACAAACCGCGACACGGACACCAGATTGTTGCTTGCAAATCATACGCTCAGGCCGAGGAGCAGTATCTGGCTTACATCCGCTGGTATGAGGATGTCATTGCCACACGCCCTATGATCGAACCACCTGCACCTCTGTTGATAAGGTCATTTGCTGACATCTATCATAGGCATTGTGCTGACGCGGACATCGAACCTGTCGGATATGTCGATGCGTTGCGGATGGGCTTTGACTCACAAGTTGAGGCGGTCATGCACCATCAGCCGAGCGCGTTTTTGGCTGTCACTGACATCAAGAACGAGGCGTGGTTCTTCAGGAATGGTAACGGTGACATCCTCAACGGGTTCACAGATGTCACGGGTGTTCTGATCTTTACCGTCCACGACTTGGCGCATCAATATAGTCAACCATCCAAGTCAAAGGCTTGGCTGAACCCATCCTTCACACCACCAGCCTTCGCTGACCTCGATACATGGGTTGGGCTGGCAACCGAGTTTAAAGCCTATAGGATCATTCATGACGAATTATCTCTGAAGGACCTCGTGCATCTCGCGCACGACGAAGAAGTTCGTTTGGCAAATCAATTCAAAGCGACTGTCCAAAGCACGTGCAACGATACATGGACCAACATCAAAACATCCCAACGCCTCAAGGAATTTCAGGACCATGCCTGTAAGGCAATGTGGGACATCGGGTTCCATCGCCTCAATGAGGTCGCCGACCTTAACTTCGGACCTGATGATGTCCTTCATGTGGACTATAATGCCATTCCGTTCGGTGTGGCGAACAAACCCGACGCGCTATATCGCGCCGCACATGGCTGTGTTGTATATGTGCGCAACCAGAACTGGTGGACCAAACTCAAAGCACGTGTGGTATTCACGACGACCGAAACTCTGCCCGCTGACGTTGCTGCTTCGATCTTTGCGCAGTCCTCACCCCGCCGTGGGCTGGTCGTGCGTTGGGATGGTGATGCCTTCTTTCCTCCTGATCCCGTTCAGTTGAAGGTCGATGCCCGTGCCAACAAGAAAAACATCGACGGTCTTGTGACGGATATCCTGACCAACCCTGATCAGAACACCGATCTGGTGATCTCCGACATGGCATCAGGATCAAACGTCATGTCGCATTCACGTGCGCGTGGTAGCAACGATCTGACCGATCAGGACCTCGCATCTATTCTGACATTCATCGGTGAAGTCGAATACATGGAACTCAACGTCATTGGTCAGAAATATGGGATCGAGAACGTCATCCAAGCGTCATATCTGGATCGTTACAATCAAGCTGCGGGTCGAAACCGTGGTCTGCGTGGGAATGCGCTGAAGCCACTTCATCATGATGTGTATGTTACACCACGCCTCTTGAGGGACTTGGGCGGGATCGCCACCTTCCAGCAGGGCCGATACCCAGCCTTCTTGATCCCATGTTAGCGACCCGTAGCTTTGGAGGTTTGCAAGCAAACCTCAATGCCACTGCTTGCAACATGTGCTGCTGACGCAGCCCACGTTGATGACAGACATTTTGAGGAGATGAATTTAATTCTTCGGCACACTGACGGGCCGTTGGCCCGCCAGACCCCCCGTATGTCAGCCTTGGGTGGCAAAAATAGGCAAAAAGTCGAACCCTAATAATAATACTATTAGCACCCGACTTTTTGCCCCCCCCACTTCCAATCCCAGCAGGAGGCGTCCCGCACAAATGTCAGCCCTGTCAGCACCCGCAGCCCTAAATACCTATGACAAACATATTAGGAACCAGTCATGATCATCTATGCCCCGCACGAATACCCATCACCACAACACTACCATCAGCTAGACTATACATTCGACGAACCGCTTTCGATCTCTGTCAGGTATCACAGCATTGATGGTGGCAACGACATCTACGAACATGTGGATCAGATCACCGATCCAATCCTTCGCTACCATGATGATGGCGCACTACTCTTGGATGTCTGGAATACCGATGATGACCGAGATTGGGTTGCATCGACCATCTTCTTCATCGACGGGAACCATCTCGCACTGCGTGAAGCACGGACATTCGGTCGGTGGCGTGACAGGGGCCTCGTCCACCTGATGACCGTTATTGCCCAAACATTGACGGGCTGGACCAAGCAGACATCTGGGCATCGTTGGGTGGATGTGTGGTAATGCACGATCCAGCAGCAGAAACGCTATTTCAGTAACGGACCCATCGTTCCATTTGAGTATACTCACAACGGATATGTAAAAAGCCACCAAAAGTGTCTTATATGACTCAACGAATCATTTATAGGACGGTATGTGTTTATCGGACAGTCATATGGAACAGGAGGAACATACGTGGGTGAGCTTATCGGATATGGTAGAGTCAGTTCGAGGTCGCAGTCATTGGATATCCAGATCGCGGCACTGACCGCTGCTGGAGTGGCAACTGAACACCTGTATCTGGAAAAAGCATCAGGTCGAAAGCGAGATGGCCGTGCCGCCTTAGACGACCTTTTGGGCCGTGGCATCCGCAAAGGGGATACCCTTGTCTGCACTCGTCTGGATCGTTTAGCACGTTCCACACGTGATCTCCTGCACATCGCTGAGACCTTGGACGACAAGGGCGTGGCCTTGAGGGTGTTGGAACAACCAATCGATACTACCAATCCAACGGGAAAATTGTTTTTCACAATGTTAGGTGCGTTCGGAGAGTTTGAAGCCAGCATCCGCGCCGAACGTCAACGTGAAGGGATCGATGCCGCACTGGCAATGGGTGATGATAGCCCGTTCAGGGGAAGACCGCCGAGCATTGATCGACAAAAAATAATCGAACTGCGTGATGAAGGTCTTTCTCCAACAGCTATTGGAAAAAGGCTAGGTGTAGCAAGGTCATCCGTTTACCGCCTGTTGGGGGCAATTCAATGATGGGTCGAACGGGGGGGACCAAAATGTCCACTAATAGATTCCAAGCGAAGATTGTCCGTGCCGAGCTTCATGGGGGAAGGATACCAACCTCGACGAAAAACACTGGCTTAGGCCAGAGGGAAACATTGGAGGCAATCATGTTGAACCTAGCGTCGGCCTTGGGGATTAGTGAAGTATCCAAGTGCATGAGTGCGCGTGGCACGGAATTTTATCGTGCAGGACCGACAGGCAGTTTTCAAAGTGCAACGAACACGATTCTTGAAATGTCGAAGCGATTGTTGAAGTAGCTCGGCCACGGTCTCCAGATGTTTGGAATCGACACCATCAGAATAGGCTGCACTGAACGTCATCGACTGCCCGACCTTCCAAAAATTGGAAGCAGCGTTTTCCATAGCGTATCCTCAAGGTCCTGCACGGTGTCATTGTCAACGTGACCTAACACTGGTTGGACCGAAACAGTCACGGCCCCAACTATATCTGGACACCATCGGTGCATGTTAAGTGCATAGGTTTGCGGTGGCGCTTGCCAGAGATGCTGTCTTAGTCTCGACCTGATGTTCTGTGATCGCCCAACGTAAAGCGTGGTGCCAATCGGGTGTCCTGCGTTATCTCGTGGCAACGCAAATTCCCTAGGCTGCACGTTCCGAGCCTGCACAAATGCCTGTCGAAGAGCCGTGGCCACTTCAACCTCGTTCACAGTCAAACTGTATAACATTGGCACGTTGCCCTGATCACCAAGCCGTTCGTTAAGCCAAGGGGCTAATGCAGCGTCGGGTGTTCCACGTCTAATATCCTCAAGTGTAAAGACCCTCTGAACGGGATCACCGAAGCGCACTGACCTTATTGCTCTGGCACGTGCGTAAAGTGCAGTTCGAGAAAGCCGTTTGATGTTTTCATCAATCATATCGGATCGGTGTGTTCAGACCAATTTGGCACAACTGCCCCAACAGGATGGCTGAACCATCCGTGAACCACGCCCATTTGATCACTGAAATTTTCAATACAGGTTCCACTCGTTGCTGACATCGGATTTACAAGTCACCCTTGGAGGAGCATCTTAGATATTCAAAAATGATCCTTAGAATACTTCACCATTTCTGCACCAGTCAGTATGCGGGTCGTATTGCCGACGCGGATATAGAACGTTTCCTTGCCTTTGATGGTATCAGCATACACGGGTGACGAGGATTTGCTGACATCTACCAAACAAACCACACAATCCTCCACGGTTTCAAAGCGGATGTTCACTCCTTTGGCAACGACAGCTTGGCCCATCGCATTCATGAAAAGCGTGGACAACCAGTTTTGGTAGCCATCCAAGTCCTGCTTCTTGAAGTCCAAATCGGGTTGAATGCCCAACAGATCACCATCGTCAGATATCCCGATGCCGAGTGTGCCACCTTCAGAGTTCATGAATGCAGCTACGGTCTTGATGACGCTTTCGTTGATGACCTTCTCTGGCACATCCGATGACAGCGGCACACGTGCCGTGGACTTGAACTCAATCCTTAGGGTTTCCATGTCGGCCAGCAATTCTGCGACTGACGGTTCGGCCTTTGCGCCCGTGTTTGGAACCACATCACCAGTCAGCACCTTGAAACCATCTCGGATCACGTCGGCGATCAGCTTTCGCCTCTGCGCGATGAAATCGAGGTATTCCAGATTGTGCCACTGATCAGGAAGGGCATGCCAGTAAGATGCATTGGCTTTTTCTTGGTCGGTCAAACCGTTGAACAGGTCGGGGAAGTAGTCGTTGGGCGGGTTGTCTGAGATGGCGATATTGTCTGCCCACTCGACAAAGGCATAGTTGGCAATCTGGTTCAGGCGATAAGTTCCACTGAAGCCTAAACTGCGTAGGTATGCCTTAGGGAACAGGTGGTGCCTTTCAACTGGTGATTTGGTTCCAGTCACGGCGGGGTCTAGCAGGTCACCGATCCTGACTGATGAGAACAGCGCGGTCGCCCCAAGTAGGTTCAACGCTGCGTGGTAGCCGAATAGGTATGGGCTGTAGGCACTGGAGCTATCAAGCTGTTCGGGTAGCGTCACACGCCAGTAGTCTTCGGTAAGTTGGTTCGAAATAATGGTATCAAGCAATTGCACAAAGGCGTCGGGTGTTTGTTCCACC